>Ga0115567_10004127_pt1 | contig 14214 bp, 13 predicted proteins | sample COGITO_mtgs_1204_2_FD_88679 | JGI IMG/M metagenome (GOLD analysis project Ga0115567, IMG submission 88679) | Pelagic marine microbial communities from North Sea - COGITO_mtgs_120412 | ecosystem: Environmental > Aquatic > Marine > Epipelagic | place: Germany:Helgoland, sampling site Kabeltonne...
CGACGGTTTTAGTCGCTTAGTGGCCGCAATTAATATGGGGGCTCAAATACAACCGACTGCCTACATAGCTGGCGATGAAAGGTGACATCATATGATGGTCTTTCTGATTCTATTTCTTTTTGTTTTGGCGTGGGTCTTAATTCGCGCAAACATAAACCGCGGTAAAAATTTTGTTAGGTCATTCTATTATCTCTTGTGTCTAAAAAACGGGAAGTCCGCCGAAGAAGCCAACCATCTGGCTCGCGGCATTCTAACGTCAATTAGCAATTCAGAAGACGACAGACGCTTAACTAAAATGGCTTCAGATTTTTCCCAGGAAAATTACCATGGAAAGCAACGCCCGATAATACACAAAGCCGCCACCAAAGGATTTATTATCTAATATCGTACTTATGGAACTTACTAATTTAATATGACCTCAACCCCCATAGACACTTTTAAACGCTCGCTCGCCGCCGCGACGAAAGCCCTTTCCGGAGAGCCGGAATTGGAGGTTTCTTACGGCGGGGATGTGGCGGGTGTTGTGCGCGACCAGGTCATGTTGCCGAGTCTGCCCCCTAAGCCCAAACCCTTTGCAGTCGCCAAAGCCCGCGGGCAAGCGGACAGTCTGGCTCTGCGTCTGTCTTTGCATGACCAAGACACGAATCGAAAAAACCAACCTGAAAGTGGCCCGGCGCGGATGGTGTTTGAAGCCATGGAGCAGGCCCGTATCGAAGCTTTGGGTACGCAACACCTCTCCGGTCTTGGCGATAACTTGCAGGCAGCTCTCTCTGATCGGGCTAAACGTAAGGGCTTTGATAAAATTGATATCGCTAAGGACGACACCAGTTTTGCAGAGGCCGTTGGTCTCTATGCGCGAGAAGTCCTCACCGGCCGAAAACTTCCTAAAACAACAAACGGTATTATGGACGCTTGGCGGGAAGAAATCGAACAGACAGCCGGTGATTACATGGAGCGGCTTCGGAAACTGATGGGAGATCAGGAGGCTTATGGGAAGTCCGTCAATGACCTTATTGCGGATTTTAAACTTTCTGATGACAGAGCCAATCCTGATGAGGACGAAGACGATCAAGAGGATAATTCCGAGAACGAAGATAATACTCCGGATCAACCTGAGGACAGCCCTTCGGATGACGAACCGGGTCAGTCTGAGGTCTCCGATGCAGACGCGATGGAGGATGACTCCGCTGACGCTCAAGATATGGTGGATGCGGAAAATATAGACGGGGATCAGGAGGACTCTGAAGAAAATCCTGATAGCGCCCCTCAGCGTCCCAACCTGTCAAACGCGACGCCGCCTTATCATGTTTACTCTACGAGCTATGACGAAACCCTCAAAGCGGAAGACCTCTGCCCGCCCGAAGAGTTGGAACGGCTTCGCGGCTATCTTGACGGTCATATGCAAGGATTGTCTGGGGCCATTTCACGCTTAGCAAACCGTTTGCAACGGCGCCTTCTGGCCCAACAACAACGCTCTTGGACGTTTGATCTGGAAGAGGGCGTGCTTGACACCGCCCGTCTGACACGGGTGATTATTGATCCGATGAGCGCGCTGACCTTTAAGGAAGAAAAAGAAACGGATTTTCGCGATACGGTTGTGACAATCCTGATTGATAATTCCGGCTCTATGCGGGGACGACCGATTATGGTCGCCGCTGTCACGGCTGATATTATGGCGCGCACTTTGGAACGTTGTGGGGTTAAAGCTGAAATTCTTGGCTTTACCACCCGCGCCTGGAAAGGGGGGAAGTCTTTTCAAGATTGGCTCGCCACAGGCAAACCGGAAAAACCGGGTCGTCTAAATGACCTTCGCCATATTATTTATAAAAGCGCCGATATGCCGTGGCGACGGGCCAAACGTAATCTCGGCCTGATGATGCGCGAAGGCCTTCTCAAGGAAAACATTGACGGCGAAGCGCTTGAATGGGCTTATAAAAGATTGATGTCCCGCCCCGAACAACGCCGTATCATGATGGTGATCTCGGACGGTGCCCCCGTGGATGATGCCACGCAGAGCCAGAATAAATCCGGACTTTTGGAAAATCACCTTCGGACGGTCATTGATATGATCGAAAACCGCTCTGAAGTCGAACTCGTCGCCATTGGGATCGGCCATGACGTGACGCGGTGGTATAAACGCGCTGTGACCATTATGGATGTCGAGCAATTGGGCGGCGCGATGACAGATAAACTCGCCGAATTATTTGATAATTAAAGCCCTAAAATCTGGCACAAAAAGGCCCGGCTCAACGACTGGATCATTGGGTCGGGCGATTTATTTTAAGACTATAGATATTAACGCGGCGGCATCCGGGCGCCGGCGTCTGTGCGGATATATTCGGCATTAATATAACCGTGTTCACACATGAATTCGACGACCTGTGCATATTCTTTGGGTTGGCCGAAACGCACAGGGAATTGAAGGTGCGCTTTTAAATTTTCTTTTATTTCCGGTTTCATCTGCTCATAAATCGGGGTTTCGTAAAAGCCTGGCAGGATCGTATTGACGCGGATGCCTTCGCGGGCAAGATCGCGTGCCATGGGAAGCGCCATAGACAAAATTCCGCCCTTGGAGCTGGCATAGGCGACTTGTCCAATTTGCCCGTCCTGCGCCGCAACCGAAGCTGTATTGATGACGACTCCGCGCTCTCCGTCTGGCTCTGTTGGGTCTAAGGTCATCATACCGGCGGCGGATTTTGACGCGCAGAGAAATGTACCGATCAGGTTGATATTGATGATACGGATATAGGCTTCCACGTCATGCGGGGCGATTTCACCCGTATCGCGCTTGCGCGCCACGGTTTTAATGCCGCCGCCAATACCGGCACAGTTGACCATGATGCGTTCTTGACCATGTGCGGCGCGAATGGTTTTGAAGCCCGCGTCAACACTGGCGTTATCGGCGACATTGACCTTGGCGAACGTCCCGCCGATGTCCTTGGCGACTTTCTGGCCGCCCTCTTCATTCATATCGAAAATGCCAACTTTAACCCCCTTAGCGGCCAGTCCACGCGCTGTCGCTTCGCCGAGGCCGGAGGCGCCGCCGGTTACGATGGCTGAGATTTCGGAAGAGAGTTTCATATGCTTATCCTGTCGTGTGATTAAAGGCTCTTATGCCCTTCATAAGGAGGAGAGGCTAGCCTGTCTTGAGTAAAGTTTAGAAGCCCGCCCTTCATATTTAGAGTTTGCCGGAATGAAAAGGGGGGAAACTGCAAATGATAATCCGTTATGTAGGTGATTAATCACTTATAAAACTAATCCTCTCTTTTTCTTTCTTGACAGATAGAGATAGAACGGAAATAGATAATGAGTGAACAATCACTTTTTAGGGGAGGGAGGTATAAATTGACCGTGACGACCGACCCTTTCGAAACTTACCCTGCCATTATCGCAGACTCAGAGAGTGGGAAGGGTCGAATTGAGCGCGCCGCCCTCTTTCTGTTTTCTCAATCCACAATAGAAGGCGTCTCGACGAAACGTATCGCCGAAGAAGCCGGGGTCTCCGAAGGTTTATTATATCGTCATTTCCGAAATAAAGAAGCGCTCGCGCGCGCTTTAATGCTCACAATTCATACCCGCTTGAGCCGCATGATTCTCGATATTGACGGCCTTGATATACCGCTGGAAGAAAAAATCCGCCGCATTGTAATCGACTATTGCCGTATCGCCGATGCTGACTGGCCGCTTTTCCGTTATCATATCCTGCATTTACACCGTTTTGCCGGACTGACGGATCAGCCGGAAGAAAGCCCACACGGCGCTGCGGCGTCTTTATTGGAAAAAGCCATGCGCAGCGGCGATTTGCCAAGCGAAGATGCTAACCTTCTGGCCGCTATGGCGCTAGGCGTTGTCTTGCAAGCGGCCCAAACCAAAGTTTTAGGCGCTCTTGACGGCCCTCTCCTGCCGCATTCCGGGCGATTGAGCCGAGGCGTTTTGTCTGTTTTAGAGCTGGAAGGCTGAGATATGCGGTCTTTGATTTTTAATATCTTTTTTTACGCCATGACCGGGCTTTATGCCGTTGTCTGTGTCTTATTTTCGCTCCTCCCGGGTCGGAAAATGATGATGATGGCCTTACAGCGTTATACCCTCGTTATTTGTTGGGGCATGCGTTACATCGCCGGGATTAAGGTTCATGTAGAGGGCAGAAGCCGTGTCCCTCACGGCGTTTGCATCCTAGCCTCCAAACATTTGAGCTATGGCGACGGGCATGTGATTTTTTCTGTCGTAAATGATTTGTCCTTCGTGACAGGCGATCAGCTTTTGAAAATCCCGCTTTTGAAACGCATCCTACGCAAGATGAACGCCGTTGTTATCGACAGCTGCGGAGGATCCGATGCCCGCCAGAACATGGATGAGCAGGCCGAACTCATTCAAGAACAGGGGCGCCGCATTCTTATTTTCCCGGAAGGCCATCTTAGCCAAATCGGAACACATCACCGCTACCGCAAAGGCGTATGGCATCTCTATGATGACTTTAAATGCCCCGTTGTCCCGGTTGCGAGTAACCTTGGTCAGCGCTGGAACCAATCCGATTGGCAAAAACATCCTGGCCCCGCCACTATCGAATTTCTAGACCCGATTGCGCCGGGTATGGATAAAGAGGCCTTTATGAAATTGTTGCAAGGGCGGATAGAAAGCCGGTCTATCGACTTGCTCGATTATGAAAATATGGGCGCCCTAAACCCCGCGGATGTCGGGCAAGAACGCGAAAACCCTGTCGCCAAAGCCAAACGAGAAAAACGGGAAACGGAAGAGAAAACGACATGACGGATATAGTACCCCAACCCGTTCAAGCGGAAATAGAAAGCAAGTTTGGTTTTATCATTAAGCGTCGATTTGCTCCGCTTTTTGTCCTATTACAAACAGCGACTTTTAATGACAACGCCTTAAAAAACGCGCTCATCGCCCTCATTACGTTTGGTGGCATTGCGTTTTTGTCAGACCTTCCTTCTGCTATCCGTGTGCCTGTCGCCGGGCTTATCTATACAGGGCCTTTTTTGATAATTTGCGCAATTGCCGGTCAGATCGCAGATAAAATTGACAGGGGAATAATTCTACGCTGGGTCAAGCGGGTCGAAGTTGTCATTATGCTGATCGCCGCATTGGGTTTTTGGCTTGTCGATATTCGCATATTAGCGGTCTCTTTGGGATTGATGGGCGCTCAGTCAGGGTTTTTCTCACCCACTAAAAACGCGGTTTTACCGCAATGGCTTACTCCAAAAGAGCTTATTCGTGGCAATGCCTTACTTAACGGATTTGTCTTTGTGGTTATCCTCGTCGGCCAAATTGGGGGTACATTTCTTGTATTAAACAGCACCATGGATGCGATCGACCTTTCCGGGACAAAAATCGCCAGTATCTTTCTATTTGGCGTTGCTGTGGTGGGCTGGATAGCCTCAGAATTTTGTCCGCCCGCTCCGCCTCCTGAGCCAAAACTAAATTTGGTAAAAGACGCTTTTGTCGGCTTTGTTTCTATTTTTACGGGGTTAGACCCCAAATCAAAAAAGGGGCAGAAAATTACAGATAATCCTCTTGGATATATTTTTGGCCTCATTATTTTGCCTTTTACTGCAACCTTCTCTGCTATCGCCAAATCCTTCAAAGCGCCTGCCGTCCTTCGCCCTATGTTGGGCATCGCTTGGTTTTACGGCCTGTCGACAGTCTTTGTGACGACGTTTCCGGATTATGTGGCGAGCGTTATGAATTTTAATGCGAGCGTTCTCATTGTCATGCTGGTTCTTTCAACGCTCGCCATTCTGGTCGGGTCGCTATTTGTTATGTTATTTGGGAATTGGTCGATTTGGGGGCCAGAAGCGGTTCGATTATCAGCTCTGGGCATTTCAGGTGTCGTTATTTTCATTAGTGCAATCGTTATTCTCCCTAGCCCGACGTTTAGCGGAGAGGGATTGGGAACGGCAGAGGATTTTTTCGCAAATCCGCATGCCCCTCTTTTCCTTGGCGCACTGGTTCTCTCTTCCATCTTTAACGGTATCTTCGTTGTCCCGCTTCAAGCCATGGCGCAGAGACGGGCAGATCCCGCCAATCGGGCCAGGCTCATGAGTGCAGGAGCCGTTTTGCTCAATTTATTTGTAAACCTGTCAACTTTCGGACTGATTGGGTTGGCGCTCTTACAACTTCCCCCCAAATCGCCCTTTATTATGGTTGTCGCAGGGAGCTGTGTTGTGGCCGCCTATGCGATTTACCGTAGTGTGAAACCCATTGAGCATCCCACCTATAACAGTTAAATTTGACTGATATTAACGCGGTCTTAACGCTAAATCTGCGCTAATAGGGTAGAGACATAATCGATAGGTATCCGTCATGAAACGCGTCCTCGCTGCCCTTTTACTAACCACCTTTACAGCTTTCCCCGCCTATGCGGCGAATCAAAAGCTACAAGGCACTTATTCTGACTGGACGGTTTATACCCGCGTCGAAGGGGGCGACACGGTTTGCTTCGCCCTGACCAAGCCCGAAGTTAGCGCGCCGACATCTGTAAATCACGGCGACGTCTATTTCATGGTGGCCAGTTGGAAGTCCGGGGCCGCAACAGAACAGCCCAGCCTGCTCGCCGGATATACTCTTAAAACTACACGCTCGCCTGCTGCCTATGTCGGGCGGACAAAAGTCACCATGTATCCATCAGAAAATGAAGCTTTTATTGATTCCAAAGCCGATGAGCGCAATCTGATTGCCAAAATGCGGGCCGGAGCAAATATGCGGGTCGAAGCTGTTAGCTCGCGCGGCACAGAAACGTCTTATGTTTTCTCCCTGAGCGGCATTACAGCGGCTCTGCGGAAAGTGAAATCCAGCTGCTCTTAATGTCGCTTAAATCTTTCGGGCGACAATCAAGTCTTGCAACATAAACGGACTGTCCGGACGCGCCCAATGCCCAGACTCAATCACCAGAATTTCCAATCCCGCCTTTTCATATAGTGATTTTACGAAATCAAAATCAAACGCAATCGCGGCTTCTGGCGTGGACTTAACTGACGTCCGGCTGATGGCGTCAAATTCATGAGCAAAATTAACGCGAGGCTTTTCAGCTGCGCGGCTTCTCTCGTCTAAAAGATACCAAGTCGCTAAAACTTTCCCCCCCGGTTTTAAGCTCCGTGAAAGTTCATTTAAATAATTCGTCACTTCACCCGCCAGCATGTGGGTAAACACGGATGTCAGAAAAGCCGTCTCAAACCCATTGTCTTCTGTCGGAAAACGATACGTTTCCGCAGGCTGTGATCCGTCTGCATTATACCGTGAGTTATAAACGTCCATATGATGGAATTCGAAGTTCGGAACGTCGGCATATTGGGCTTTACACCACGCAATCCCGTCAGAATTTATGTCCATACCAAAATAGCGTCCGCTGAGACTGCCTATCATGGGTCGGGCCATGCGCCCTTGCCCGCATCCAACATCCAGAACATTATGCTCGGGTCGGAAGCCGTGACGTTTGAGGGTCTTAAAAAAATCTTCGCCGACCGCGACGAAATCTCCACCGCCTATAAAGGTCTCTTTCCGGGTCGGCACCCGCTTATCCGTAATGGGGTGCCGCCAATCAAGCCAAGCATAACCGAGCTTTTTGAGGTGAACCCGTAAAGGAAGAGGGATGATCTTTTTGAGTAAGGACTTCATCGCTCGCCGCCTTAGCCGTGCGGACCCGCCTTGACCATATATAATTTAGTGACCATGTAGCGCGATATGGCAAATGGCCCAGATATCCACAGCAAAAGCGAAACAAAAGTCATTACGCTTGGTTGCCGATTAAACGCTTATGAAAGCGACGTTATGGCCGGCCATGCCAAGGAGGCGGGCCTGAAAGACACGGTTATCATAAATACTTGCGCCGTCACCAATGAAGCTGTCGCCGAAAGCCGTCGCCAAGTTCGAAAAGCCCAGCGAGAAAACCCGGACTCGACTGTCATCGTAACAGGTTGCGCCGCCCAGATTGATCCAACCGCTTTCGCCGCCATTAATGGCGTGGATAAAGTCATCGGCAACCATGAAAAAATGGAACCGATGAGTTTTGATCCCGAATTTTTACAGGCGTCCGAGCCAATTCGCGTGAATGATATTATGAGTGTGGCGGCAACGGCACCGCAATTCATGGGCAGCGGCAATCAACCTTTAGAAAAGTCGCAAAACCGTAGTCGCGCTTTTTTACAGGTACAAAACGGATGCGACCACCGCTGTACGTTCTGTATTATTCCTTACGGACGTGGCAATGCGCGAAGCGTTCCCGCTGGAGAAGTCGTCAATTCTGTCCGCTCTTTGGTCGCGCAAGGGTATAATGAAGTTGTGCTGACCGGCGTTGATCTGTCGAGTTGGGGAGGCGACCTGCCAGGTAAGCCGCCGTTGGGAGATTTGGTTCGCCGCGTTCTGAAACTTGTGCCGGACCTGCCGCGCCTTCGGCTCTCCTCAATTGACCCAGCGGAAGTCGATGAGGTTTTATTTGATCTTTTGGTCAATGAACCGCGAATGACACCTTATCTGCACCTATCCTTACAGGCGGGCGATGACATGATTCTAAAACGGATGAAGCGGCGTCATAGTCGCGCCGATGTTATTGATCTGTGCGACCGGTTAAAAACCGCGCGACCGGATATGACCTTTGGGGCCGATATAATTGCGGGCTTCCCGACTGAAGACGACATTATGTTCGAAAACTCACTCTCTATTATTTCAGAGATTGGCATTCCTTGGCTCCATGTCTTCCCTTATTCTGCACGGGAAGGCACGCCTGCTGCAAAAATCCCGCAAGTTCACGGCAATATTGTTAAAGCCCGGGCAAAACTGCTCCGGGACAAAAGCGCCCGCCTCAAAGTCGGTCATTTAAAAGCCCGTATTGGGTCCAATGATACCGCATTATTTGAAGAGACAGGTTTTGGCCGACTCCCTGATTTCTCTCTCGTTAAGGTAGACAGCCCCCCGAAAAGCGGTAGCTTGGCGCAAGTAAAAATAACGGGTTCGACGCCTGAACATCTGACAGGGATCGTTCTTTTAAGAGGCGCGGAGCGAACATTGTGAGCGACAGGAAAATATAAAGTGGCTGAAGAGAAGAAGAAAAAAGGGTTCCTGTCAAAGCTCGGATTCAAATCCAAGGATGACAAACGCGCCGAAGACGCTGCGAAGCGAGCGGAAGAGCAAAAACGCGTAGACGAACAAATGGCCGCGCGCATGGCGGCCATTAATGCCGCCGCCCTCAAATCTGCCCGGACAATGGACGGTCAAGCTGAAACCGAAACATCTGAAGAAGACAAAGCTAAACAAGAAGCCGAAGATAAACGTCTCTCTGAAATTCAGGCTGCCAAAGATCTCGCCCGCGCCAAGCAACTCGCCGAAGAAAGAGCCCGCGAGCAAACTCTTAAAGCCGAGCGGGAAGCTCAGGCTGAGGCCGCAAAGCTGAAGGCTGAAGCTGAGGCCAAGGCTCTAGCTGAGAAACAAGCTGCGTTTGCCGCAGAACGCGCCGAAGCCCAACGTATAGAAGACGAAGCAGAGGCCGCGGAGGAAGCAAAACGACTCGCCGACGAAGACGCGGCGCAAAAAGCGGCCAAAGACGCTAAAGAAAAAGCGGCGCTCAAAGCCAAGTCAGAAGCGGAAGCCAAAGCCCGCGTCGAGGCGCAAGCAGCCAAGAAGGCCGAAGCGGCAGCTCAAGAAGAAGCCGCCCGTCAGGCCGCCGAAAACGACGCAAAAGAACTCGCCGAGAAACAGGCCAAAGACGCTAAGGCTGCCCGCCTCAAACAACTCGCGGACGAAGCCAAAGAAGCAGAACGCCGCGCCCGCATCGCGGAAGAGCGCGCAACTCGCGAGGCGAATGAGCGCGAAGCGCTTGCTAATCTCGAAGCCCAGCGCCGCGCCAAATTAGAAGCCGAAGGCAAACTGGCGCCCCAACCGGAGGCGGAGCCCGCCCGCACCAACTTTCTCGACCGTATTTCGGCGGGTCTGCGTAAATCCACGTCGCGCATGTCCGATAGCATGGCAGCGAGCTTTACCAAACGCACACTTGATGCTGAAGCCCTTGAGGACCTCGAAGATATTCTGATTGCCTCCGACCTCGGGACAGGGCCCGCGATGAAAGTGACCTCGCGGCTGGCAGAAACAAAATTTGACAAACAAATTACGGATCTGGAAATTAAAATTGCTTTGGCCGATGTGATCTCCGAAATCTTGACGCCGCTTGAAAAGCCAATTGTCCTCGGCGCCATCAAACCTCAAATCATGCTCTTTGTAGGTGTGAACGGGTCCGGGAAAACAACGACCTTGGGCAAGATTGCCAAACGCTTTACGGATGAGGGTAAAAAAGTTTTATTTGCCGCAGGGGATACATTTCGCGCCGCCGCGTTTGAACAGCTTTCCGTCTGGGGGGAGCGGGCCAATGCGCCGGTCATGTCAGGCAAACTCGGATCAGACGCGGCCGGTCTGGTCTATGACGCGATAGACCGCGCGCGCCATGACAATGTTGATATTCTGATGATCGATACGGCCGGGCGTTTGCAAAACCGGACAGAGCTAATGGACGAGCTTTCAAAAATCCTGCGCGTTATCAAGAAACAAGATGAAACCGCCCCACACCATTCCATTCTCGTTCTGGATGCCACGGTTGGGCAAAATGCGTTGATGCAGACAGAAGCTTTTACCAAAACAGCCGAAGTCTCCGGCCTCATCATGACCAAGCTTGACGGCACTGCCAAAGGCGGTGTGCTCGTCGCGCTCTCGGATAAATATAAGCTCCCCATTCACTGCATCGGCATAGGTGAACGTATAGAGGATTTAGAGAACTTCTCTGCGCCCGTCTTCGCCGCGGCCCTTTCAGGCGTGGCTGATGAGATGAGTGAGTAAATGAGCCCTGTCCGTCGGTGTTAATTGATATGAGCCCGGCAACACTTTCTATCCTCTTAATCCTGATTTCTGCCATCTCGCACGCTTTTGTCGGGGCGGTCATGAAACGCTCTTCGGATAAGCTCGTCTTGCGGGGTGTTTTGGGCGCAACAACAGCAGCCATCGCCTTACCTTTTGCTTTGGCGCTTCCCCTTCCCCCCTCGCAGGTATGGATCATTCTCTTAATTGGGGTTGGAGTGCATTTCATTTATCATTTCGTACAGGCGGCCGCGTTTACGCGGGGGGATATGTCCATTGTCTATCCCGTTATGCGGGGTTTCGCGCCGGCCCTCACAGCCTTTTTAGCGTTTCTCGTCTTAAAAGAAGCGCTTGCTCCGATCGAAATCATAGGATTGATCCTCGTTGTTTTGGCTCTAGTCGGATTTGGTTGGCCGCAAAAAATAAAGATTGAAGGCGCGGCGGCGGCGCTTATCTTTGCCCTTTTTTGTGGCTTTCTCACGGCCATTTACACCGTTGTCGATGCCTATGGGATGCGTCTCTCCCCCCATAAGTTCAGCTTTATCGCGTGGTTTTTCGTGGTCGAAGGCATTGGAATTAGTTTGATCGTCACAGCCTTGAAGCGACAAGGCTTTATTGAGAAAATCCAAAAAGACTGGCGCGGCGGTATTATCGCAGGATGCCTCGGCATTATAACCTACGCCACAGCGCTTTACGCCTTTTCAATCGCCCCCATTGCCGGACTGGCCGCACTCCGGGAAACAAGCGTCATTTTTGGCGCGCTTCTGGCAACATTTTGGCTAGGAGAGGCGTTCGGTCTGCGGCGTACTGTTCTGGCCATAATTCTTGCTATCGGCCTTATCCTCATGCACATGGCTTAAAAAAGATGAGCCCTTTATGACCGATCCGACTTTACCGCCGCCTTCAAAAAAGCCCCAGACATTCTGGCTGGATTTTGGCCCGCTTTTGATTTTCTTTGCGGCTTTTCTCTATTTCAAGCGAACGCAACCCGAAGACGCCATGGTATATGCCGCCGGGGTTTTAGGCGTTGCCGCAATATTGGCGTTGCTCATTTCTTGGATACGCCATCGCCATGTTTCAGGCTTGCTCGTTTTTACGACGACGATCGTCGTCTTTTTTGCCGGGCTGACCTTTTTCACCGGAAATAAAATTTTCTTCTATATCAAGCCAACGATTGTGAACACAATGTTTGGGGTTGGCGTCATTGGCGGCGTTTTTATCAAGAAAAATGTCGTAAAGATCTTAATGGGCAGCGCCATAGAACTGCCCGACGAGAAATGGAATGTCCTTGCCATACGTTGGGGGGTGTTCTTTTTTGCCATGGCTATCTTGAATGAAGTAATCTGGCGGAACTTTTCCGAAGATTTTTGGGCAGGCTTCAAGGTTTTCGGCTTTCTCCCCTTAACTCTCCTATTCACCCTAACGCAAATTCCTTTTATCCAGCGTTATGGGAAGATGAAATCCGGTGACGAAAGCTAAGCTTAAGGTTTTGTTTACCATAGCCGGTTCTGCCCATTGTAAAGAAACATTTTCCTGATATCGGCTTGCGCATGGGACAAATGGTACAGAATGATTCGTGTCCCCGAAATATGGGCCAAACCCGACTTGACGCCGTTATCCAATCCATTGAAGTGTGCCCACCGTCTGGTGAGGGATGGGATGCAGCACAACTCCCCTCGCAGACATTTCTTTATATTTTGCGGGCGGCGCATAATGTGAAGGCGTTCCAACCTTTCACGCAAGAGCAAAAAGCGCTTAATACTTATTTGATGGAACGATTGGCCGGACGGCGCTTATGTGATTATGCGTGGCGCTTACTGGCGCAATCTCTTTAACCTTCACATTGGTTTAGCGACTATACGCACCGCGTTTGACCGCGCTTTACAATTGAATGCGGCCCTGTTCCTGTTATAAGACCGCCTATATTCGATGATATTTCAAGACTAAGGATTTCCCATGGCCTCACTGGACAGTTTTAATTGCGAACGCACCCTCGAAGTTCGCGGCGGCACATATACTTATTTCGATTTGAAAGTTGCAGAAAAAAACGGATTGAAGGACATTTCAAAACTGCCCCGCTCTTTGAAGGTGCTCCTTGAAAACCTGCTTCGCCATGAAGACGGCAATTCCGTTAAAAAAGAAGATATTCAAGCGATTGCAGACTGGCTCGGACCAAAAACCTCCACCCATGAAATTGCTTATCGCCCGGCCCGTGTCCTGATGCAGGACTTTACCGGCGTTCCGGCCGTTGTGGATTTGGCGGCGATGCGTGACGCGATGGTCAAGCTCGGCGGATCCGCCGAAGCGATTAACCCGCTTAACCCAGTACATCTTGTTATCGACCATTCTGTTATGGTCGATTATTTCGGGACACCTCAAGCCTTTAAGAAAAACGTCAAACGCGAATATGAGCGCAATGGCGAACGTTATGACTTCCTAAAATGGGGTCAGGAAGCCTTTGATAATTTCGCCGTTGTCCCCCCCGGAACCGGCATTTGTCATCAAGTCAATCTCGAAAACCTGGCGCAAACTGTCTGGACAAAAACTGAAGGCGGCAAAACATACGCTTTCCCTGATACGCTTGTCGGCACCGATTCCCACACGACCATGATTAACGGCCTGTCTGTTTTGGGTTGGGGCGTCGGCGGGATCGAAGCCGAAGCTGCCATGCTGGGTCAGCCCATCTCTATGCTTATTCCTGAAGTTATCGGGTTTGAGCTGACTGGTAAGCTGATCGAAGGCACAACCGCCACTGACTTGGTTCTGCGCGTCGTTCAAATGCTACGTGAAAAAGGCGTCGTCGGTAAATTTGTCGAATTTTATGGCAAGGGTCTCGATACCATGTCTCTGGAAGATCAGGCCACGATTGCCAATATGGCTCCTGAATACGGCGCAACCTGCGGCTTCTTCCCAATCGACAAAGACACGCTGAAATATCTGGAAGCCACCGGACGGGAAGAATCCCGTGTCGAGTTGGTCGAAGCCTATGCCAAGGCCCAAGGCCTGTGGCGTGATGAAGTCACACCGGAATTTACGGACTCTTTGTCCCTCGATATGAACACGGTCATGCCGTCACTATCTGGCCCAAAACGGCCACAAGATCGTTTTGATTTAAAAGGCTCCAATAAAACATTTGCTAAAATCCTCCGGGACGAATTTGAAAAAACACCCGACGGCGACTCTGCCGTTCAGGTCAAAGGCAAGGATTACTCTGTTGATCACGGGGATGTCTTTATTGCCGCCATAACCTCTTGCACCAACACCTCTAACCCGTCTGTTATGATGGCCGCTGGATTGGTTGCGCAGAAAGCAAATAAGCTTGGCCTGACCGTCAAACCTTGGGTCAAAACATCTCTCGCC
>Ga0115567_10004128_pt1 | contig 14213 bp, 11 predicted proteins | sample COGITO_mtgs_1204_2_FD_88679 | JGI IMG/M metagenome (GOLD analysis project Ga0115567, IMG submission 88679) | Pelagic marine microbial communities from North Sea - COGITO_mtgs_120412 | ecosystem: Environmental > Aquatic > Marine > Epipelagic | place: Germany:Helgoland, sampling site Kabeltonne...
ATGGCCATTGTTAGCTTGGTGATTGCCCCCTTGTTGTAAGGGAGAACCAAGGTTAAAGAGCGGGCTTTGGCCCGCTTTTTTTTGCCTAAATTTTAGGCGTCTTAAAAAGAAACCTGTAAGGATCTGCACCATGAAGAACCGCTACACGCCCTTAGATTTCGAACACCTCACACCGGAACAACAACAGCTTCACCGTCAAATTGCCACCTCTCGAAAACTTGACCCAGCGCAACGTCTGGGTGGACCCTTTGACCCTTGGATTGAGTCGCCGGTGTTGGGTGAGATCCTATCGAACCTCGGCTTTTTCCATCGGTTTCAGAGCAGCCTAGGCCGGCGTCAAATCGAACTGGCTATCTTGGTGACAGCAGCGCATTGGCAAGCAGAGTTTGAATGGTGGGCCCATGAGCCGATGGCCCGGGACGCGGGCCTAACTGATTCAGTAATCACCGCAATCAAACACCGCCAGCCGTTGCGCCAGAGTGACCCGCTCGATCAAATCACTTGGGAGGTGGCCAGCGCCCTTCAGTCGCAGCAACGACTGAGCACCGAACTCTACCAACGTGCCGTGGCCGGTTTTGGTCGGCGCGGCATCATCGAACTGATCAGCTTGTGCGGCTACTACACAACCGTTGCCATGACCCTTAACGCATTGGAAATACCATTGCCTAAGGGCGAAACCAAGCCCTTCCGCCCCGAACCTAGGTCATCGTAAAGTTGGGTAATTTTTTCGGTACCAATTGATTCTTGAGACGGACGTACTGGGGGAGGCCATCTTTATAAGGCGGGTAGTCTTCGCCTTGGATCAACGGCCTCAAATAATTGAGCCCGGCGGCGGTAATCCCAAAGCCATCGCGCGTGATAAACGACTTCGGCAGCTTGCGTTCAACGTTTGCAACCCGCGTCAGCGCAACCTTTCCAACGCGCCAGCGGTAGGAGGTGCTCGCCTCGCGCTCGATGGTTACCATCACGCCGCTCTCACCGGCAACCGCAAGATTTACCGCTGCTTCTCCGACAGCGTAGGCTTGGGCCACATCAACGGCTGATGCAATATGACGGGCGGCGCGCTGCAGATAATCTGAAACCGCCCAATGGCACTTATATCCCAGTTTCGCCTTGATCATATCCACCAAAGTGGGCGCAACGCCCCCCAGCTGAGCGTGCCCAAAGGCATCCACCCCGCCGGACGCTGCCAAAAATCGTCCGCCTTCGAATTGCGCCCCTTCGGAGGCGACAATCACGCAATACCCCTTCTTAGTAACCGTTTGCGCCACTTTTTGGAGAAAGCCCGCAGGGTCAAATGCAACCTCCGGCAGAATAATCAGGTGCGGCGGATCGCCTTTCGCTTTTGCCGCCAGCGCGGCCGCCGCCGCGATCCAGCCCGCGTGTCGGCCCATCACCTCTAAAACAAACACTTTGGTTGAAGACGCCGCCATTGACGCCACATCCAAACCCGCTTCTTCGGTTGCCACCGCCACATACTTGGCTACCGAGCCAAACCCTGGACAGGTGTCGGTGAAAGGTAAGTCGTTATCGACGGTTTTTGGGATGCCAATGCATTGCACTGGATAACCAACCTCACGGCTAAAGCGCGCCACTTTGTTTGCCGTATCTTGCGAATCACCGCCGCCATTGTAGAAAAAATATCCGATATCGTGCGCTTTAAACACCGCTAGAAGACGCTCATATTCCAATCGATTGGCATCAACCGATTTCAGCTTGTACCGGCAAGAACCAAAGGCGCCGCTTGGGGTGTGACGCAGCATCGCGATGTCGCGCTTGGATTCTAAGGCGGTATCAATCAACTCTTCATTCAACGCACCCAGGATACCGTTTCGACCCACCAGCACGCGACCCACCGCCCGGGATCGCCGCGCCGCTTCAATGACCCCGCAGGCGGACGCATTGATGACGGCGGTAACCCCACCTGATTGCGCGTAAAAGATGTTCGCTTTGGCCACATCACGCTCCTTGACCGACTTTATTTTGATTATACCGAAAAGGCCGTCCATTAAATTTTAGTTTTTTATCGCCAAAACCTTGAATTTGACGGCCAGCGTCTTATCTAAGCGTTAATCACCTTTTCAGACAATAACCAGGAGCAATCCATGACCTATCAACTGAGAGCGCTGAACACGCGCCAGACCAACCCTAACCTTGTCGAATGGCTCAACATCGCAGGCCATCAAGCCCGCACCAACCGATCGCCAGAACTTGATGGCAACCTGTCCAGCAATCAACGCGCGCCAAGCTATGATCTACGGCAAACACCCAGCCAAATTGAAATCAAATTGGCCATGCCAGGCGTTTCGCCCGAGAACCTGGAGGTCACCATCGAACGGCGACGCCTCACGATTTCGGGTCGAGCCGAAACGGATGCGTCCAATGACAGCAGCCAACTGCTTCATCAAGGCCTCGGCGAAGGGCACTTTGAAAAGATCTTCGAGCTCACCGAGGATGCCGACCCTGATGCGATCCGGGCCTCGATTAAATTTGGCCTGGTCACGATTGAGATCCCAAGGCTGACCGACCATCTACCCCGCCGCATTGCGGTTGAACATTAATGCAGCGCGATGCAGACCAACGCAGCTTAAAAATCAAGTTCCCCGCGGGGCACGTTTATTCGGTGCCTTCGCGGCTTGAAAACCCGCTGTTTTAAAGTGCTTTGCACGCCGCATCTTGCACCAGGCGGACCGCTGGGACTCGAATGCCCCCAGCGCCTTCGCCCAAACTAATTGAACTTCTTAACGATCGGTATCCGTCGCCCCATACCAAAGGCCACCTTGGATACCTTCGGGCCTGGGCAGGTTTGACGGCGCTTATACTCCATGCTGGCGATCAGTTTTATCAACGACTGATACCGCGTCGATGCGCCCCGCTCGCCGAGCCAGCCACGCAATCGGTCCGGATCCATAGAGATCTGACGATCCTCCTCCGCAGCACGCGCAACCCAGGTTTTAAAAGCGTCGAACTCATTAACATAGTCCTCGATATACGCCTGAACCAACGGATCCAACATCGCATAGGGCAGCAAGCTCGCCTCATCAGTTTGATCTGGCGCAAGTTCTGCACTGGGCGGCTTCACAATAATCTCAGCCGGAATCCGTCCGCCTTCGGTCGCCAACGCAAAGACCTGCCACTTATAGAGATCCTTAAGGGGCGCGAAACTGAAATTCATATCGAAGTGGGTGTAATAGCCGCAGGCTGATTCTGTTTTGTTGCCCGTTGACAGCGGCATTGCACCAAACGCGTTGGAAAAGTGCATGACATACAGATCACGCAGTCTGGCCTGGATATTCTGATCCGCAACGGTGCTGTAGCGATGTCCGGCGAACACTTGGGTCACCAAGTTTTCTGGGTCCGTTTGCGAACTAAATTGCTGATTGAGACTGGACACCAACTCAAGGTGCGCAATCGGCACCTCGTAATCCCAGCAACCCAATGCGGCATGCAAGGCGATCGCGTCCCGACCTGCCCCAGAGGAGCTCCAAACCGACGGCATCCGCACGGCATGAACTTGTTTGGGCCCTACCGCGTCGCAAGCAATTTGTGCAACCAAAGCGCTATCAATGCCACCACTGCTGGCCAGCACCAAGTGTTCAAAACCGGACTTTTGCACATAGTCTCGAACACTTAAAACCAGTAAATCGTACAGATCAACTTGAACCGGTTGCCGCTTGGCGGCCGACTGAGCCGGCGATACCTTAGTTGCCGTCGACGACGCCGCGCAATCGATGATAGCAAACTCATCGCTATGAACTTCCTGAGACTGATAGAGAACCGATTGACCCTGAACGACGAAGCTCTGGCCGTCAAAAACCAACTCATCTTGTCCGCCCCATTGGTTCACGTATACAAGCGTCATATCGCCTAGGTTTTCAGCAATGGCGACGTGCCTTTGGGCCAGCTTATCATGGACGAAAGGCGAACTATTCAGGGACAACAAAACCTCAACGCCCGCTGCTCGATATTGTGCTAACGGATTATTCCGCAACGGATAGCCTGATTCCCCCTTGTCATTCCAGAGATCTTCGCAGATCGCAATGCCAACGGTCCGGCCTTTTAACGACAATATTGTTAAAGCAGTTCCGGCTTCAAAGTAGCGTTGTTCGTCAAAAACATCGTAAAACGGTAACAAAATCTTACGGTGGGTGACGGTTTGGCGCCCAGCCTGAATCACTGCCGCCGCATTATAAAAGGGCTTGCCTGGGCCCTCATTGCGTTCGATATAACCCACGACGATACACAAATCTTGAAACGCTGGCTGACCAGACAGTCGCATCACATCCGCCAAGACCCGTCGATTCTCTTGAACGTACTGCTCGTGATACATCAAATCCTGACTGAGATACCCTGGAATTGCGAGTTCAGGAAACACGACAACATCACAGCCCCCGGATTGAGCCGCTCGAATCCCGGCCTCGATCCGGTCAAAATTGCCGGCAAAATCACCCGGCGTCGTGTTGATTTGAGCAAGGCAAACGCGCATCCGATTTTTGACTCCTTGATTTGAGCGCCCTGCTTTAAAAAGCGGCTCGGGGCCGGCGCACAAGAAAGTTCAGGTAGGTCAATCCTAACACCACAAAACAAGCAAAAACCTGATGCGTTAGAGCCCAAGATAACGGCACCACCGTAATCAAAGTAATGATGCCAAGGAGAAATTGAACGAAAACGAGTCCCACGCACAAGCCTGCGGCGAGGCGCACCCGCGCCCCCGCGTCTTGGCTCAGGGCCGCGCCCAGCGTCACGGCAGCCGCCACCAACACGGCAAAGCCCAACCAGCGGTGTATGAACTGGATCATGGCGCCGTTTTCGAACCCATTCAGCCAAAAAGGTACGAGCGTCAGCGCCGCATCAGCTATCCACACATCCCCCATTTTGGGGTAGGTGTTAAACCCCAAGCCAGCTTTGAGACCGGCGGTGAATCCCCCATAAATGAGTTGGGCCACCAAAAGTAAGGTAAAAATCTGCACGATGCGCCGCAATCCAGTCGGCACCGCGACCCGCTGCTGGGTCGACATTGACAAGACCAAATCAAAAACATAAGCCAAGATGAACAGCGCCAAACACAGGTGCGCTGCCAGCCGAAAATGGCTAACGCTTGGCCGATCCACCAGGCCACTCTTTACCATGAACCAGCCGAGCAGTCCTTGCGAGCCGCCGAGTGCCAGCGCAATTAAAAATCGCGACCTTTGCCGCCGCTGAATCCGCCCAACAAACCAAAAATACAAGAACGGCACCACAAAAATAAGGCCAATGGCACGCCCTAAAACGCGATGACCATATTCCCAATAAAAAATGGCCTTGAACGCATCAAGACTCATGCCTTTGTTTAATTTTTGGTATTCCGGGTACTGCTTATACTGCGCAAATTCCGCCTCCCAAGCCTGCGCATTCAGTGGCGGCAGGATCCCAGTAATCGGCTTCCAATCGACCATCGACAAACCGCTGTGCGTCAGGCGAGTCGCGCCGCCGACACCGACCATTAAAATGATACTGACACAAACCAGCAACAACCAGATTTGTACACTATTAAGTCCTTTGAGCACCGACATCTCGTTCTCCTAGCGCTTCACTACCTTGCTGACCCGCGATCCCCGGCGGTTTTGGGGCCCGTCCCGCAATTACTGTCATCACCGCGATGATCAATCCCTCTTACGTAAAACGTCCACGAAACGTGTCTTTTGAACGCAATAAAGCGCCCCAACGAATGTAAGATTATAGCACTGGTCTATAATGCCCAGAATGACTGGACAATTTACCGCGACGGGGGAGAATTGAGCCTTCGACATCACGGCCTCCAATACAGGAACCCAACCATGACGGACCTAACTACTTTTCGAACCGAAACCAGAGCATGGCTGGAAGAAAATTGTCCCCAGGAAATGCGGAATTTGTCCTTCCACTGGGAAGACGCGCACCTAATCTACAGCACCGAGGCTGCTGAAGTCTGGCGCAAGCGGATGGCGGACAAGGGCTGGATTGCCCCGATGTGGCCGAGCGCCTATGGTGGCGGCGGACTCAGCAGAGAAGAAGCCATCGTCTTGTCTCAAGAAATGGGGCGCATCAAAGCAACCGCTGCATCCAGCGGCATGGGCCTCACCATGATCGGCCCGACCCTGTTAGAGTTTGGCACCGAAGATCAAAAGCTTAGACATCTTCCGAGCATCACCGATGGCAGCATTCGATGGTGTCAGGGTTACAGCGAGCCCGGCGCCGGCTCAGACTTGGCGGCGCTGCAGACGCGAGCTGAGATCGAAGGCGATCACTTTATAATCAATGGCCAAAAAGTTTGGACCTCAGGCGCGCAGCATGCAGACTGGATGTTTGCGCTGGTTCGCACAGATCCGAGCGCGGCTAAACACGAGGGCATCAGCTTCGTCCTGCTCGATATGCACCAGGCCGGGGTGACGGTGAAGCCAATTGGATTAATCTCCGGCTCATCACCGTTTTGTGAAACCTTTTTGGATAATGCTACGGCACATCGTGCGGATCTCGTCGGCGAACTCAACAAGGGCTGGACCATTGGTAAACGGCTGCTGCAGTTTGAGCGCTCCGGAATCGGTGGCTTATCAGGGGCAGCGAACAAGAAAAAAGCGGTTAAAACCAATCCGCTTGTCGACATTGCGAAACGTTATGTTGGGGATCATGACGGCAAAATTAGCGATTCTGAATACCGGGAAAAAGTGCTCAAACACAGCATGACCGAACGGGCCTTCCAACTGACCACTTCACGGGTCGTTCAAGAGAATCAGAGTGGTCAAACCCCGGGCGCCACCACCTCGATTTTTAAACTGGTTGGATCAACCCTCGCACGCGATGGCGCCGCCTTAAAATCTGAACTGATGGGGGCGCAAGGACTGGGCTGGGAAGGCGAAGGCTTTGAAGCCAAGGAAATCGAGACGACGCGGGGCTGGCTTAACTCACGCGCCGTCACCATTTACGGCGGGACCAATGAGGTTCAAATGAACATCATCGGTAAACGCGTGCTTGGATTACCCGACTAAGCGGCCTGATCCGTCTGGCTAGCCGCGCAGATTATGTCCGAGCAGGCACTCGGGTTGCGCCGCTTTATCGCCCGCCCGGGCCCGAAATACCCCGAGACGCGACCGCGATGAATGACCGGAACACCAAGCCTTGAACGACGTAACCACCCTGCCGCAGACCGAGCCTGACAAACGTCTATTTGCCGCCCTTGGCGTGCGCGACTACCTCTATCTTTGGCTCGGAATGCTGGGCTCAGCCTTTGCGATGAATATGCAGCAGGTGGCCCAAGGCTGGCTGGTCTACGAGATGACCGCCTCTGCCATCCAATTAACCTGGGTCACGCTGGCCTTTATGTTGCCACAGGTCATCTTCGCGCTCGTTGGTGGCGTGCTGGCAGACCGCGTTCGAAAAAAACCGCTGATTGGTTGGTCCCCGATGATCAACGGAGTTGCGACGCTGTACTTAACCATCATTATTTTCTCCGGTGAGGTCACTTTTTGGCATTTTGTCGCAATCGGTTTTCTCAACGGCACAATCATGGCGCTCTCTATCCCAGCCCGCACGGCTTTAATTCCTGAAATTGTCGGCGAGCAGCGCATCTTCAACGCGATGGCGTTTAATACCGCGGCCTGGAATCTTTCGAGAATTTTGGGGCCGGCGCTGGCTGGATTTATGATTGCTCAACTGGCCGATGGCGATACCACCTCGACCTACGGCGTTGGCTGGGTCTATGTCGTAATTTCGATTTTGTATTTTTTTTCTGGCGCTTCGGTTTTACTGATAAAGCATGCCGGCAACCCAACCGATGCTGTGCGTAAAAGCCCCTTTCAAGACACCCTTGAGGGACTCCGCTATGTCGTAGGTTCACCGATTGTCGGCGGCTTAATCCTACTGTCGATTCTACCTTTCCTATTTGGCCTCAGTATCAACACCCTGCTACCTGCTTTCAATACGGACGTTTTATTGGCAGGCCCAGACTCGCTAGGTTTGCTCATGACCGGCATGGGTATTGGCGCAATTATGGGCTCCTTGCTACTGGCCAAGCTCAGCGGGCTTCGCCACAAGGGCTATTGGCTCATCCTCACGAACGTACTTTGGGGCGTCTCGGTCGCCTGCTTTGGCGCCTCAAGTACCTTCACCACCGCATTCCTGATCATTTGCTGTATGGGATTCGTTTCTGCGATCAATATGTCGATGAACCGCAGCCTGGTTCAGCTTCAAGTCGCTCAGCCAATGCGCGGTCGGGTGATGAGTATTGATCTGATGTCACACGGGTTAATGCCAATCGGCATCCTTCCGATCGGCTACATCGCAGAGCATTATGGTGTTCAAGCAGGACTGGTAACCAGCGGCTGTATTCTTGCGCTGACAACGCTTATTGTAGCCCTTAAACTGAAAGCTGTTTGGGCGATCGACACAGGCTATCGTCGACTCGAGTCGTGAGACTGAAGACGCACTGATTACCATTTTTTTAGATTTACTGGCACACTCGACCTTCAAAGCTTCACCATGGATTGAGCCACCTTGCAGCCGATCTTCACTTATTTTTGGCAACTTTGCCTGCTGAAACGCCATCCCTCTGAACTCCCGAATCAGCACTCGGTCCTTCTGGTGGTCACCGGCGTCTATCTCGCCATCATCACCATAGCTGGCTTGCTGAGTTACCCAAATCGGGGGCTGCTTACTACCTTTGCGATGATCATGGTTGGGCTCGCGATCCAGGTGGTTTTCATTTTCATGTTGATGTGGTTCAAAGGGGTCGCCGCACGACTACCGAGCGTGATTGGAAACCTCTTGGGCGCCAGCGCGCTGCTCACCTGTATTTTGTTACCCATTAATCTCACGCTACTCTCGGCTGAACCAGGCGTTCTGAGGACCCTAGCTGATAGCTTAACTTGGGTTTGGCTCGGTTGGTGGCTCACCGTCTGCGGTTATGTCTTATCCAAGTCAGCTCAAATCAGCATCCTGCAAGGCGCCCTGATTGCCTTCATGATCGAACTGCTTGGGGTTCTATCAAGCTATTCTTTATTTCCAGGCGCCTGAGCATGCACATTCATATCCTCGGCATTTGCGGCACGTTAATGGGCAGTATCGCCCTCCTGGCGAAAGCCCAGGGCCACACCATCACCGGCAGCGACGACGGGGTTTATCCGCCGATGAGCGATCAATTACGTCTCGAGGGGATTGCTTTGCAATCCCCTTACCGTCGCGACAGCATTCCACAGACAGCTGATTTAGTCGTGTTAGGCAATGCCGGCCTAGGCCGAGGCAATCCCGCCGTCGAGGCGCTGCTATCAACCGGCGCGCCGTTTTGCTCGGGCGCTGAGTTTTTGGGCCGTTTTATTCTCAAAGACAAGTGGGTCATCGCAGTGTCTGGGACCCATGGTAAAACCACCACTGCCAGCATGATTACCTGGATCTTGGAATCTGCTGGACTCAATCCGGGCTATCTAATCGGAGGTATCCCGACCAATTTCGAGCGATCCGCACGCCTCACCGAAAGCCCCTTTTTTGTGATTGAGGCCGATGAATACGACACGTCTTTCTTTGATCGTCAGTCAAAATTTTTGCACTACCATCCAAAAACACTCATCCTCAACAATCTTGAATTTGATCACGCCGACATCTTCGCTGACCTAGCGGCCATTGAAGATCAGTTTCACCAACTGATTCGGCGGGTTCCAGCGAGCGGACTCATTATTAGCAATGGTCAAGATCACAATATCCATGCCCTGCTCAACCGGGGCGTCTGGTCTGAGCAGTTGCGGTTTGACGTGATCCGCGAGCAAACCCCGCAATCGCTCAAAGGCCTTTCAATGCAACTGCCCTCACAAAACATTGCGTTAAAGGGTGCGCCAGTGGGCACGCTGACGCTGCGGCTTACTGGCGTTCACAACTTGTCGAATGCCCTGGCGGCAATCGCAGCGGCTCGGCATGTCGGCGTTCCACCGCAATACAGTATTGACTATCTTGCCGACTTCACGGGCGTAAAACGGCGTATGGAGGTTGTGCACGCCGCTGCGAAAGCCGTTCTTTACGATGATTTTGCCCACCATCCGACCGCGATCAGTAGCACCTTAGCGGGGCTCCGACAAAAAATTGGGCAAGCACCACTTTACGCCATACTTGAGCCCCGCTCCCACACCATGCGCCTCGGCACCCATCAGGATCAATTGGCACCAGCTTGCGCCGACGCTGACCAGGTCTTTTGGTTGAAACCAGACCGCTTGGGGTTCGATCTCGACACAGCCGTCAGCGCGCAGGGGCACACCGTGTTTGACGACCCCCTTGCGCTCGCCCAGGCGGTTGGGCAGCAACTGAGGCGAGCGAGCAGCACCGCACATGTTGTGATCATGAGCAATGGCGGTATCGATGTTTTGAAAACCGCCCTGCTCGAACAAATTGATCATGCTTGAAACCGACCTCTACGGCCCGTTGAAAGCCTGGTTCGAGGCTCAGGGATTCGAGGTTCGAGGGGAGGTCCTGCATTGTGATCTGGTTGCTCAGAAAGGCGATGACCTGGTGGTGGTCGAGCTCAAACTCAAGCCGTCTTTAAAGTTGCTCTATCAGGCAACGGATCGTTTGCAGCTCACGGACGAAGTTTATATCGGGCTGCCTGCGCCAACCAAAAAAGGAAAGGCCTTAAAAGCGTTCCAAAAGCTGTTACAAAACTTGGGCATCGGATTATTGCTCGTTCAGACCTCAAGCATTGGTCATCGTATTATTCAAGCACTGCCACCCAGCAAAATCCCGCGCCGCCGATCACGCCGCAAGGCGCTCGCACTCACTCAAGAATTTTCCGGCCGCGGTAAAACCGATAATTTAGGCGGGACCGCTTCAAACAAAATCCTAACCGTTTATCGGGAAGATGCCTTGCTCATCGTCGCTTTTATGGAAGACCTTGAGATTGTCGCACCAAAGGTGCTCGTGAAGTTGGGCTGCGCTACCCGAGCAAGCTCAATATTAAGAGATAATCATTATGGTTGGTTTGAACGCGTCAAACGGGGCTACTACACGCTCAGCCCCCACGCGCTAGACGAAGTCGCGGCCGCCTTTCCAGAGGTTCTTAGCCAATGCCGCTTGATCGTTAAAAACGCATCCCTTGCCGTTGAGTAAATCTTCGGTATTATTTTGAGAAGGCCGATAAATAATAAAAACCAAACAAGCCCCGCATGACCGAATTTTATCTGGATGGACCACCCGTTCATCGCCTTCGCTACCTACTAGACTACTGCCAAGCAAAGCGCATTGCGCCCAAGCTACTGACTCGCGGCCTGACCCGTGACGAGGCATTAATCGAACCACTCGCAACCTTGCCTTGGGCCGACTTTCAGCGCGTGGTTGTTAATTGTCTGCAGATCCTGCCTGAACCCGAATTTCACGACGCCGCAGCGCAATACTGGCGGCGACCGGAAAATAACCATTGGCTTGTGCTGGGCCGCTCTATGGCGACCCCATTTGATCTTTTGATCGATCTCATCGGCGACGCTGGGCATCTGTTCCAAGACATGCCGATACAAGTCACCACGCAGCATCGGAGCCGGTGCACTTTGATTGTCCGGGTTGAGGCTGACTCAGAATTCGTGCCCAATACCGCATTTTCTGAATTACTCATCGCTGAACTCACAGGCTTCGCTCAGGGCGTCGCACTGAGCGGGTTCCGCATTGACAGCCGGCTTTTAGCTCAGGGCTTCGAGCTCAACTGCCGGGTTGAAACCCCTGTGCGGGCAAGCTTGAATCGTTGGCTTAAGCGCCTGTGGGCAAGGCCCTTAACCGCCCTGCGCGTTGCCTTGCAGCATCAGCGCCGCGCTGAATCCTTGCTCCGCAGGAGAGTCGCCGCTGCAGCCCAGACCCAGCGCACACTTGGCGCCGCACTCGCGCAAACCCAAATGAGTCTCGAGCACTTGCTGAGCTTCGTTGCCTCGGTTCAATTCGAAATTGATGCTGACAATCAATTGCATGCCAAGACGCCTGAGTCAATTAAATCAACGTTAGGGGTCACCTATTTTGATCAACTCATGGCACGCTTGACGGACACAAGCCAGGCCGATTGTGAAATCGCGCTGCAAACGGTCCGAGCAGGCGCTCAAGACCAGACCTTCGTGCAGCTAACGCCGTTAGACAAATCCCTTGGCCGTGAAAAACTGCTCTTCCTTAGCCGCGGATCGGACACGCGCGTTCAGGCCGCTTTAATCCAAGCCAGCGCGCGCGCAGAAACCTTAGCGTCAAGACCATCGCCCGAACTCAGCGAAGCACTTCAAACGCTGTCAAAGGAGGCGGCCTGCATCACCGACGCTCGCGGTATTATTACCTGGCACAACCCCACTTTTCTGCACTTAACGGGTTCGTTAGAAACAAATTGCTTGGGCGCCCACCTTGCCAGCTTCGTCCCCAGCACCCTCAGCGACAATCAACTCAGAACTTTTTATCAAGATCAGCAAGCCGCTCAGCCACTGAACAGCGTCACGGCCTGGTTTTTGTCAATTGAGGGCGAAAAAACACCCATCCAGGTTTCAGCAATCCAGGTTGCCGGTGAGGTCAGCCCTAAAAAGGTTTATCTCTTTGAAGACCAAAGCGCGGTTCAGGCCCACCAACGCGTGATCCATGAAACCCATCAGCAACTCGAAACGCTCCGCACACCGGCACTGATTGGTGAAATGACGCGGGGCATTGCCCATGACCTAGGGAACCTATTAACCCTCATTCAGCTTGCGTCAGATCAAATCATCAAAACCTCAGCGCGCCCGCTGCCGGCTGCCTATCAACAGCTACAAACGGCCGTCAACGATGCCGGTGCGCTCACTAAAACGCTACTCCAATCCGATTTCTCAGGCGACGCGCACCAAGAACAAAGCGAACTTATCACTTTAATCCAAGAACTCCTGCCGTCCATTGAGGTTGTGCTGGGCCCGGAAATGACCTTCGTATTGGAAGTCGACACCGCCCGAACGCCCCTAAACGTCTTGATCAATCGAACAACGTTGAAAAATATCGTGCTCAATTTGGTCATCAATGCCCGCGATGCAATGCCGACAGAGGGTCAACTGACGTTACGCATTCTGCCGGATCGCCCCTGGGTAAACCCGGCAACCGATGCCGCTGAAGTCGGTCACCTTATCGAGTTAACGGACAACGGCGCTGGCATACCCAGCGCCCTGCAAGCCCATCTCTTTACACCAGGATTTACCACCAAAGGTCATCGAGGCGGTCACGGAATTGGGCTCAGCAGCATCCGCCAAATGATCACGCAGCAGGGCGGCAATTTTCAACTTGGACCCGGACCGGCCGGGGGCACGCGTGCAAGGCTTTGGTTGCCCAAGGCCGAGAAAATCGATTTCCAGACGCGGTTATCAACCGCACGCGGCAGCCTACCCGTTAGACAGCGCACTGCGCTGGTGGTCGACGCCGAAGCACACATCCGAGAGTTCTTAACCCTGACCCTCACCTCGCTAAACTTCAAGGTCTTCTCAGCAGCCGACGGCCAGGCAGGACTCGACCTTTACCTGAAGCAGTCCGTGTACCTTGACCTGATCCTCTCAGAACTCGTTTTGCCGGTACTGTCGGGGCACCGGTTTCTCCAGCAGCTCTACCAAACCAATCCGCGTCAGGCCGTTTTAATCCTGTCCGCGTTTGTTGAAACAGAGCCTCATCAGCGCTTCCTCTCTGACAAGCCCTGGGTAACCTTAACCAAGCCTTTTTCGCTTGCGCAGGTGAAAGTCGCGATTCAACAAGCGATTGCAACCTCAACCCGATTAACGCCGGAGGCTGAACGCAACCCCAAAGCCGCGGGCTCAGCCCCAACAAAGACCTATCCAACGGTTTTTTAGCGCTGATGCTATAATAGTGCGATCCTCAATTGAGGCGCACCATGGATATTAAGCACCTCCTTACCCAGACGTTTCATCAGGCAATGTTGGCCGCGGGTATTGACGACCCAAACCCCGTAATCCGGCAGTCTCAGCGCCCAGAGTTTGGCCACTATCAAGCCAATGGGGTCATGGGGGCTGCTAAACGAATGCAAACCAACCCTCGGGCGCTTGCGGATCTTATCGTCAAACACCTGCCAGCGCAGGACCACTACACCCTAGAGATTGCGGGTCCCGGGTTCAACAACATCCCCCCCACCCCCGCCTTCGTCTCCCAACCCATTTCAAACGGTGATCCGGCAGAAAAACCCCATAACCCGGCCCCAAGGCGGGTGGTGGTCGATTACAGCTCACCCAATCTCG
>Ga0115567_10004130_pt1 | contig 14208 bp, 17 predicted proteins | sample COGITO_mtgs_1204_2_FD_88679 | JGI IMG/M metagenome (GOLD analysis project Ga0115567, IMG submission 88679) | Pelagic marine microbial communities from North Sea - COGITO_mtgs_120412 | ecosystem: Environmental > Aquatic > Marine > Epipelagic | place: Germany:Helgoland, sampling site Kabeltonne...
CATCCCCGCAGGTCAGGTCCATCGACGTCTGGCCGGAGTCCAGAACGACGACGAAGCGCGGATCGCGTGCAACATAACGGCCGGTCGCCCCCGCTGCGATATCCACCTTCCACAGGTCAAGTGTCGCCCCCTGCCAAGACCGGGTGACGAGCGGCGACAAGGGCCGGATGCGCGAGGTGAAACTCGTCATGCTTGGGCGAAAGCTCATACCGGGCCCACAATCCCTATAAATTTACTCAAGATATTCAGCAAGAGGCTTACCCAAGCTACCGACGCAAGGCAATTGCTCTCATGTAAATTTCCGATAATTTCACTAGGTTATTGATTTGAGGACATCGTTGTGGTGACTACACCGTCATGACATGCCCCCGGACTCCGACAGATCGACAGCATACAGGCAGGCCATCGGGCAAACCCTTTCATGAGGCACCGTTATGAAATCACGATCTTTTTCCCTGTTTTCCGCAGCTGCTTTGACCGTATTCAGCGGCCCGCCCGCTCTGGCCGAAGAGGAGATCGGTGCGCATCTGCTCATCGAGCTGAACGCCGCCGAATCGCTGGAGAGTGGGTGCAAACTGTCCTTCCTCGCCCTCAACGGCCACCCTTCGGACATCGCGCAGGCCGTGTTCGAGGCGGTGATCTTTGATGCCGCGGGACAGGTTGACCGACTGACGTTGCTTGATTTCGCCGATCTGCCCACGGCGCGGCCCCGCGTGCGTCAATTTATGATCCCAAACCTGCAATGCAGTAGTATCGGCCAGATCCTCTTCAACGGCGCCAGCACATGTCAGTCGACTGATCTGAAGCCCGGTGCTTGCGGGAATGGACTGATGCTGGACAGCAAGACCGACATCGAGGTGGCAGGATGAGTGGCATCGTAGCGACCTTCAACGACATCGCCGCCCTGGGCGGGCCGGTCGTGATCCTTCTGATTGCCGTGTCGATGGTGACGATGGCCGTCATATTCTACAAGCTCTGGCAATTCACCCGCTCGGGCGTCGGGCGGCACAAAGCGCTGTCCGAAGCGGTCACGGCATGGGATGCGGGCGACAAGGCCCGCGCACATGCGGCTCTGAGACGTTCGACGAGCTACCTTGCGCCGGTGATTTCCATGGCCTTCGATTCCGGTCCGGACGCGGTCAAGCGGCTCGAAGCCGAAGCCGAAACCCGTTTCGCGCGGCTGGAAAGCGGCTTCAGGTTGCTGGATTCCGTGGCGCAGCTCGCGCCGCTGCTTGGCCTCTTCGGCACGGTTCTGGGTATGATCGCGGCGTTTCAGGCGCTGCAGGATGCGGGCAGTCAGGTCGATCCTTCGATCCTTGCGGGCGGGATCTGGGTGGCGCTGCTTACGACAGCCGTCGGGCTGGTCGTGGCAATGCCGACGGCGCTGGTCCTCAGCTGGTTCGAGGGCCGCATGGACGCCGAACGCGTCACCGCCGAGCGTGCCATCCACACCATACTTGCCCCGCGCGACATGCGCGTCGCCGCCAGCGATGCGGTGCACGCCAGTGCCACCGCGTCCCATGCGTGAGCGATCCCGCCGCCGCAGACGCCTGTCGATGACGTCGCTGATAGACGTGATCTTTCTTCTGCTGCTTTTCTTCATGCTGTCCTCGACCTTCTCCAAGTTCTCCGAGATCGAACTGACCGCAGGCGGCAGCGGGCCGGGCCGTGCGGCAGAGACGCCGCCGCTCTTCTTGCAGCTTCGGCCCGGCGATCTGAGCCTCAACGGCCAAAATCTTGCCCTGGACGCATTGGTGCCCGCGCTCCGGCAATCCGCCAGCGCGCCCGATAGCGCCAAAGCGCCTCGAACCCTGCTTATCTCGCTGGCGAGCGAGGTGACGTCGCAGCGCCTCACCGATCTGCTGGCCACGTTGCGAGGCACCGAAGGCATCAGCCCGATCATTCTGGGAAGGGCACCCCGATGAAGCGCAAACCTCGCAGCACCAAGGGCGAGCCGACGATCGCGTTGATCAATATCGTCTTCCTGATGCTGATCTTCTTCATGGTCTCCGGCACGTTGGCCCGCCCGCTGGATGCGTCGCTCAGCCTCGTGCGCACGGCAGATCTGGAGGGGCGCGCGCCGCCCGACGCAATGGTCGTGCATGCTGATGGCCGCCTGAGCTATCAAGGCCGCGCTGTCGCCGCGCCCGAGGACTATCTGGCCGCGCTGCCTGAAGCCGCGCGCGAGGGTGCGGTCAGGCTGGTGCCCGACCGCGACCTGCCCGCCGTCGAGCTGGTCGGCATCGCCGCAAAGCTCCGCGCCGCTGGCGCCGGGCGGGTCATGATCGTGACGGAAAGGGGTCTTGAATGATCGCGTCATCCAACAGGGTCAAACTGCTGGCCGTGTCCGGCGCCGTGCTGGCGCATGCGGCCTTCGGCCTTGGGCTTTCCCCGGATCCGGTGGCCGAGGTCGAGGGCGGCGCAGGTGCCTCCGAGGCACGCCTCGGCACCAGCTTTGCAGATATGGTGTCGGGCACGCTGACCGCGCAGTCGGCGCAGGAAACGCTTGCCCCGAGGCCGGAGGCCGAGCAGGCGCCGGGGCCGGAAAAGGCGCCGGCACCCCGGTCCGAGACGGCGCAAACACTCATGCCAGAGCCCGCACCGGCGCCTGCGCCCGAGGCGCTTGCCGCCTTGCCTGCGGTGCCTGCCGCGCCATCCGCGCAGTCGGACATCGCTGCCACGCCCACAATGCCGGAGGCCCAGAAGCCATTGGCGGATGAGAGCCAAGCGGTCAGCCGGTCGCTGCGCCCGGTCAAGCGCAGCGCAGAATTCGAGGCGAAAAATGCGCCAAAGGCCGCAAAGCCCGAGCGCGCCCCCGCCGAGCCACCAAAGCCCCGCGCCCAGCCGGCCCCGCGCGGCAACGCCAAGGCGGACGCGACAGCCGGGTCCACGCAGGGCAAGAAGGCGACAGCCTCGAAAACCCAAGGCACGGATCGCGGCCAGAGCACTGCCGCTGGAACAGCTGCGGCAAGCAATTATCCCGGCCTCGTGAGGCGCAAGATTTCGGGCGTGCCCAAACCCCGGCTGAGCCAATCGGGCAGTGCGCGGGTCAGCTTTTCGGTCGCGCCGTCCGGTGCATTGGCCGGCGTTTCCATCGCGCGCAGTTCGGGCCGGTCCGCCCTGGATCGCGAGGCGCTGCGCCTTATCCAGCGTGCAGCGCCTTTTCCCGCCCCACCCGCCTCTGCGCAGCGCACATTCGCGATCGACATCCAGTTTCAGTGACGCCGCCGGTCGGGGCCTTCAAAACGCAAATGGCCGGTGCTGATTGCACCGGCCGTGGTCGTCCTGCCCTTGTAGATCAGAAGGTCTTCGTCACCGACACTTTGAACGTCCGCCCCGGCGCTTGCCGGGTTGCCGACGACAAGTGTCCGACATAGGCCTTGTCCAGCAGGTTCTCGATCCCGAAGCGGACGGCGGTGCCCCCCAGCCAGCCCTGGTTCGGCCGCCATGTCGCACGCAGATTATGCAGCGTCGTGTCGGCAAGATCCGCGCCCAAGGCATCGCGGCGATCGACCGCTCGTATGACCTCCCAGCTGAGGTCCAGATCGTCGTCCCAGCGCTTGCCGAGCGTCAGTTGCACCCGGTCCGCGGGGCTGATGCGCCATCTGGTGCTGCGACCGTCGGGATTGTATTCGCGGCCCTGGGCGATATGCCCGGCAAGATCGACGTAGAACCCGCTCTGCATCCCGTAGGAGGCCTCAAGCTCGAACCCTTCGGATTTTACACGGTCCAGATCGACCCCCATCGAGCCGGAGACTGTGTAACTGGTGATATCCCACAGTTTCGTCTGGTAGAAATTGCCCCGGACAGTCAGGCTGTCGCCCGCCGCAATGACATCGACGCCGGTATATTCCGCGCCCAATTCCAGCGTCTGGGATTTCTCGGTCATGCCGATCCGCCGCTGCGCGGTCACGCCCGTGCCCAGATCGTCGATGATCGGCAAGCCCTCCGTATAGGCCGCGCTCCCGAAGACCGACACGCCGTTGCCGAAGTCATAGGCCAGCGCCAGACCGCCCATGAGCGCGTCCGTGTCGTAGCTGTCCGGCACACCGGCCAGCGGCACCGCGCTTTCGATGCGCGAATGCTCATAGCGCAGCGCGGGTGTGACGGTGAATGGCCCGATGATCATCTCGTCCACCACAAAGAGGGCAAAGCGCCGGTCCTCGCCCCCCGGTGAGCTGGCCGCATCGAGGCGCTCTCTGCGGATCACCTCGGCGCCCGCGAGCATATCATGTGAAATCCCGCCGGTGTTGAAAAGCGCGCGGTTGGACACGGTAAGCTTGGTCGTCTGATAGCGGTTGTCGGCGCAGATCACGCCTGTGGACGGGCTCGCGCAAAAGGCCGCAACGCTCTGTCCGCCCTGAAAAGGCGAGCTGCCGTCGATGTAGTCCACGTCGATCGTCTGGTCGGCGTAGCTGAGGTTCGCGCGCAGGTCGATCAGATCGCTTGCCGGGTTGTAGCGGTATTCCAGCACTGCCTGGCTGGTATCGGTGCGCCGGTCCACGCGCCCAAAACTGTTCGCCGTCGTCTCGAACTGGTCATAGGGCACGTCCTTGTCGTCGGCGACCGTATCGGAATAGCTGAGCGTCAGCGATTGCGCATCATCCTCGCCGAAGGTGAACTTCGCCTTGGCCAGCCACGAAGGCGTGCGGAATGATGAATTCCCGATGGTGCTGCCGTCACCGGCAGTCAGGGTGCCCTGGTCGCGCAGCGTATAATTCAGCAAAAATTCCACGCCCTCTGCAGGCATCCACGCGAGGCTGGTGGAGGTGGCCCAGCCATCCCCGTTGCTGCTGTATTCCAGTGTCTGCGAGCCGCCGAAACCAACCTCGCCGCCAGTAAAGTCGGACGCGTCCTTCGTCTCCAGCTTGACCACACCGCCCACAATCCCCGAGCCATAGGCGAAACTGCCGATGGTGCCGCGCAGCACCTCAACCTGCTTGTAAAGCAGCGGATCGGTAAAAAGCTGCGTGCCGATGCGGTAGAGCTCTTCGGAGCCAACGCTGGCGCCATCGATCAGGACCGCGATCTTCTGATCGCTGCCGAAGGTCGTGTTGGCGCCGAAACCGCGGATGTTGATGCCCGAGCCCTGCGGCGTGGTGCCATTGACCAGTGTCACGCCCGGAACCGAGTCGATGAGCTGCGCGATGGTGCTGGCCTGCCGGTCCAGTATTTCTTGCTCGCCCACAACCGTGCGCGACAGTGCGGTGCCGTAGCTGAGATCGCGTTTGCCGCCGGTCAGTATCAGCGTCCCCAGATATCCGGGGGTGTCGATGTCCTGCCCGGCGGCTGGAACCGCCAGAGACAGGCAGGCAAGCGCGGCCGAGCCGCGCATCAGGGGGGTGTGCATTCGCGCCATCCTTCATGCGTTTTTGGGCCGAAGCTCGCGGAGGGCTGGCGCGGCGAATTTTGGTAATCGGGCGATAAACAGTATCGCGGTGGGTTGCAGCCTTAAGGGTATCCGACTAATACAGTCAAGAACTTTACAGCAGCCACGCACCGGTTCAATCGGGCGCAGCCATCGGACCTTACGTCATTCCGAGGACGCCCATGACAAACCCAAACGCTCTCACACCGACCCAAATCCGCGCTTTAGAGGCGGAAAATCCAAAACTGCGCGCCCGCGATCTGGCGGACAAGCTGGGCATTGCCGAGGCGCAACTGGTCGCCGCCCATATCGGGCAGGGCGCCACGCGAATCGCTGCTCATCCCGACCGGATCATCCCCGCCGCCGAACAGCTGGGCGAGGTCATGGCACTGACCCGCGTCGATGCCTGCGTGCATGAAAAGGTGGGCCGCTACGGCAATTACCACCCCGGCGAGCATGCTGCGATGACGCTGACAGAAGAGATCGACCTGCGCATGTTCCCGTCGCACTGGGTTCATGCGTATGCCGTCGAGAGGATGGCGGATGACGGACCGCACAGATCGTTGCAGGTCTTCGATGCGGCCGGAGATGCGCTGCACAAGATCCACCTGCGCGCGGCATCGGATCATGGGGCATGGGCGTCTGTACTGGCCGATCTGGCCCTGGACGATCAGTCGGAAGGTCAGGACGTCGAGGCGCGCAAGCCCGTGGAGGCGGCCAAGAGCCGCCCCGACAAGGTGGATGTGCTGCGCGAGGAATGGACGCGGCTTACCGACACGCACCAGTTTCTGCGCCTTTGCTCGAAGCTGAAGATGAACCGCCTCGGCGCCTACCGCATCGCCGGCGCGCCGTTCGTGCGCGCGCTCGACCCCAAGGCCGCGGATGCAATGTTGCGCGCTGTTCAGGATGCGGGGATCGAGGTGATGATCTTTGTCGGGAACCGCGGCTGCATTCAGATCCATACCGGCCCAGTCCGTGAATTGCGCCCGATGGGCCCGTGGCAGAACGTCATGGACCCGGGCTTCAACCTGCATCTGAGGCTCGACAAGGTGGCCGAGGTCTGGGCCGTCGACAAACCCACGCAGCGCGGTCCGGCCATTTCGGTCGAGGCGTTCGATGCCGAAGGCGGACTGATTTTTCAGGTTTTTGGCGTCGGCAAGGAAGGTCGCGATTCACGCGCCGACTGGGCCCGCATCGTCACGGCGCTGCCCGCGCTGGAAGAGGTACCAGCATGACGCGTTGGCGCTGCAGACTGGCGTTTTTCGCCATGATCGGAGCCCTGCTCGGCTCCGATCCAGCGCAGGCGCAGCAGGAGCGCGACATTCTGTCCATAGGCGGAACGGTCACGGAAATTGTCGTGGCTTTGGGCCAGCAAAATCGCCTGAAGGCCCGCGATACGACATCGCGCTATCCGCCTGACGTCACGCGCCTGCCTGACGTGGGCTACATGCGCGCGCTCTCGCCCGAGGGGGTGCTGTCGGTCGGCCCGTCCCTCATCATCTCCGCGGAAGGTGCCGGCCCGCCCGAGGCGCTGGATGTCATCCGGGGAGCGGATGTCGACTTCGTCGAGGTTCCGGACGCACGCGACGGCGCGGGCATATTGCGCAAGATAGAAGTCGTTGGCGACGCTCTTGGCGTGCCCGAGCGGGCCGACGCGCTGGAGGCTGAGGTCGGCGCGGCACTGGCCGAGGCGATCAAGACTGCGGACCGGCCCGAGGCCGGCAAGAAACGCGTGCTTTTCATTTTGTCCACTCAAGGCGGCCGGATCAACGCCTCGGGCACCGGAACCGAGGCCGATGCGATCATCCGCATGGCGGGCGGCATCAACGCGGTAACCGAATTCGAAGGTTATCGCCAGATGACAGACGAGGCGATCGGCCTTGCCGCGCCCGATGTCGTGCTGATGATGAATCGCGGCGGCGATCACGGCATTGCCGATGACGATCTCCTGGCCATGCCCGCAGTCAGACTGACGCCTGCGGCGCAGACCCGCTCTATCGTGCGCATGGACGGGCTGCTGCTTCTTGGCTTCGGTCCGCGCACCGCCGAGGCGGTTGCTCTGCTTAGCCGCGCGATCTACGGCGACGGGCCTTGAGCGATGTCCGCGGTCACCGATACTGATGCGCATGCCACACCACGCGACCGGTTGACGCGCGCGCGCGCGCTGCACTGGCTGCTGGCGGTCGCTTTGTTGCTCGCCTGCCTTGCCAGTCTGCAAATCGGTGCCAGCGATGTGCGAATCACAGGCCTTCTGGCGTCCCTCGCGCGGGGCGAGGCGCTAAGCCAGATGGAGCGTGTGGTGCTATTGGATATCCGCCTGCCACGCCTTGCCATGGGCATGCTGGTGGGCGCGGCACTGGCGGTGTCGGGCGCGGCGATGCAGGGTCTTTTCCGCAACCCGCTGGCCGATCCGGGAATTGTCGGCGTCGGCGCGGGTGCCGGGCTGGGCGCGATCCTGGCCATCGTGCTGGGCGCGCTGCTGCCCACGTGGCTGACCGGCATCACCGGCAATCAGCTTGTCCCTTTCGCCGCCTTCCTCGGCGGCTGGGGATCGACGATCCTCCTCTACCGGGTCTCGACCAGCGGGGGCCGCACGTCAGTCGCCACGATGCTTCTGGCGGGTATCGCGCTGGGCGCACTGGCCGGGGCGCTGTCGGGCATCCTTGTCTACATCGCCGATGACCAGCAATTGCGCGATCTTACCTTTTGGGGCCTCGGATCGCTGGCCGGGGCCAGCTGGGCCAAGGTGCTGGCCGCCGGACCGATGATCCTGGCGGCGATCGCGGCTGCCCTGATGCTGGGGCGCGGCCTCAACGGTCTGGCCCTGGGCGAGGCAACGGCGGCACATATCGGCATCGACGTTCAGCGCATGAAATCCATCGCCATCCTCGCGGTCGCTGCCGCGACGGGCGCCGCCGTGGCCGTCTCGGGCGGGATCGGCTTTGTCGGGATCGTCGTTCCGCATCTTCTACGGCTGGCCTCGGGGCCGGATCACCGCACGCTCTTGCTCAATTCCGCGCTTCTGGGCGCGACCCTCCTGATCCTCGCCGACGTGATCGCGCGCACCGTCATTGCGCCCGCCGAATTGCCGATCGGCATCGTGACGGCAGTCCTCGGCGCCCCGGTCTTTCTGTGGATCCTGCTCAAACGCAGGGGCCTGGTGCTGTCATGACCCTGCATGCCGAGAATATCCGCGTCTCATATGGCCGACGCGAGGTGCTGGCAGGTGTCAGCCTGATCGCGCAGGCCGGAGAGGTCACCGCCATCGTCGGCCCCAACGGCTCGGGCAAATCAACGCTGCTGGGGGCGATCACGGCCAGCCTGCCTTACAAGGGCCGCGTCCACCTGAACGGGCAGGACATAGCCACGCTCAGGCCGTGGGAGCTGGCCGCGCAGCGGGCAGTCCTGCCGCAGGCCTCGCACCTCGCCTTTCCCTTCACCGTGATCGAGGTGGTGCGCCTTGGCCTGCAGTCGGGCGCAGCGGGCGACCGCTCCGATGTTCCGCTGCGCGCGTTGGCGCGTGTGGGCCTCGCGCATTATTCAGACCGCAGCTTTCAGGAGCTTTCGGGCGGCGAGGCGCAGCGCGTCATGCTGGCGCGCGTGCTGGCGCAGGTATGGGCGCCCATCGAAGACGGCACGCCGCGCTGGCTCTTGCTGGACGAGCCGGTCTCGAGCCTCGATATCGCGCATCAGCTGCAGGTCATGCAGATCGCCCGCGATTTTACCCAAGCGGGCGGCGGGGTAATCGCCGTCATGCACGATTTGAACCTGACCGCGCTTTTTGCCGATAAGGTTGCGATTCTGGCCGGCGGAGAGTGTCTGGCTTCGGGCGCACCTTGCGAGGTGCTGACCGACGTCATCCTTTCGCGTGCTTACGGCTGCGCCTTGCGCGTGTCTGCCCCGCCTCCTGCGGGCATTCCCTATATCCTGCCGCACGCGGCTTCGGCCTGAAAGGAACATCCATGCGCCTTGCCGTCCTTCGTACCTGCCTCGCCCTTCCTGCGATGATCGCGCGCGCCGCCCCGGACGTCACGACTCATGCCATCGGCTTTGTCGAGGCGGCCACCGAGATGCCCTTTGACGAAATCCGAACGGTCCCTCCGGCCGATCGGGACGATCCCTGCAAATCCCTGACAACCAACCAAGGAGCCACCGAATGTATCTTGCCATGAACCGCTTTACCGTCCCGCTGGAAAACGCCGTGGACTTCGAGGAGCTGTGGCTGAGCCGTGAAAGCCATTTGCAGGAGATGGACGGCTTCGTGTCCTTCCACATGCTGAAGGGCCCCGAAGAAGACGGCCGCATTCTCTATGCATCGCACACCACCTGGCAGAGCGAGCAGCATTTCCGCGCCTGGACGACCAGCGATGAATTCCGGGCGGCCCACGCCCGTGCGGGTCAGAGCCGGAAACTGCACGAGGGCGCGCCGCGATTTGAGGGCTTTCGCTCGATCCAGGCCTTCACCGCGGCGCTGCCTGCCTGAGCAAGTCGGCCAGTCTGCAAGTTGGTGTGTGCCTTTTAAAGGTGCACAAGAACGGCTTGCGGAGGCCGGACGCCTCGATTCACATCTTGACTGAAAAACTCAGAGTAGGGTAAACCCAGAGCAGTTCCCGACTCTATTAGTCGAGATAAAGCGACAATCGATATGCGCCGCGTGCGAGCCTGCATTTTGCAGCCAGGCTTTCGAGGATAAGGAGTTCATGCCGTGCGACCGCCAGAATCCTTCAAGCCGCGCGAAGCGCACAGGCCAGTCCAAGTCGCTTGGCGCAAGTTTTCCCGGCCCAGCGCCGGCGGCCCATCCATGAAAGGCGTTACCTTGGAGACTCTCATCGACATGGAGCGCAACCGCGCAGTCGCGAACGGAAAGGCTCTGTCGCCATGATGCAAAACACTCCGACACCGCAGCCGATTGAACGCCCCGACGACACCGCAACCTACGATGCGCGTGATCTTGTCCGCGATGGCGTGAAGGCGAATGTCGTGCTGGATGATCAGACCTACACCCTGCGCATCACCCGCGCAGGAAAGCTGATCCTGACCAAGTGAGACACGACCCGCGACCAATCATCGAAATGTGAACGCCAAATCTGTCTGGGCCGATACGGACCTGAAACGCCCCAAACATTCCGGCCATGCGCCCGCCGCGCAAAGCGAGGACATCATGTCGAAACTTCCCAGCCCCTGCATCGACGTCTGCAAGTTCAAGCGCAATGGTCATTGCATCGGATGCTCGATGACGAAGGCGCAGAAATCAGCCTTCAAGAGTTTGAAAAAGGACGCGCACCGGGAGGCCTTCGTCGAGCTGGTCGTCGCGCAGCAGGCTGTGCTGGGACGCTATACGCATTGGCAGCAAGCCTATGAAAAGAAGTGCCACAAGAAAAACGTGTCGCTGAAAGTTTCGGATGAGGACAAGGCTGCGTGATCCACCAGGCAGGTCCGGAGGCCGGACCGACAGTTGGTCACGACAAGACAAGGAAAGCACGCAATATGGCCGCAGCACTCCGCAAGCAGGACGCCGAACACGGATTTGGCAAAAATCACGGCACGCAAGAGGCCGCCTTGCTTGAGCATGTGCGAGATGTTGCCCGGAGCAGTCGATGCAAGCAATACATCGACCTCTTCGGTGCGTGTGCTGTTCTATCGGGAAATCGCGATGTCGCCGCGCAAGCCGCCTCCGAGGTGCTGATGCGGTGCCTCTCGCAGGCGCTGGGTCGCCGGCCTGTCATTTATCGCGTGGACGAGCCTGAAACCTCGTTCGACGAGGCATGGCTGCTGGCCTTGGCCCGCAGCCTGAAGACAGGCGACACGGCAAGCGCGACGTTCTTGTTGAAGTCTCGTGTGAGAAAAGACCTGCACCGAAATCTGGTGTTTCTTTTGAAGGCGGTCGTCGACAATTTCCCTCAAGTTTAGAAGGATTCTAAATCAGTCTTGCTGATCGCACGTGCACGTCCTATCCTTGCGCAGCGAGCCAGCCAGATGCCAGCTAGCATCCTTATTTGTTGCCGGAGGCCATGATGACACAAACCGCACAAACCCTTTCGACGGACGCATCGACCCAGATCGCAGAGGCACTCAATCAGTGCGTCGCAGAAACCGCCGTGACCACGATGCTCGCGCAGAATTTCCACTGGAACGTGACTGGCATGGCATTTGGCCCCCTCCATGACCTTTTCCAGAAGATTTACGAGGACCACTTCATCGGGCAAGACGATCTGGCCGAGCGCATCAAGGCGCTGAAATTGCATGCCGAAGGCACGCTAGGTGGAATGCTCAAGCGGTCCAAAGTGTCCGAAGTCGAAGGCGTGCCCGCCGCCGAAGAGATGATCCGCATCATGAAGGAAGCGCAGGAAACTCTGGCCGAGACGATAGCCGGCGCCGGTGAACTGGCGGCCCAGCACGGCGACACCCTGACCGAGGATCTGTGCATCGCACGCGGCCAGACTCACGAGAAATTCGCATGGATGCTGCGCGCGCATTTGGCCTGACCCGGCTTCTGGGCAAATCCCGCTCTTTTGAGAACATCGCATCGCGGCGCGACGGACATGTCCTCCGTGCCGCGCTGTTTGCCGGACCCCGGCAGGCGCTCACCCCACAATAGTCATGAGCGCATTTGACGCGTGGGCGCGGCTGGCACCTTCGGCCACGGCGAGATAGAGACACTCACCCTCAACCGTCGACCGCCACCGAAAGCCTCGCTCGTTATGATCCGCGAATTCTGGACCTATTATCGGCCTTGGAAAGGTCTCTTTTGGCTCGATTTCGGCAGCGCCGTGCTGTCGGGCCTCCTTGAGCTTGCCTTTCCCTTCGCGGTCAAGCTTTTCATCGACGTGCTCTTGCCGCGCGGCGAGATGACCCTGACAATCCTCGCCGCACTCGGCCTTGCCGCGATCTATGCGCTCAATAGCGGGCTGATGGCAATCGTGGTCTATTGGGGTCACAAGCTGGGCATCAATATCGAAACCGAAATGCGCCGCCGCGCCTTCGACCAGTTGCAGCGACTGTCGTTTTCCTATTTCGACAAGGTCCGCACAGGCAAGCTGGTGGCGCGCGTGACCCGCGATCTCGAAGAGATCGGCGAGGTCGCACATCACGGGCCCGAAGATCTTTTTGTGGCGGTGATGACGTTTGTCGGTGCATTTGCCATGATGACGATGATCAACCTTGAACTCGCGCTGATCACGGCGGCGATCGTGCCCGTTTGCGTGGTGATCGTGGCCGTGTTCGGCGGGCGCATGACGCGCACGTGGCGCGATATCTATGCCCGCGTCGCGGATTTCAACGTGCGCCTCGAAGAGAACGTGAGCGGCATCCGGATCGTGCAGGCCTTTGCCAATGAAGAGCATGAAAAGACGCTCTTTGCCCGCGACAATGCCCGCTATCGCGACACCAAGCTGCAGGCCTACAAGGTGACGGCCGCCACCACGACGCTGAATTACATGGGCATGCGGTTCGTTCAGGTGGCGGTGATGGTCGGGGGCGCGCTTTATGTGCTCAGCGGTGATCTGACCACCGGGGGCTATGTCGCATTCCTCCTGCTGGTCAGCCTCTTTTTCCGCCCACTCGAAAAAATCGCGGCGGTGATCGAGCTGTACCCGCGCGGCATCGCCGGGTTCCGCCGGTATCTTGACCTGATGGAGACGCGGCCCGATGTCGAGGATCGCCCCGACGCGCAGGTGGCGCCCGACTTTGACGGCGATATCGGCTTCGAGAATGTCGGCTTTGGCTATGACGCCGGGCGGCCCGTGCTGGGACAGGTCACGCTGAGCGTCAAGGCGGGCGAGACGGTCGCCTTTGTCGGGCCGTCAGGCGCGGGCAAGACATCGCTTCTGGCCCTTGTGCCGCGATTTTACGAGCCGCAATCGGGGCAGATCACCATTGACGGCACCGATATCGGGGATCTCACGCTGCGCTCGCTGCGCCAGCAGATCGGCATCGTCAGCCAGGATGTGTTCCTCTTCGGCGGCACCCTGCGCGAGAATATCGCCTATGGCCGCCTTGACGCGACCGAGGCCGAGATCGAGGATGCCGCAGCCAAGGCGCGGCTGACCGACATGATCGCGGGCCTGCCGCTGGGCCTCGATACGATCGTGGGCGAGCGCGGTGTGACCCTCTCGGGTGGGCAAAAACAGCGTGTTGCAATCGCGCGCATTTTCCTGCGCAACCCACCCATCCTGATCCTCGATGAGGCGACATCGGCCCTCGACACCGAGACGGAGCGGCAGATCCAGCGTGCGCTGCACGACCTCAGCCAGGGCCGGACCACGCTGGTGATCGCGCACCGCCTCGGCACGATCCGCGACGCGGACCGCATCGCCGTGATGTCCGAAGGGCGCATCGTCGAGATCGGAACGCATGAGACGCTCATGGCCGAGGGCGGGCATTACGCGCGGCTCAACGCCGCCTGAGGCTTGCCAACGGAGCAGCCCGACCTGCCACGCACGGCCCCTTGCGAAGCGGCCCCAAGTTTGGCATCGGCTAAACCTGACCAAGTTACTCGGATACGTGGCGCCCCATGGAACCTTCCGCTCAGACGCCCGGCCTGCCATCCGCGCACGAGGCGGCACATGCGCCCGGCAAGAGCATCTCGGTCTCTAGGCTCAGCGTGAGTCGCCGTGGACGCACCATCCTGCACGACATCGATATCGAAATCGCGGCGGGCGGCATCACGGCCCTCGTCGGTCCAAACGGCTGCGGCAAGTCTACCCTCCTCAAGGCCGTGGCGCAGGCGTTGCCCGCAGCGGCCGGGCGCATCGCAATCGACAACGTGCCGCTTGCCCGCCTTTCGGCGCGGGACGTCGCCCGCCGCCTCGCCATGCTGCCTCAATCGCCGCTCCTGCCAG
>Ga0115567_10004131_pt1 | contig 14208 bp, 10 predicted proteins | sample COGITO_mtgs_1204_2_FD_88679 | JGI IMG/M metagenome (GOLD analysis project Ga0115567, IMG submission 88679) | Pelagic marine microbial communities from North Sea - COGITO_mtgs_120412 | ecosystem: Environmental > Aquatic > Marine > Epipelagic | place: Germany:Helgoland, sampling site Kabeltonne...
CGGTACTTATTGGACCCGATTCTGAAAGTGAACAATGGGTTTCAGAAGTCGCCAAGAATGCCGGAGCACCGTTTACGGTATTACAAAAGGTGCGTCACGGCGACCGTGATGTAGAAGTCTCTGTTCCCGATGTGGATAAGTACAAGGATGCTACACCTATTTTAGTAGATGATATTATTTCCACCGCGCGAACAATGATTGAAACCGTACAACATTTAAAAAAAGCAGGAATGAAATCACCTATATGTGTGGGCATTCACTCAGTTTTTTCAGGTAATGCCTATCAAGATTTATTAGATTCCGGTGTAGAAAAAATAGTGACTTGCAATACCATTCCGCATCCCTCAAATGCTATCGATTTAAGCGATATAATGGCAAAAGAGGTAAAGAAATTAATGCATCATATATGAGAAAAAAGGGCTTCATATTACTATTAATCTTATTCAGCATATCAATGAATGGACAAACTGAAATGCTCATCGGGCAGATTTCAGGCAGATCTATTGTTCGAGAAAATTTCGATGAAGAAGGTGCTTTTCTCAATAAACAAACTTTTGAAGCTGGTGAAACAATAAAGAAAAATGAATATTACGAAATTAAGGTGGTTACGGAATTGTTTGATAAAGACAAAAAATCCACCGATAAATATACAACGACCTATCGCTGTAAGCCTGATGAAGCCAGTGTAATGGTAATGGCATTTCCATTTTCAAACCCAAAATTAAAAGAAACTGAGATCAATACCACTTCTGAAAATTTTAAAGAGCTATACGATTTGGAAAACTTGGAAGAAATAGAACTGGAAATGAGTTTTGACTCGGGTCTGCTGATTTTTTTTGGTTCAAAAAGCATTATAAAAATTTACGACCGAACATTGGAAAGCAACAAAAACGATATTAATTCAAAAATAAATATTAAGGCCTATGCGTGGGGAATTCGCATCAAACAACTCAACTACACCGTCAACGAAAAATTAAACGAAAACGGCTTATTGACATTTCAAAAATTTACAGAAGAAGACAACAGTTATTTTACAATGACTTATAAATAAGACAAATGAAAAATTACGATACACTATCAGAAGCTATTAACGATTTACAGGCAAACGAGTATCCCTATGATTTCAACTTAAATCCTGAATGTTTGGAATGTGCTTCGTTAAAAATTGAGATCCGACCAGAAGATTTTAAAGTAGATAAAACCTATCGCTTTGAAGGTATGAGCAGTACCGATGACAATAGTGTGCTTTACGCCATTTCATCAAAAAATGGGATAAAAGGTCTTTTGGTAGATGCCTATGGCGTATATGCCGAAAACATTTCAGAAACAATGAGAAAGAAATTACGATAACACTTAAACAAGACAATAATGGAAAATCACGAACACCACAAAAAAGAAGAAATGGACCATTCAAAGATGGATCATTCAAAAATGAATCACGAAAAAAAGGACCACTCAAAAATGGATGATTCCAAAATAGATCATTCTAAAATGAAACACGGCAGTGAAGACCATTCAGGTCATAATCCGGGTCACGGGCAAATGGGCCACGACCACCATAAAATGATGATCGCAGACTTTAGAAAACGATTTTGGGTAACGCTTGTTCTTACCATTCCTATCTTGTTCTTCTCACCCATGATTCAAGAATTTTTCGGTTATGAATTTTTACTTCCTGGAAATTCTTATGTGCTGTTTGCACTTTCTACCATTGTATATTTCTATGGTGGTTGGCCATTTCTTAAAGGATTTGTTTCCGAAGTAAAGAATGGTGCACCTGGAATGATGACGCTCATCTCTATGGCAATAAGTGTCGCTTACTTTTATAGTTCAGCAACCGTCTTTGGTTTAAAAGGCGTTGATTTCTTCTGGGAATTGGCTACACTAATTGCAATTATGCTCATTGGGCATTGGATAGAAATGAAAAGTGTTTTGGGTGCTTCAAAGGCATTACAGCTGTTGGTAAGTATGATGCCTGCGGAAGCTCATCGCGTTAAAGGAGATACTATTGAAGATATTGCGCTTGAAGATTTATTAAAAGATGATGTAATACTAGTTAAGCCAGGAGAAAAAGTTCCAGCTGATGGAGTTATTGTTGAAGGTTCAAGTTATTTGAATGAATCAATGCTTACAGGAGAATCCAAACCAGTAAAAAAAGACGCAAAAGATAAAGTAATTGGAGGGTCAGTAAATGGTAATAGCACATTAAAAGTTAAAGTGGTGCATACAGGTAAAGATAGTTATCTCAACAAAGTTATTACAATGGTTGAGGAAGCACAAAAGACCAAGTCCAAAATGCAAAACCTTTCCGATAGAGCGGCAAAATGGTTGACATATATCGCTTTAGCTATTGGTTTTGGAACATTGGCAGTTTGGTTGCTTTTGGGCTTTCCATTTGTCTATGCGTTGGAAAGAATGGTTACCGTTATGGTAATTGCTTGTCCGCACGCATTAGGTCTTGCCATTCCACTTGTGGTTGCTATTTCTACCGCTGTTTCTGCGCAAAATGGATTATTGATTCGTAATAGAACTGCGTTTGAAGAATCGCGCAAGATATCTGCCTTACTATTTGACAAAACAGGGACATTGACCAAAGGAGACTTTGGCGTTACCAGAATTGAATCTATAGATAAGTCATATTCGCCAGAAGAAATTTTACGACTCTCAAGTGCGTTGGAACAAAGTTCAGAACATCCTATTGCAGTTGGTATCATTAAAAAAGTGAAAGAAAACAATGTTCCCATTCCCAATCCAGAAAACTTTAATTCAATAACAGGAAAAGGTGTTGAAGCCAAAGTTGAAGGTAAACAAGTAAAAGTAGTAAGTCCTGGTTATTTAAGAGACGAAAAAATCACCATTCCTGAAGATGCCTATAGTGATGCTGCAGAAACTGTAGTATTTGTATTAATTGATGGAAAATTGGCAGGTTATATTGCCCTTGCGGATGAAATTAGACCAGAATCTGCGGAAGCTATTAAAATATTCAAAAAGAATAATATTAAAGTCTTAATGGCGACAGGCGACAATGAAATAACAGCCAAGGCAGTAAGCGAGAAACTTGGATTGGATGGCTATTATGCCGAAGTATTACCACACCAAAAAGTGGAAATCGTAAAAGGACTACAAGACAAAGGAGAATTTGTTGCGATGACTGGTGATGGTGTTAATGATGCACCTGCATTGGCACAAGCAAATGTCGGGATAGCGGTTGGTTCAGGCACCGATGTGGCAGCAGAAACAGCCGATATTATTCTGGTAAATAGCAACCCACAGGATATCGCGAACCTAATTTTATTTGGAAAGGCTACCTACAATAAAATGATTCAAAATTTAATCTGGGCTACAGGTTATAATGTCGTAGCAATTCCACTAGCAGCTGGTGTACTATATTCTTCAGGCTTTGTTTTAGGTCCTGCGGTAGGAGCTGTATTTATGAGTTTAAGTACCATTATTGTGGCTATTAATGCGCAGTTATTAAAACGAAAAATCGGTAAAAAATAATGGATAGAAAAGAAAAACTCAACAGGATATCCTTAATTCTGTTGAGTTTATTTGTAGTGATGTTGGGCTATGGCATTTTATTGCCAACCCTTCCCTACTATACAGAGAGACTTGCTCTCAAAGATAATCTGGATGCGGATTTAGTCAATTTTCATATAGGATTACTCACTAGTATTTATCCATTTTTCCAATTACTTTTCGTAGTGGTATGGGGAAAGCTATCAGACAGATATGGTCGTAAACCTATTATCATTTGTGGATTAATTGGTTTTGTAATTATGCAATTACTTACTGGTCTTGCCACATCTCTAACAATGTTATATATCGCTCGAATTTTTGGTGGAATTTTCACTTCTTCGGTTATTCCCGTGAGCAATGCATATTTAAGTGATATTACATCTAAAAAACGTAGAACAAAAATAATGGCTTGGTCTGGTGTTGCCATTAGCTCTGGGGTTATTTTCGGTCCTATCATAGGTGGTTTTCTATCCCAAACAGACCTTCATCTAGAATATTCAATCGGTCAGCTGCATTTAGACCGATTTTCAATGCCATTCTTGTTTGCTGCTATATTGGGATCGATTGTTTTATTCATTGTAATGAAGTGGCTAAAAAATACCGTTCGAGTGCATAAACTTTTTGCAAAAAAAACACCTTTTCGATTTACATTTAGTAACCATTTTGTTGTGTTGCTATCGTTGTCGTTTGTACTACAATTTGTGGTGACTTTATTTGAAACAGTGTTTTCAATTTATGGAAAAGATGAATTAGGCTTTAACAGCAACCAAGTGGGTATTGGTTTTATGCTATGTGGTTCTGTAATGGCAGTTTTACAACCTGTTTTTGCAAGTTATGGAGAGAAGCTGTTATCAATCAAAAAACAAATTGCTTTAGGTTTGCTTATAGCTGGAACATCTTTAATTGCCTTTCCTTTTTTTAAAAATGAATACTTTGTCTACGGCTTAATTATTCTTTTTGCAGCTGGAGGAGCAATGGTAACTCCTAACTTATTATCAGCAGTTTCCTTAATATCAAAAGAAAATACGGGTAGAAATATATCTATACAAAGCTCTTCAAATAGTGTTGGTCAAATTTTGGGGCCTATTTTGGGAACTTGGTTAATTGCTGGGGGGTTCTATTATCCTTTTATTCTTTCAGGAGTAATCACTTTAATAGCCATAGGATTAGTTTATTTGTTAAAGCGGAACAGTCAAAATTAATTTCATCTAACCTAGATTTGAAATAAACGCGTATTTACATGATAGTTAAAAGTTTAATGGTTTGAACTTCTAACTATTTGAATAACTAATTGACAATTTGTTGACCACTACATTAAAGCAGGAAACCTGATTACAGTTTTATCGAAAATTAAGGCTATGAAAACGAAAATGCAATCCAGTTGCATCATAATTCTGTTATCTTTGTATTTCAAATGAAAATATTCACATCCATATCAATGGCTATTTTATTCCTTACTCAAGGGGTATCGCCTAATATGGAATTATGTGAGCAACTGGAAAAATTCTCTAATTTCATTTCCCATTATCAAATTCACAAAGAATACGGTGGGGACTCTTTTTATGAGTACGTAGTAGAAGAGCTCTTTAGTGATGATGGAGATAATAAAGCACATCACGATGGTTCGCACGAAGATAAAGCTCCAGTACACTCACACCAGCAGTGCTGTCACCCTTCGGTTTTCATTCCAACCTCAAATAGTATAACCTTAAAGACATTTGATCTTAAGGTAAAAAAGGAATATTCCTATTATTCTTTTCAATTTAATTCCAGATATCTGGAATCTCTCTTTCAGCCTCCACGGGCTTAATTCAGTTTCATAGGGATTGCTATTCCCTATTACGTTGTGAGTTCAAATACTTGCAATTTTTGCGCTTTCGCGAAAGCGTAAAACATTTTGTTTAACTGAATTATTTTCAACCTTATGCTTAATAAAATTATTAAGTACTCCATAACCCATAAGTTGGTTATTGGATTACTCACCTTTGCTCTTATTATTTTAGGGGTATATTCTCTAAGGCAATTGCCTGTTGATGCAGTGCCTGATATTACTAATAATCAAGTACAAGTCATAACCAACTCGCCCACACTTGCGGCTCAGGAAGTAGAACGCCTTATTACATTTCCCATCGAAATAACGATGGCGACTATTCCACAAATTGAAGAAATACGTTCTTTTTCAAGGTTTGGACTTTCGGTCGTAACCATTGTTTTTGAGGAAGATGTAGATGTGTACTGGGCACGACAGCAGGTTAATGAACGCCTTGCCGAAGCTCAATCTGAAATTCCGAAAGAAATAGGTAAGCCGGGAATAGCACCTTTGACCACAGGTTTGGGAGAAATCTATCAATACGTAATCACAACTGAACCAGGTTACGAAGACCAATATAATGCAACCGAATTAAGAACAATCCAAGACTGGATCATCAGGCGCCAATTATTAGGCACGCCTGGCGTGGCTGACGTTAGTAGTTTTGGCGGTTATCTTAAACAATATGAGATTGCCATCAGACCTGAGCTTCTGAACACTATGAATATCTCAATTACAGAGATTTTTGATGCGCTCCAGACCAATAACCAAAACACAGGTGGTGCCTATATTGAAAAGAACGATAAAGCTCTTTTTATACGTAGTGAAGGTTTGGTAGGTTCACTGGAGGATATTGAAAATATTCTAGTCAAACAAACGGAATCTGGTAATCCCATATTGATACGCGATGTGGCTAAAGTTCAAATAGGAAAAGCCATACGTTACGGAGCGACTACCCGTAACGGAGAAGGTGAAGTGGTAAGTGCTATCGTGATGATGCTCAAAGGTGCTAATTCTGCCAAAGTAATAGAAGATGTAAAGGAGCAGATAGCAACCATTAGCAAAACGCTACCCGAAGGTGTGGTCATTGAGCCATTTCTGGATCGAACGAAACTAGTGGATAATGCGATTGGCACCGTGACCACAAATCTAATCGAGGGCGCTCTTATCGTTATATTTATCTTGCTGTTATTATTAGGAAACTGGCGGGCAGGTCTTATAACGGCATCTGTAATTCCATTAGCACTTCTTTTTGCATTCAGTATGATGCATATTTTTGGTGTTTCGGCTAATTTAATGAGTCTTGGTGCTATTGATTTTGGTCTAATTGTAGATGGAGCGGTCATCATTGTTGAAGCCACGCTGTTTCATTTGGGCGCTTTAACGCTTTCGCGAAAGCTGACTCAACAAGAAATGGATGAGGAAGTATTCAAATCTGCAAGTAAGATCAGGAATTCTGCTGCTTTTGGAGAGATCATTATTCTTATAGTTTATCTCCCTATTCTTGCTTTAGTAGGTACGGAGGGTAAAATGTTCGGCCCTATGGCGCAGACGGTAAGTTTTGCCATTCTGGGTGCGTTTCTTTTGTCATTGACCTATGTGCCGATGATGTCTGCGCTTGTTTTAAGTAAAAAAGGCGGTCATAAAAAGAATATTTCTGATCACATTATGAATTTTTTCTATCGCCTTTATGAGCCAGTAATAAAATGGGCGATGCATACAAGGATTATATTAGTTGGAGCAACCTTAGTCTTATTTGCAGTTGCGTTTTTCATATTCAGTACCTTGGGTGGCGAATTTATACCAACACTAGAAGAAGGAGATTTTGCGGTGGAGACCAGAGTGATTACGGGCAGTTCTCTATCCAACACAATTAAGGCGACCACCAAAGCCGAAAAAATCCTACTCGATAACTTTCCCGAGGTAGAACAGGTCGTATCTAAAATAGGTTCTGGGGAAATACCAACAGACCCTATGCCTGTAGAAGCTGCCGACCTTATGATCATTCTAAAAGATAAATCAGAATGGACAACGGCATCAAACAGGGAAGATCTGGCTAACAAAATGGCGGAAGCCTTGGAAGTTATTCCAGGGGTAACCTTTGGTTTTCAGCAGCCCATACAAATGCGTTTTAACGAACTGATGACAGGCGTGCGCCAAGATGTTGCGATTAAAATCTATGGAGAAGATCTGGAGCAACTATCTACGTATGCTAACCAGATAGGACGTATCGCAGGATCGGTCGATGGCGCAGTTGATATGTATGTGGAAGAAGTTACTGGTATCCCACAAATAGTTGTGGATTATAAGCGCAATCAGCTAGCAAAATACGGACTGTCCATTGATGATGTGAATATGGCTATTCAATCTGCCTTTGCTGGCGCTGCCACTGGAACAGTATATGAAGGAGAAAAAAGGTTTGAAATGGTCGTCCGGTTAAGCGATACCAATCGTTCCACAATTTCTGACGTTCAAAATTTATATATTAACGGCAGTAACGGCGAGCAAATCCCTTTAAAACAACTGGCAACAGTTTCAATTATTGATGGTCCGTATCAAATACAACGAGACGATACACAGCGTCGCATCATTGTAGCTTTTAATGTGCGTAACCGCGACGTGGAGAGCGTGGTCAATGAAGTTAGCAAGCTTATCAATACCCAAGTAGATCTAAAGCCGGGCTATACCGTAAGTTATGGTGGGCAATTTGAGAACTTAGTCGAAGCTAGGGAAAGACTTGCAGTAGCTGTTCCGCTTGCTCTGCTACTCATTTTCATATTACTCTACTTCACATTCGGCTCGCTTAAACAGGGAGTATTAATCTTTACTGCGATTCCGCTTTCTGCTATAGGTGGCGTGTTTGCGCTCTGGCTACGGGATATGCCTTTCAGTATATCTGCAGGAGTAGGTTTTATTGCGCTCTTTGGAGTCGCGGTATTAAATGGGATTGTCCTAATTGCAGAATTCAATAGTCTTGAAAAAGAAGGCGTGAAAGATATATTCCAACGCATTTATATGGGAACTAAATCACGTTTGCGACCTGTTATCCTTACTGCATCGGTGGCGTCCTTAGGTTTCCTGCCTATGGCTATTTCACAAACATCAGGAGCAGAAGTGCAGCGACCATTAGCAACCGTTGTAATTGGCGGACTGATTACAGCAACGTTTTTAACGCTGGTAGTTTTACCCATTCTCTACTATTACTCAGAAAAGAAATTCAAGATGAAAAAGAATAAAATTACAAGCGTTTTGCTATTTCTGATGATGGGAACGGCGTACCAAGCAAATGCTCAAACAGAACAAAAAGTATATCAATCCTTAGATCAAGTTTTAGAAGTAGCACTTGAGAACAATCCCAATCTCAAGGTAGCACAGTTTCAAACAGCACGAGAGCAGGCACTTAAAGGGACAAGCTTCAACTTACCTAAAACAGATCTGGGCGTTGAATACGGTCAGACCAATAGTATTGCAGACAATGATACGCGTTTCAGCATCAGTCAGACCTTTGAGTTTCCCACCGTTTATTCGCGTCAAAGCAAACTCAATAGTTCTAAAGTAGCCGCTTCAAAATTGAGGCAGGAAGTCGTTCAAAATGATCTGGTAGCCCAGGTATCTTCGACCTATTACCGCCTTTGGTTTTTGAAGAGCAAGGGAAATGTATTGCAACGTCAGGATAGTATTTATTCCCGTTTTTCTTACGCCGCGCAATTGCGTTATGATAACGGAGAAAGCAACGCACTGGAACTTGCCACAGCAAATGCAGAACTCGCTGATATCAACATTATGGTTCAACAAAATGAAGCCGCAATCGCTGAAGGTCAATTTACCTTACAGAATTTGATGAATGTGGATGACGCTGTTGAAATCGAAACTCCAAAATTGGAGATGAAATCTGCAATGGAAGTTAGCAATACCACAGATATGAACGTTTCAAAAAACCCTCTGGTGTCCTATTACAAGCAACAGATTGATGTGGCAGAAAATGAACGTAAGGTAGCATCAGCAAAACGGTTACCTGATATTACATTGGGTTATTTCAACCAATCATTTATAGGTACGGGAGATGCAGGAACCATTTACGATGCTGGAGATAGGTTTACTGGTGTGCAGCTGGGATTGAGCATTCCGCTATGGGCAAAACCACATACCGCTAAAATTACGGCTGCTAAAATTTATAAACAGGAAACTGAGGCTCAACTAGAGGTCATCGAAAATCAAACCAAATCTAAACTTCAATCGCTGTTTACCGAACTTCAAAAGAATTTAAAAAATATTGAATACTATCGCAAGAGTGGCCTGCCACAATCAGATGTGCTGTTTAAAACCGCGCAACGTGGGTTTGAAGAAGGCGAGATCGGGTACATTGAATATGTACAAGGTCTCAACCGTGCGTTGACTATTCAGGTAACCTATTTGGATTTTTTAAACCAATACAATCAAACACTCATCAACATTGAGCAACTTATAAAAGATATTTAAATGAAGAATATATATAACATCACAATCGCAGCCCTTCTATTGCTTGCAACAAGTTGCAAAACAGAATCGGAGCCCGCAATGGAAGAACATTCTGCAACAAACGAGAATGTTGTAGAGCTTACCCAAGCACAGCTGAAACAGACTTCTATTGAAGTGGGAAAGGCGGTGAAAAGAAATATTGGTAATGAAATAACTGTCAACGGTATGATAGACGTGCCACCACAAGGCAATATATCGGTAACCATTCCTTACGGTGGATTCCTGAAATACACGGAGATGCTTCCTGGAACCAAAATACGTAAAGGACAAATAGTTGCTAAAGTTGAGAATCCAGAATTTATTGAATTTCAAAGAGCCTATTTAGAAGCTATTGCAGATAATGATTATCTAAAATCCGATTACGACCGTCAGAAAATTTTGAACGATGAACGAGTATCATCCACCAAGGTTTTTGAGAAGGCAAAAAGCATATATCTCAACAATCAGGCAACGATCAAAGCCTTGGGAAGCAAACTGCGATTGATAGGCATCAATCCCAAAAACGTTAGAAATGGAACCATTTCATCCACTGTAAATGTGTATTCACCTATCAATGGTGTTGTTAGGGATGTGTATGTCAATACGGGAAAATATTTTGGAACACAGGATGTCTTGATGGACATAACGGACGCGTCAGACCTTCACGTAGAACTCAATGTTTATGAGGATGATATTCCACTAATCCGTATAGGACAGCGCATACGTTTCCGTCTGGCAAATGCTCCCGAGGAATGGATGAAAGCAGAAATTTTCCTTATAGGGAACAACGTTCGGGACGATAGGTCAGTTACCATACACGGGCACTTAAAGGAATCTGAAACTTATGAGGAGCTGCTGCCTGGAATGTTTGTCAATGCCAAAATTGAGGTAGGAACATTAGAAATGTACGCCGTACCAGAAGAAGCCATCGTAAGATATCAAGGCAACCAATATATTTTTGAAGCATTGGGCAACCGCACTGAAGGTAACGCAACAATGATGGATTATGAAATGCTCGAAGTTGAAAAGGGCAATGCGGAGGATGGTTTTGTAGCAATTGAATTAAAAGATAAATCGAGATCTATTGAATCTATAGATCTGGTATTAAAAGATGCATTTACACTTCTGGCCAAAGCAAAAAACAGTGAAGAAGAAGGTGGCGGACACGGACATTAATCAAATTAAAATGACAGAAATAGAAAAAACATTAGAAAATCATCAAGTACGTCCTACGGCGATGCGTATTTTGATTTATAAATACTTGGCTGAAAAGAAGATTGCGGTGGCGTTAACTGATATTGAGTACGCTTTCGCGAAAGCGGAACGTACCACATTATATCGTACACTCAAAACCTTTGAAGAAAAGAAGATCGTTCACCAAATAGATGACGGTACGGGAATTTCAAAATATGCTTTGTGCGAAAGTGGTTGCAACTGTGAGATTGAACAAGATTTACACTTGCATTTCCATTGTAACAATTGCAACGAAACTGTGTGTCTTACGGAACATAAAATTCCTCAAATTAAAGTACCTGATGGCTTTGTTTCAGAGAATGTAAACCTAGTCGTAAAAGGAATATGCGATAAATGCAGTGGTCAATAAATGCACTTCTGTTGCACTACTAATAGAACTACTTTTAATGAAATTTAAAGGATATGAGGTTGAATATTAAAATACCAAAACATCTAAAACAGGCATATAGTAAAGAGTTAGAGTTATACCGCAATAACTTAGAAATGGAAGAATTTGCTATTGCTTGGTATCATTTAGAAAGAAGTCACATTATAGGTCAATCGTATCCAATGGAGCATACCTATTCACATTGGTTAATGTTGAAATTTGGGTTGATGCAAAAGAATACTAAAGAAGTATTTGGTCAAATAATTAGATTAATCGTTGGTGGTTGGAAGTCGTTTATTAATCACGTGCCATTAGGTAATACAGGAGGTTCAAATGTGCCACCATTAAAACGTATGCCTATACCAAATGACATAATTAACTTATTCAATATCAAATGAAAAAGAAAAAAGTAAACTTAAGAGATATAGACACGCAGAAACATTCTGGTGAGCACAGTCACGATGATGGACACAATCACAGCAGTCCAGAAAGTGTTTCAAAATTGAAGACGTATGTACCTGCTATTTTCAGCTTTGTAATGCTTATGATAGGTATTGCAGTTGATTATTTTGACGCCTTACCATTTTTCAAAGGATGGGTGAGAATTGTATGGTATACAGTGGCGTATATTCCTGTTGGCTTTCCAGTAATTAAAGAAGGCTGGAACAGTATTAAGAATGGAGATTTCTTTACAGAATTCTTCTTAATGTCCATTGCGACTTTAGGTGCATTCGCCATTGGCGAATATCCAGAAGGTGTAGCTGTGATGTTATTTTATGCTGTAGGTGAACTGTTTCAACAAGCCGCAGTGAATCGAGCAAAGGGAAATATCAAGGCATTACTTGATGTGCGTCCTAATGAGGCTTTGGTTTTTCGTAATGGTGATTTTATTTCTGTGAATCCTGAGACTGTAGAAATTGGCGAAAAAATTCAAGTACGCGTAGGAGAAAAAGTGCCTCTTGATGGATTATTACTTTCAGAGAAGGGTTCTTTCAATACCGCTGCTCTTACCGGAGAAAGTAAACCAGATACCGTCCAGAAAGGAGCATCCGTATTTGCAGGAAGTATCAATCTTGATGGAGTTATTGAGGTAGAAGCGACAAAGGAGTTTAAGGACAGTTCTATTGCACGTATCCTAGATATGGTACAGAATGCAACAGCTCGTAAATCTAAAACTGAATTATTCATTAGGAAATTTGCTCGTGTTTATACGCCTATTGTAGTTTTCTTAGCGATAGGTCTCACATTACTTCCTTACTTTTTTGTAGATGATTATGTTTTTAGAGACTGGTTATATCGAGCTTTAATCTTTCTTGTAATCTCCTGTCCTTGTGCATTGGTAATCTCTATTCCGCTGGGATATTTTGGTGGATTGGGAGCAGCATCTCGTAATGGGATTTTATTCAAGGGAGCTTCTTTTCTAGACGCAATGACCCAAGTTAATACCGTTGTGATGGATAAAACTGGAACGGTAACAAAAGGTGTGTTCAAAATAAAGGAAGTTATAAGTGATTCCGCTTTCGCGAAAGCGGACTTTATGAAATACTTAATGGCAATGGAAGAGAAATCCACTCATCCCATTGCTAAAGCCATAATGGAATACAAAGCCGAAGGTGCCGACTATGATGCAACCGAAGTAACTGAAATCGCAGGAAAAGGATTAAAAGGAACCGTAAACGGGAAAACCGTGCTGGTAGGAAACAAAGCTTTAATGACTTCAAACACTATTGACGTTCCATCAGAAACTGATAGTATTGTTGAATCCATAGTGATGGTCGGAATTGACGGTAAATTTGCTGGTTATGTAACCATTGCAGATGAGTTGAAAGAGGATGCTCATCAAGCCATTAAAGAAATACGTGCGTCAGGTATTACTAAAATTATTATGCTATCGGGCGATAAAGATTCCATTACTCAGCAAGTAGCCAAAGAATTAGGCATTGACTGGGCAAAAGGAGGATTACTCCCAGAAGACAAACTCAACCAAGTAGAAAAACTTAAAGCACAACCAGGCTCTAAGGTTGCTTTTATAGGAGATGGAATTAACGATGCACCTGTACTTGCTGCCAGTGATGTAGGAATCGCGATGGGAGGCCTTGGAAGTGATGTTGCTATTGAAACCGCAGATGTCATCATTCAAAATGACCAACCCTCGAAGATTGCACGTGCTATAAAAATAGGACGTTCCACAAGAAGTATTGTTTGGCAGAATATTGTTCTAGCCTTTGGAGTCAAAATTATAGTTCTAATTTTGGGAGCAGGTGGTCTAGCCACAATGTGGGAAGCTGTATTTGCCGATGTGGGTGTAGCATTGCTCGCTATTTTAAATGCCGTTAGGTTGCAAAAAATGAAGTGGGATTAAATCATTAAGATGCTGAATTATTCATAATTATTGATTTTGAGATAATTAGGTTAATATCTTCCTTCAAAAAGTTCGAACTTTGTCCCTTCGAGGTCACAGATTAGAAAAGTCTATAAAACTAAAATACTGTTTTATAGGCTTTTTTTAGTGCTACATTTAAGCTATGTGTGTCTTGTGTATTACTGTAAGACTTGTAGCTTTTCTTAGTCATTGTGGAACGGTTTTAAATTACTTTAAACTTGCATAGTGCTTTACACGTTCTGCTTGGTTTTCCGAAGTTTCAATGTTAGTTCGGATTGAGCGTTGGAATGACATACTCTTTTATGATTTTTAGCGTAGCGTCGGTTGTAGCGAATTGCAAATGCGTATGGCTTTGAGCGTTGGCATTAAACAGAAAAA
>Ga0115567_10004132_pt1 | contig 14204 bp, 9 predicted proteins | sample COGITO_mtgs_1204_2_FD_88679 | JGI IMG/M metagenome (GOLD analysis project Ga0115567, IMG submission 88679) | Pelagic marine microbial communities from North Sea - COGITO_mtgs_120412 | ecosystem: Environmental > Aquatic > Marine > Epipelagic | place: Germany:Helgoland, sampling site Kabeltonne...
GGCGCATAATTCATTTTCTTCTGAAAGGCTCTCGAGGACTTTGACGTCGAGCACGCGACGCTCATCGCCGAGCGACTCGACGAGTGCATCATCACCGCGTTAGTGTTCTTTCTCATCGCGGTCGTCGACGAGAGCATCATCGATGCATTCGTCGCCATTTTCTAAGAAACACCGAGCGCGTCTCTATTGGGGAAAAATCAACGGGAAAAATATCCTTTCTCGTTCGAATTGATTTCTCTGCTTTGGATTCAAATTCGCGCGAGAAGAAAAGCGAGAGCACGCGTCGTTAGTATCGTCGTCGCGTTGTGAGAGAGTCTTCTCCTCGCGTTCGTGGGTTTGAGACAAACGCGAGTTCGCTTTTAAAGCACTCTTCGCAAAGAGTCGTGGTAGTAGTATATACTCTCTCTTTTTAAGTGAAGATCCACCCGCACAAACGAAGGCTCTCGAAGTAAAGAGTCAACGGAAAAGAAGATACGAAGCAGATATTTCATCGCGGAAAAGGTTCTTGTGGCTGCGGTGTCTCGAACATATCTTCTGCGAAAAACTACCTTTTTTTCACTTGTTTTTACTGTTTTTTCGTTTTTGCGGATCATTAATTTTTTTGTCTGCATTACATGTGAACAGAGGGAATACTAAATCTTCCTTTCGCGTCCGCTCACGACGAAACGCGCGAATGCATTTTTGCCGCGTTTAGAATGCCGATACGCGTTGATGCGCGCATTCGGAGGAGAGACCGTAGTACTTGGTCGATTTATTATTCGCTTTTCCAATATCGACGCTGCGATCGCCAAAGCGTCGACGTCGAAAAGCAGTGCTCTCGTTTTATTCTTTCCAACACTTTTTGCACTTTTTGCACTATTTGACAGAAAAGAATAAAAAACGTTATTCCACACCGACGACACCGTTGCGGACGAGAACCAGTTTAAGATCTCTCGACAAACGCTCGATTCTCTCACTCGGTGCGTCTTCTGTCGTCGTTCCCTTTCTTCGTGGTCGCTTTTCTCTTCTCTCGTCGCGCGCTCTCTTTGATGGTTTGTTGTGCTTCTTCTTTTTATATCTCTCTCTCAAAGGGGAGGAACTTTTTTATTCTGATGGTTATTCCCGAGCCAAGAGCGCGCGCGATGATGCCGCGCGCAGCGCGTCCTTCTTCGAATGCTAAGCATTCCAGACGAAGACCGCAACGCCGCGATATCGCGCTTTTTCGTCGTCTCGCTTTGACACCAAAAGCCTTCCTCAAAACGGAGGACAAACGCGCGCGTCTGTTCGAGAAGTAGAAGAGGAGAATATAAAAGAAAAAGAGGGTGCTCAGAAGTTGTTCTCGGTGCCGGGAATATTCTCGAGTCGAGGGCGAACGCTTTGAAAACGAAGGAGAGCGCGACGATGACGAGGAGGATGTGTCAGATGAAAGCTTTATCAGGCGGCGACGCGAATGATATCGTTGTTTTTACTACCACGCTCGTCGACGAGAGTGCCGGATGCGGTTTCTCATTGTCGGTGCCGGGAATATTCTCCTTTTTGTTCTTCTTTTTGATGCCTTTGTTTTTGGACGACGAGACCTTTCGAACAACAGTATGAAAAGTGACGAACCACAACGTCACTCACGCTGCTATGATGACTGACGCGCTCTCTCTATCACAGAAAATGATGATGAAATCTGCCCTCGCGACGATTTTGGTCAGCACCGCGGCTGTGCTCAAAGCCGACGCCGGCGCGCTCAAACTCACGATTCTCTCCATGAACGATCATCACTCCAATCTCGATGCGGATAATCACGATTTGACCGTCTCTGACGCCACCACGAAAGCCGTCACGGGCGAATCGGTGAACGTAAAGCTCGGCGGATTTCCGATGACCGTTGCCGGGATGTCGGCGTTGACGACCTCGGAAGAAGCTGCCGGACAATCCGTGATCAAACTCCACGCGGGAGATGTCTTGACGGGCGGTGCGTACTATTCGTGGTTCAAAGGCACAGCTGACGCGAAAATGATGCAACACGCGTGCTTCCATGCTATGGTCATCGGTAATCACGAGTTTGACGACGGTGACCAGAACCTCGCCACTTTCATCGATAATTTGAGCGATGCGGCTGTGTGCGCGACTGGAACCAAAGTACTCAGCGCGAACGTTGTCGCTGGGGCCTCCTCTCCTCTGCAAACCAAGTACGCCAAGTCGCACGTCTTCACTCTAGGGGGAGAGAGCGTCGGCGTCGTTGGCGTGACCATCAAGAGAAAAACGATGGAATCTTCCTTCCCCGATGCAGGTACGACCGTCGAGGATGAGAAGACGGCGGCACAGGCTGAGATTGATGCGCTCGTTGCTTCTGGCGTCGATAAGATCATTCTGCTTACACATATCGGCTACGCGTACGACGTAAGTTGGATGGCGACGCTGAACAACGTCGACGTCATCGTTGGCGGTGACCAACATGAACTCCTTGGCGACGCTTCTGATTTGATGGGGTTTGCCACTCCACACGCCGCATTTCCCGCTGAATTAACGAATGGAAGCGGTAAGAAGGTTTGCATCGTGCAATCTTGGGAGTACTCAAAAACCTTTGGGAAGCTTCGAGTAGACTTCGATGCGGACGGCGATGTCACGAGCTGCTCTGGTAAGCCCCAGTTTGTATATGACTCGACTTCATTCCTCCAAAATCTCGTCGATGCCGCGGGAGAGGACTACACCGAAGCCTTCGACGACGCGAAAAAAACCGCCATGGTTTCTCACCTCGATACGCTCGACAACTGGCACGCTGTTACTGCTGACGCCGCTACTGCGGCGTCGTTCGAGACGTACAAAACGCAAGTGGACGTACTCAAGACGCAAAAGATTGCGGACGTGCCCGAAAATATCTGCTTCGAACGCATTCCCGGTCAAGGACGCTCTACGTTATGTGAAACGTCGGCGTCGTATGAACACGGCGGAGCGGCGTGCCAGCTCGTCGCAAAAGGGTTCCTTCACCGCACGAAGAACGCCGATATTTGCGTTCAGAACGGTGGAGGATGCAGGCAGGACATTAGTGCTGGTGACTTCACGAAAGATGACGCGTTTTCAATGCTTCCTTACAGCAACACCATTGTGACGATGGATATGACCGGTACACAGATCATCGCGCTTATGGAAGACGCCCTCGATAATGCGCTTTTTGGCGGGTCCACGGGCGCGTACCCCTACGTCGCGGGACTGCGCATGGACGTCGACATGAACAAGACAAAGGGTTTCCGCGTGTCGAACGTGGAAATTAACTCGCGTCTCGCAGGATCCTGGGCCGCCATCGACATAACCAAAACGTACGTTGTTGGTACGAACAACTACATCGCCGCTGGCAAAGACGGATACTTGACGTTTGGCGAGGTCACCGGAGTTGATTCTTACATGAATTACGCGCAGACAATGATGGATTACGCGGAAGAGGTGAAAACTCTCACCGCGCCGGCAAAAGCGGAAATGACGACACAATCGTACATCGCCCCGGATGGTACTGCGCACACCGTTGTAACGCCTCCGGCGAGTTCGGGCGCCACCATTTTTGGTCACGCCGTCGCGCTCTTCGCTTTTGTTGGCGCCTTCGCTGCGGTGATGTAGAGAAAAAGACTATTATGACTGCCCGAAGAAGAGAGGAAAGAATCAGAAGCCAGAAAAGGGCAAGTGAGCATCATCGTCCGAGAAAACGGTATTATTAAGGACATGCCATATTTATTCATTTTAAAAGACTATACTCTTAACATAGTATCCATCTTAACTTTTACGAATCGTCAATCCATGGCTTCCAAGCACTTATCGTACATCTCTCCAGCTTTGGCTAATTCGCCCATGTCGGTGTACACGTCTCCGAGCATGCCGAAAACGGTGCTATCTCTGGCGACGAGTAGCGCGTTCTCGAGCGTCGCCGCGGCTTTGGTTAAATCACCCGACGCCTGGTACGCCGTCGCCAAACCTTTTCGCGCGGAGAGCGACTCTTCGATTTTATCTTCCTCGTCCGCGCTACTAAACGCGCCGCCATCCGCCGCCTCGACGGCGTCGTTGAACAAACCGATCGCCGATTCGTATTCTCCGTTCGCGTACGCCGATTTCGCTTTTCCAATCAATACCATCGCCGGGCTGCTCGAAGTCGTCGAAGAAGTCTTCTTATTGTGCCTCTCGAACCGTTCGTCCTCGACGCGTTGCATGATCGCGCGCATCTGAACGTTCAATCGTTCAATCTCTTGTCTGCGTTTGCGACTGAGCACGCCGTTCAGAGAGGCACCGATGAGCGCTAAGAGCTCCAAAGTCGCCAGCAACGGCCAATATTTCCGGCCGAAAAGTTGGAGTTTGGACAAATTCTCCGGCGGATTTATCGTCTTCGCTTTGTTCGATGAAATCTGGACGAATTCGCTCCTCCTGTGAATAGTGCTCGCTCTGCTTTGTTTCTCCCCGGGTTTCAACTCGTTCAGAGGTAACGATGCAGAAATGGCATCGTCGTCGTTAAAAGTATTCTTAATATTGTTGTTTACGTCGTCGTCAGAAGTGCTGCTGCGACAAAGAAACGCGCGTAACGCGTCGTCGCTCCTTTGAGAAGAAGAAGAAGAGGCAAAGCTCGACGATCGTTTCCCGAAGCGGCTTCGATTGGAATTCTTTCTCGTCGTCGTCCTGTTGCACTCGTTTTCTCTTCCTCTCGAAGAAGAAGAAGAAGAAGAAGGGGAAAACCCACGCGTGGGAGGACACCGTTGCCGCCGATTAGATGTGGCCACGACGATGCATTGGTGCGTGTGTTGCGCGTGAAAGTGTGTCGTGGAGTACATTTTTTTATGGAGCAGAGCGCTCTTCGATGGAGCAAAGGCGAGCGTTTCGGCGGTTTACGTAAACAATTCCAATCCGGGCGTTTGCCGTCTCCGCTCGGCGCCAATCTCTCTAATTCTTGTCTTGCGTTCAGATTCTTTCAGGCGGAGTTTGTCTCTTCTTCGTCTGTGTATTCTTTTGATTCTTCTTCTCTTCTCGTTTTCTTCGTTTTCTTCGCGCCGGTGTTGGTTCCGTTTTCTTCGCTCTTCTTCTTCTTCTTCTTTGTCTCCCGCGGATTCGCCGAATTCGAGGAATCGGAAAAGCTTCGACGAGGACGACGAAAACGATGGGTCGTCGTCGTCGTCGTCGTCGTCGTCGTCGTCGTCTTTGGTGGCTCTTCCGAAAACGTCGGAGAAGAAGAACGGAGAGGTTTGTTTTTGAGAGACGAAGTGTTCTCGTTCTCGTCGTTGATGATGATGATGTTGTTTTTCTTCTTCTTTGTTTTCTTCTTCGTCTCGTTTGAACGAGGGCGCTCCTCTTGCCGCCACCGTCGCTGCTGTCGTTGTCGTCCTCGTCGTCTTCGTCATCCGTTCCCTCCCGTCTCGAAACCCGCTCAATCGCTCTCGATTTCTCTTCCTCTCCTGGTCTTTCACGAACTCGCCGAGCGGATCCAAATCTCGCAATATCTGCGCCAACTCTCCGGGCATCTTCGACTCACCTTCCTTCACGTCTAAAATCTTCACGCATAAATTCTTATAAAACTGCACGCTCCTGTGTTCGAACATGCCTCCTAACACCCCCGTCGCGAGGCCAATCATCACTCTCGCCCGAAATACGTTCCTCGCGTTCTTAAACGTACTCTTCCCACTCGTCCCCATTTTTAAGCTTTTCACGTCCACGCTCGCGAACCCAAAAACTCCGGTTATCGAGAACGCGAACAGAACTCGCGAGACGGACGAATACACGAAATCGCGCACCGTTTTGTTCTCCTCGTGAGTAGGTTGGTAGTTTTGCGAGATTTGTCGAAGGGAGAGTTCTCGCAACGCTTGCTTGGCGTGGATTGCGTTCAACTCGTCCACTTTCGCGGGGAGATTTTTCTTCGTTTTTGTGTCGATGTTGTTCTTCGATGACGACGGTTCAAGGCGTTTGGAAGAAGATTCCTCGTCGTTTAAGGCAGAAGCAAAGGAGGAGGAGGAACACTCCGCGACGGAAACGACGGAGGAGAACAACCAGCGGGGAAAGAGGTGATGATTTTTACGCGCGTTCATTTAATGTTTTTGTGAGGTTGTTTCAACTGTTTTCTTTCTTTCTATTCGTAATAATACAACACGAAGCGTATGCGAGCGTCTCTATTCTAATCTGTTAATCTGTGAAGAAGGAACGAGAACGAGAGAGCGTGAGTAAGAAAAGGAGAAGGAGGAGAATCAGGACGATTTTTCGAGAGAGACGATCCGATTTGAGGACGACGCTTAACGCGCTCGTAGTACCACTTTGCCCCGCGTTTGCGGGAATTTTCGTATACACAAACAACACATCACCATCACCATCGCATTCTTTCAGAAGCCATTTTTTCTGCTCATCGTTTTTGTGAAGGGCCGCCGTTCCAAAAGGCAAAACATTTCTCAACGTCGGACGGTAATTCCAAAAAAAGTGTATCATCACCAAGAATGTATGTGTGTTGATGTGTGTGTGTAAGCGTGTGCTCGCGAGCGCGCATTTGCGCATCTTCGTTTGCGAGAGAAGACGAAAAGATTCGAGACGACAAAGAACGTACCTATTTTATTCACCCTTGCGCGTCGACTTCTTCCCAGGACGTGATACTGTGACTGTTCATGGCTGCGTACGAGTTTGATTTGTGTTTCGGAACGAACGTCCAATCGTCTTTCGGTTTGCCGAGGAACATTTCGCTGACTTTAATCCAATCTTCGACTTTATCCGAGGCCAACAAAGTTTCCATATCGTTTCGACCGAAATATCGTTGCGGACGCAAATGCATCTTTTGTACGCTCGCGTGCTCCAAAAGACCAACCGGGACGTATCTGTGCGTGTAACTCATCCATTCGCATAGAAATGTTCTCGTCTTTTCGACGCCGATGGAATCTGAACCCCAATGTTCGAACCCGTAGTTACAAAATTCCGCGAAGTACTCTAAACGCTCCGAGGAAGAGACGTCGATGTGCCTTTGCTCTTTAATCTCTTGGAACAACCACGGTTTGATAATTGCACCTCGACCAATCATGCACGTGGCGACGTTTCCAGAGTCCACGTGTGCGTTGTAATCTTCGTAGGTATACACGTCGCCGTTGCCGATGAGCGGGACGACGCCGTTTGAAACAGTTTGAGCGATTTTCCCACACTCGTCGATGTATTCCCAGTCCGCCAAGCGCGAATAGCGTTGCGCGCGCGTTCGTCCGTGTAACGTCACCGCAGCGACTTTACCGAGCCAACCGGCGTTGAGGGAATCTCGAGATGTCGAAGACGGCGCCGAGCAACATCGATTGACGATATCGTGCGCGTTCCACTGTTGCTTGCGATCGTGGTAACCCATTCGAATTTTGATCGTCAACGGAATCTTACGCAACGAGGAGCTCGCCGCGTCGATGATTTTCTCCAACTTACCGGTTTTAAGTTGCGTGAGCAAAGTTGAGCCGGCGCCTTTGGCGCAAACGCCATCGATTGGACATCCCATGTTGATGTCGATGAAGTCGCATTGGACTTCGTTTTCAATCAGTTCCTGTTGTTGTTGTTGGAAGAAGAAGAATAAAAATGGTAAACAAAGTTTGTTGAAGACAACGATGATGGTGGTGTACAATATTACTCTGCATCGATCGAGCGGTCAGACAGCACTGGGAACTCACGAGCTGTAAAATAGCCAGAGAATGCGAACACTCCCCGGCGCTTCCTCCTTTGCGCCTACTAGGGCTGCGGCTGCCAAAGAAGTCCCAAGGTTTAATCATCACCCCGCTCGTTATATCGCTTAATTGTAGTACACGCGCAAACAAACAAACAACATGAAAAACAAAACAAAACAAACGCACCACGCATCGGCTGACTAAATCGGGGTACCCGCCGCATATTTGGACCCCAAACTTATTCGTCGCACTCGATTCGCACGCGTGTCTTCGCACCAGCGCCCACTCGCGTCGATCGCCGGCTAACAAGTTTGAAGCCATCGCCATCTCCGATATCGTAACGTCTGCCCCAAACTTCACGCACATGCGTCGAAACGGCGCGTGTCCAACCGTCGTTAACGGTGCCAAGACTAACTTTTTATTGAAATCGATCGCGTTCTTCTTTACCGTTTTCTCCTCGTTCTCGTTCTCGTTCGCGTCGTCGTCTTTGTTATTTCGATTTATCGCCGTAATCTTCCTCTTCTTCGCTTTCGACACGCACAGCAAATCATTCCCGACCATCTCTAAATACTTTGTCGATCTTGGCAAAAGATACGTGGACTCGCGTAATTTTTTCTGCAACCAGTCCTCCATGGCGTTGAACTCTTCGCTGCCTTCGCTCCGTCGCCACTCGAGCAACGTTTTCGACTCTTTCGCGTTATTTTCGTGTCGATCGGAAAAATAACACCGAACTCCAAACGGACATCTCACATCTTTTATCTTCTTCTCGTACGGACACTTCACGTCTTCCTCGTCTTCGTCGCCGCCGAGAAAGCATCGCCCATCCGGGAGGTTCCCGCCGCCGAACCAAGAGTCTTTTCTCGCCTCTAAATACTTCTCCGCGTCGTGCGCGCGTTCGCACGACCCGGTCGATTGAAACGTGCACTCCTTCCCAACCGCCACAAAATGACACAAATCATTCCTCATCGAAAGATATTTCTCTCTCTTTCGTTGCTTTTGCGACTTTGTGCCTTGTCGCAAGCCGTTTTTGTTGCTCTGTAACACCGTCGCCTTTCCTCCTTCTTTTCCTCCTTCTAACGGTTTCTTCGGTCCGTCGACGTTCTCTTCTTCCGGGGAGGACGGGTCTCGCAAAAACTGCGCTCGAATCGGTAAGAACCCTTCTTTAACGAGTGATTCTATCCTTTTTCTTTCGAGGACATCTTTCGAGGACATCTTCTTTGCAGAGAAGAAGAAAGGAACGTCTCAAGTGGAAATCATATTTGCGCCGCCGATTCTCCTCCGAATGGATGACGAGAAGAAGACGAAGAAGGAGGACAACACGTGGAGAGAGAAAGAGACAAAAACATGTTGTTATTAGTAAGTCTTCTCTGCTGCGCGCTTTTTCGCGGGGATCAGTCGTTCAATCTCTCTTTCTCTCTCGCAACAAAAGTGTGTGAGGGTAAGTGAATGAAACAACGTTTTTTGTGGGGACTTTTGAGTGCAGATTACACGGGTGTTTTGATTACATTTTTACTCTTTATCGCTCTTCGTCTTCTTCTTTCGATTGCTGCTGCGCCAACCACTTTTCTCTTCTCAAACGAAGCGCGAGGGAAACTTCGTCCTCTTGCTCTTGTTCTTGTTCTTCTTTTCGTTCTTCTTCTTCTTGTTCTTCTTCGATCTCCGTAGGGTTGGCGGCGTTGGCGTTGGCGGTCATCGCGGCGGTTATGATGGACGGCGAAGCCGAGCGAGAGTGTCGGAAGGCAATTTTTTTGGTGTCTTCCCCGTGTTGATGTTGCGAAGATAAGGAAGAAGGCGGAGGAGGAGAATTCGTCGTCGTCGTTTCAGCGGTTCGGTCGAATTTCGCTTCCAAAGGAGGTGAAGGTTTGTTCGGGCGCTGCTGCTGCTGCTGCTGCTGCTGGTCTTCGAGTTTTTGCATCAACTCGTTCACTTTTTGTTCCAACGCGGAGATTTTCGCGTTCGCGTTTTGATCGTTTTTCTCCATTTGCGCTTGACGACGGTTGTACTCCTTCTCGTATTGCTCCGGCGTGAGCGGCATTGGTTGTTGTTGGTGTTGTGAATCGATCGGAAACGGGAAGTAGCTACTACCGCCGTTGATGTTTGATCCCGGAGGAAGTAAACCGAGCGGCGCGACGCTCATGAACGCCATTTGCGCTTGTTGCGCGGCAGCAGCGACGGCGGCGGCGGCGGCGTGCGCCATGCGACGCGCCGATATGTCTTCTTCAGACAGCGACGATTCGTCGTTTGCCATGTTCGTCGCCGCGGCTGAGATGCCGGCTTGGTAGGACGCGTTGATTGCGGCGGTACCGGGAGTCCACCACTCGCCGCCCGGGTTGAGATTTGCCAAAGGAGAAGGCGCGATTGGTGTCGTCATGTTCGGCGGCGGCGTCGCTCTCGTTTGTTGTTGATGTTGTTGTTGTAAAAATCTCGGCGATGGTGGTGTGCGCGCGGGCGTACGCGTCGTCGACGCAGCGACGGCAGTAGCCGCCCCCGCCGGTTCCCTCGAAGAAGAAGTAGTCGTTGAAGGCGTTTGTTGTTGTTGTTGTTGCTCGCCTCCTAAACGACGCTCGAGGTGCTCTAATCGCTGCTCCCGAACGCGTTGCGCTTCTCCGTCTGCTTCTGCACCTACTGCCGCCGTTGTCGTCGAAGAAGAAGGCGCATCCGTTCCTCCTCCCGGTACTCCTCCTTCGGTCGCCGTCACCCCGACGCCTCCATTCTCTCCTCTCTCCCTTCTCGCTCTCTCCTCTCTTTCCCTTCTCGCCTCTGCTGTCTGCGCGTCTAATCTCGCCTGTACTTCCGGCGCAATGTACCCCGGCTGCAATTCCGGCGGTAACCTTTGCCACCGCCCTTCCTCCCTCTCTCTCTGTCTTCTCTCCAACTCTCTCTCTTCCTCCGGCAACACCGACGCGCGACACGTTGGACACGCCTGTTGTCTCTCTAACCACGATCTCAAGCAGTGCAAATGAAACGCGTGAGAACACGGCAATTTCTTCGCGCGCATTTGTTTCGGTATCGGCGTTTGACTCCCGTCCGCGTGCGTCTGGCACGTTTTCATCTTCTCTCTGCACACGACGCACGTATCTTCGCCGCCTCGCGCTAAGTCTAAATCCTCCCCAGTCGCATCTGGAAACCTCGAATCTAAATTCGCCGTCACTCTTCTGTACCTCAAAAATGCCGCCACTCGATCTTTAAACTGTCTAAACGTCACGTACACGTCCCTCAACAAATGTATCGGCAACCCGTAATAGGCGAAGATGATGGAAAAAAACGCCACGTACACGCACAAATGCACCAAATCCGCGCACAGCTCTAAATAAAACACGAACGCGCCTTTCCCTTGCCAATTTCCATCCATCGCGCGATCCACTATCGTCACGAAATACTTCGCAAACCCGACGCACATTTTACTCGCCAGAATAACGTGCTCGAACCCGAACAAAAGCACCACCGAAGGTCCTTTCGCGACGACGCGTTCAATCGCAAACTTCACGAACGCCACGTCCACGAGTAACAAACACACCATAAAGCTCGTGATTCTAAATCTGTCGATCGCTCGCACTCGCGGTGCCGTTTCCATGTGTTCCGCTCGGTCTTTGCACAAACCGTGAAACGCCTTCAAGAACAACAAAGAGGCGAACAAGGAGACAAATCTCAAGTTGAATTCCTCTCTGAATATAGTCATCGCCAAACACGTCTCCATGACGGCTTCTCTGGTCCGTTCGTGTAACCGCTCGACTTCGCTCTCTCGCAACGCGCCCAGGAATACGGTTTTCACAACTTTCGCCAAGGTAAACGCCAACGCGAACGCGACGTTCGCCAAGGACACGACGGAAATTTTCGACGTCGAGAGATACAACATCGCGCTGAAATATTGCTCGCGAGTGAGTAAAGCGTGCGCGACGATCAAAGAGGCGATCAAAACCGAGGTTGTGACGTAGGAAAACGATCGCGAGAGGCCGAAGAGACGACGCATTGTTATTCGTATTGTTCAAAGTGTTATTTGTAGGAGATCGCACAAAAACCAATTAATGACGAAAATTGCTTCTCGAGGCTTCTTTTTAGGAGGAATTTAATTGATGAACAAAATGCACACACTCGTATCACCGACGAGAACTTTACAACAGTATACAATCTTTTAGTACGAGTCAATCAGAGTACTACATATATATATATATATATTCATTCTTCTCGGAGCGTTTTCGTTTTCAATTTCGCCTGTTTCAAACTCATCTCCACTTGGTTTAATCGGTCTTCGACGGCGAGTTTCCGCTCTCGTTCTTTCATGGATTTGCCCGCGCCGTTTGAGAATTTCGTGGCCAAGAGTTGGAGGAGATGGTCGCGTTCGGAGGAGAGGAGGGTGATGTTTTTTTCGTTTTGCGAGATGAGGAGGAGGTTATTGGCGCGGAGGTCGGCGGAGGTCGCGTATGGAGGGGCTTTGGTGGCGTCGGTTTTGTTTTCGTTTTTGGCGGATCCGTTTCGTCGAGAGACGACGGGAGTTTTCGAGACCGTCAAGGCGTCTTCGGTGGCGTCGCGGAACCAGGACCAGGATGGAGATTGGAGTCGGACGGCGTCGGTTCTCGTACCGGCGGCAATGTTTGGTGTTGTTTTTGCTGTTGCATGCGTCTCAGTAGTAGCTCTTTTCGTTTCTTCTTCTTCTTCTTCTTTGTCTTCTTCTCGTCGATCAGCGGCGAGCTGAGGATGCCTTTTCATCGGACTACTCCTAACAATTTCCGAAATCGACCTTCCAGACTGTTCGTTCATCGATACAATCTGTTCCATTCTTCCTTCCATCTCAGCCGCGGCTGTTCGTAATCGAGCGTTTTCTCTCTCCAACTTCCTCGAATTCGCCCGCATCGTCAACGCGTGCTCCCTCGCCTCGTTCTTCTTCCTCTCCGCCTCTTTCGCCATCTTTGCAAATTCCTCAATCTCTCTCTCCCGTTCTCTCAACAAAGTAATCGCCTCGCGCACGTCTAATTTCATCCTCTCTTCCTTCGCTTTCGCCTCTGCCGCTCGCTCCTCGCCTTCCGCGCGTTTCCGTCGGTCCAACGCGCACACTTTTTGCAACTCCTTCACGGACTCTTCCATCCGTTTCAGTTTCTCTCGTAACTTTTCATTCTCTCGTTCACATCTCGCCGCCTGTTCGGACTCTCTCTCGGCATCCTCCAAAGCGTCCGCGGCTCTCAACTCGCACGCTCGCAATTGCGACGCGAGAGATTCTACCAATAACGAAGAAGACGCATTCTTCTTCGACGAAGACGAAGGACTCGCTCGCATCGAGAGCATCGACGACATCGGCGTCGTCGCCGCCTGAAAACGACCACCAGAACGCGTCGCCGCCTTCCCGTGACTCCTCACCCTCTCGTCGTCGTCTGAATCGTCGTGGCCTTTATCATCGTACTCCAATTCATCCGCGCCAAAATCCACCCGTCTCTCTTCTCTCAAAAACTCCGGCCTCGCAAACTCCCGCGGTAACGGAAACGGCGGCGGTTTCGGATGTTTTCGAACGCCTTCGTCCTCGTCGTCGTCGAACGCGCTAAACGCCCCGGCCCAGGATTTTAACTTTGCTTCTCTCTTTTCCATCGTCATCGCTTCTCTTTCTTCTTCTTCATCTCCCAGTCGTCGTCCGTCGTTACTATTAAACTCCTTTTCCTCCTCTCGCTGAGGATGCATCCGCTGCTCAAATTGCGCTCGATTGTGCATCATCTCTCGTCGCGTTCTCCGCGCAATTTCCAGCGCATCTTCGAACTCTTCGTCTGAATCGTCTAATTCTGAAGAGTAATACTCATACTCATTATCGTTCGACCGTCCACCACCGAAGAACATGTTATCTCTTTCTTTCTTTCCTTATTAGGGGAATCAAAAGCGCTCAGAGGGGAATAAATCTCTCTCTGATGTTTCTCTTTTGCGTTGTGTTTAATGAAACGATGAAAGATGACGACGACGACGACGAGTATTCACGACGCTCTTCTTCGTGAAGTCCCTCTCAAACTCAGATGATTTTTGAGAGCGTTGTTCTCTCTCTCTTTCCGCGCTCGCTCGTGTAATGCAGTTTGGGGAAATTTTCGGGAAACCAAAAAGTTTATATATGAAATGTGATGTAAAACGCGAGACACGCAAAAGCGCGAGTAAAAGTTCGTTTGATTCGTTGAGTATGTGATGTATATGTATGTGTTTACAGAGAACTGTGAAAGAGAGCTAATGTTGAGTACGCTTGTGCCTTTTCAAAGTACCAGCTCGAGTAAAACGCTTCTCGCACACATCGCATTCATACGGTTTCTCTTTCGTGTGCGTACGCATGTGATCTTTCAAAGCATTAGAATGACGAAACTTCATCTCGCACACATCACACTCGTACGGTTTCTCGTTCGTGTGAATACGCATGTGGACTTTCAAATGACTAGATTGACGAAAACGCTTCTCGCACATATCGCATTCGTACGGTTTCTCCTTCGTGTGAATACGCATGTGCTTTGTCAAACTACCAGAATAACGAAAACGCTTCTCGCACATATCACACTCGTACGGTTTCTCGTTCGTGTGAATTCGCATGTGCTTTGTCAAATTACCAGAATCACTAAAACGCTTCTCGCACACATCACA
>Ga0115567_10004133_pt1 | contig 14200 bp, 9 predicted proteins | sample COGITO_mtgs_1204_2_FD_88679 | JGI IMG/M metagenome (GOLD analysis project Ga0115567, IMG submission 88679) | Pelagic marine microbial communities from North Sea - COGITO_mtgs_120412 | ecosystem: Environmental > Aquatic > Marine > Epipelagic | place: Germany:Helgoland, sampling site Kabeltonne...
AAGTGCCATTAGTTTGCGTGATGGGTTTGTTCTCAATAGTTCGACCGTCCCAACTTAAACCTGTGAAATTACCGTCTTGATCTTGGCCTAAACGCACAGTATTTAAATCACCTCTTGGGCCAGCTGAGCCATTAAAAGCAGTACCACCTGATCCGCCAACTGCTTGTGTATCAAATTCGGTTTCACCTTTTTTCATGGCGGGTTTAAACTTGTGGCCGGTTGAAAGACTGGCAGCATCAGCGACGCCAGACATACCTTCTTCTTTAACTCGAGAACCAGATCTTCGATAATGCCCCATTATATCGTCTTCATAGCCTTCTTCGACTATAACGGTTTGACTGCCATCAATTTCAGTCACCAGCTGATAGTGATCTCCAGGTCCAAGGTAATGCCCAACTTCGTGAGCAGCTACGCCTGCGCCTTGGTGCAGAGACCAGGTTTCGGTATTAGGTCTTTGTTCTGGATCATTTGAGATCGTTACGACCCTATCGGCTTCTTCTGGGCTATCAACATACTCTAAATTGACATCCATATTCCATTGTTCACCATTCTCATCTTCCATGGTCATACCAGAATGTTTTGTATCGTAGGTATGATTCACTTCTTGTTGCCACTGCTGTTTTCTTTTATTAAGAAGAGCCTGTGGTACATCCTCATTAGGGTCCAAGTAGACTTTGACTGTGGTCTTAACAGTTTTGGTGCTTGGATCGACGTCTGTGGTATAACCAGTATCTCTATTACCTAAAGTATTGTTATCTAAACGGTTTTCATCGCTCACAGCGTTTTGCGCATTAGTGCGAATAACTTGAGTACCTGTTGGTATGCCTGTAACGTCGATATTGCCGTCAATTGTCAGCGTAGTAGGTTTGTAGCCTAAGTGTGCTACGCAATCTGCATAAGCGATTGTCTCCGGCTCACCATTAATGGCGGGCGCTCCTAAACTGTTCAGGTTGACCGTGTCAGTCGTAACAGTCGCACTATTATTCGAACCTGGTTTTACATTAATAGGTGCGTTGTTATCCGGTTTGAAAATGTTACCGACTACGGTGTTTATAGCTGGCTGCAACGAAGCGTCGGCAGCCCTGGGTTGAACTTCACTTTTAGCATTGGGCTCTGCTGTGGCGTCATCAGAATCTGGGGATGAACTAGATTTTTCCTCTTGGGCAACTTTTGCTCTGGACATGGCTTCGTTAAATTCATTGCTACTATCAAGTGCGCCATTTTCATTAAAGTCTGCATGCTCAAAAATAGCTTTGGTTTCATGCTCATCTAATGTATAACCACGAGCATTGAGCGCTGCTCGAAAGCCTTGCAGATCTTCTTTTCGACTAGGATCACTTTTATCGCCGCTCGATTCTTCATCAGTATTTGAAGCTGCACTTGAGTCGCCTGATGCATGTGCTGGGAGATTATTCGAACTGATTACCATATATTTTTTCCAAAATTTAAATGATTTATTTCGCTTTTGTGCACATTAAGCTAAGCTCATAAAAAAGCTAAATTTGTTTAACTTAATAGTATCAGCTTAACTTTTATCCAATGTGGCTTTGTTGCCGATGCTTTGAAGTCTTGCAACACTAAGTTATCGAATAACACCGGGGGCTTTATGGATGAAGAATTGAGGTTGACTTATATTAACGAGGGACAGGCTGATTTAGTGGCACGAGTGTTCGGTCAGTTGGCCGAAGGCACGCAAACATCTGTTAATATGTTGCAGCAGATTCGAGTGGCATTGGTTCGGCAGGGCATGTCAGGTGGCACTGTAATGTTTTTTGAATTGGAAGAATGTTTAGAGAAAGCAGGATTTGTGCCTGATGCGATTAAGAACATCGTAAAAGCTTTGGCCTTTCGATTCGATGAAATGGAGCCCTTAGATACAGCAATGTTAGAAAAATTTGAGATGGAGCTAGTAAGCCAAGAGCTGCACCGTCAGGTGCAAGCTCAAGACAATGATTGTTGATCCCATAAATCTCAAGATAGCGTTACAATCATCAAATTTATTTTATTGAAACGCCATTATTATGTGTATTGATCTGAATTAGTATCAGTTTTAAGTACTTCGTACTTAACGGTGCCACCATCATAATCATCATCAAAGAAATGCACCCAACCGCTACTTGCAGCATCGTACAAGCCAGCAGCACTAAAGCCTCGCTCTGTGTCAGGGCGATGGCCTCGTTCAGCCATATCGTTCTCAAATCCGTCTTCACCATCGTCAAAGCGGAAACGCTTGTGATCCTCAGTGGTTCTTCGGTCCATGTATCGATTGCCTTTACTATCGAGTCTAGTTTTGCCCTGTCTTTCAGCACTATCTAAGAAGTCCATTGTAGAATTCCCAGCATTTGCTTTCAATGAAAGCTTACCTTTTTCAGTTAAGGCAACGTTGCCACTGCCGTCAACTCTAAGAATACCCATATCAACCAGCTTTTTTATGTCTTCTTTACCAAGGGTTAGGCGATCATGATTGTCTGATTTACCGAGTTTGTTTTCTTTTGCAAAGCTCGATAACTGTCGTACTTCGCCGTAGCTCATGCCTTTCCAATCTGATAAGTCATCACTGTCTGCCCTTCGTCCATAGGGCAATTCAATTTCGTCTTTATCATTTTTCGGAACGGCCTTATAGACATCTTCAGCAGAGGATTTGTTTGCTGGTTCAATTACAGTAAGCTTGCCATTATCATCTTCGGCCATGTGAGGATTTTTGCGTAGCCATTCCTCAACCTGTTCATCAGTAACTTTGGCATTCTTGTTTTTAGGATCCCATCCATGGTCAAGTAAAATTGCATCTGCAATGTCAGCCGCCGGTGGCGCTTTTGAATCTATTTTGGCAGCCAGCGCTGCTCGCCCATATGGCCCTGTGATAGCTTTACTATCGAAGTCGACGTCAACTTTGGTAATTTTATTTTTACCATCAATTTCAACAGCCTCAGACATAATTGCTTTAAGCAATTCACGGGGCCCGAGAGCGCCGTCGCCATTTTTATCAAATTTACCAATAAGCGATGCAGCGTCCTCTGGAGTGAGCCCATGATTTTTAATCAATTGTTCAGTCGTAATTGTTGATGCATCTTTACCAGATGGGTAGTTCAGCACACCATGAACTTGCTTGGTTAATTTGTGGTCTTTGTCTGCTAGAATATTATCTATCATGTCGTCATAACCAGCTGGCGTTATTTTCAAAGCGTATTTGGAACCTTCAGCTTCTTCACCACCTGAACGTTCAGAGATAATGACTTTATTCTCTGCAACTGCTTTGGAGAGTTGCTCTTGAGTAATTTTGCCATCTTTACCGTAAGCGCCTAAAATCAGTTTAGCGTCGGCTTCAGATAGCGTACCATTGTACATTGAAGTTAAGCCTTTCATGTCCAAAGCTCGATCAGCTCCAGAACCATTAGGATCAAATTCCAAGAATGCTTGGCGAAGTAAGTTTTGCTGATGAGAATCAATGTCACCACTTGAGGGGCCTAGCTTTTCGTGGGCTAGAGCCTTGCCCTTGGCGGTCATCATAGGGCGGCCATCAATCATTTGCACAACACCTTCCTCAAGTGCAACCTTAAGCTCTGCATCTGTAAGGCCATCACCGCCGCCGTAGGTGTCGTTTAACCATTGAGCTTCTTGTTGAGTCGGCGCGAATGGTGATTTTTGTAGTTCAGCCTCATCCGGTTTAGCTTCGCCCGGCGTACGCATAATCACCGAATTACCAAATACGTCAGCAGTGTCCTTGACGCCGCCCACGTTTGCTTTTACCGATTCTCTGACCTCAGTCATGGTCATGACCTTGGGATCTTTTGCGTTTTTGAACATAGCATCAACTTGAGGCTGAGTGAAGCCAAGCGCTAATAGGCCTTTCTTATCGTAGTGCCCTTGTTCATTGCCGTTATTAGGTTTGTAATCGCCAGTAAAGCCGCCTTTTTTATCTTTCGGGCGGCTAAAAATAACGCTTTGTTGCGTATCCAGTTGAGATTCAGCGCCTTCGGCTTCTTCTCCAGCAACAAAAAAATTACCGGTGCCGTCAGCGGCAATCTCCAGTGCGGGCTTGTCTGTGCCGGCTTTATCTCCAGCGAATTTTTTGGCAGCTTCATCGGCTTTTTCGGCAGACATACCGCTTTCCCCGTTTAATTGAAAACGAGGCGGGTTCTTTTGAGTAGGATCTGTTTCTATGACACCTTGCTTTTTAAGTTTGTCCATTGTTTCTTTAGGTATAGATTTACCGTCTTCGCCACCATATTTGTCCAGCAAAAATTTTGTTTGTGACGATGAAAAACCTAAGCCAATAAGATCTTGGTAATCAGCGCCATCAGCCATTAAGGTAGATGCGTCGACTTTTCGATCCGCCATTAATTTTTTCGCTTCAGCGTTAAGAGTTGCAGCACCATAATCTTGACTTGTAACATGTTTATCAATTTCTTCAGCAGGCACCTTGCCTTGGCTACCGTAGGCGTCCACTAACCATGCCGCTTCTTCAGGCGCCATACCAGAATTAATAAGCCCTAACTCAGATAAACCGTCTTCAGGCACGTCATGTACATTGCCTGTAGCTCGAAATTGGATTTTATCGTCGACCAGTCCTGCTTGTAACTCGCCTTTCTTGACGAGATCAAGCACTTGTGTTCCAGGAATTGGTCCTCTTTTGGTTAACTGTTTTGCGACCTCTGGCGTTAAGCCCAGAGCCTCTAAAGCCTTGGCATCATACTTTTTAGTGGAATCGAACTTTGCGTTTAATTGTTCTTCGGACACTGGGTTACCATTAAATTCAGTATCCCCAACAGCTCTTTCTCCAGCTTTTGTAAGGTTGCCTTCTTTGTCGATAAATTTCTTAAAATTAGCTTGACTTAAAGTGCGATCATCGCCTAACTCGTAAATTAGATGATCAACTTGATCTGCATCTAGCTCTGTGGTGGCTAATAATTCGAAGGCTGTGTAGCCGTCGGTTGGAGAGATCTCTACCTGAATTTGACCATCTGGGGAGATGGTAATTTCGCCTTTTTCTGCAAGCATTTCCAGTCGTTCTGAAGAGACCGTAGCTTGTTCATCACCTGATAAAGTGTTGCCAAAAGCATTAATAATATAGTCAGCTACTTTAGGGTCTAAGCCTTGTGCTATTAAATCTTCTTTGGTGAGTTTTTCCGGTAATTTTGATGTACCCCTTGCGGTTTCATCCTCTGCACCTGTGGCTGTTGCTTGGCTAGAATCAGAACCACCTTGACCTTGAGTGTCGTCTGAAGATTTTCGAGTGTTGAGTGCATCGGACGACGAGTCTGGGCTCAAAGCGTCTGAATCAGTGGGTGTGCTAGCGTCTTCCGTCGCTAAACTCGAGGCAGAACCTAGGCGATCAGCTGGCGCGAGATCTTGTTGTGCGACCGGCCCGCCCAAACCATTATAATATTTGTTACGACCTGTTCGAACTGGCTGATCAGCGACGTTAGAACCGCTAGCGCCCGTGGCCGTGCCAGGTTTTTTTCCATTGCCATTATAGTATTTGTTCTCTCCGGAAGTTTCTGATGATTTATCACCTGGTTTGCCTTCAGAATCTTGAGTGTTCGCATCGTCATGCGTTGGCGTAAACGGCGTGCTCGAGCTGCCACTTGGGATTCTTGTCATAAACCTATCTCCATCTCGCTTTATTATTCGAATAGAATTCTTAACAGGATGACAGTTAAATAGACGATTTCTGTAATAATTTGTTTTAACCTTGTAAATTCATTCACTTATAGGCAGAATGATCAGCCGTAAAATCAGCAGTCAGCCGGGGGTTGACGGTCAAAGATTGGTTTGAAAATTACACGCTTCAGGGATTGATCAACACAGCCATATGAAATTAGCTCAATGTATACCAGGCACGCTTTGCAATCAAAAGTTATGGCAGTATTTAGCACCGGAATTAAAGCACAGCATTCAACTACAACATGTATCATTAGACCATATTGAAACCGAGGTAGCAGCGCTTCGTGTGATTAAGAAAGCAAGTTGCATTTCACCACATATTATTGGTTTTTCTATGGGGGGGTATTATGGGCTTGCTCATGCTATTGCTGAGCCTAAGCTTAAGTCTTTGGTGGTCATCGGCGCCCATTGTCATACGCTCTCTGGCGTGGAAATAGCGCATCGACGTCGTATTGTAAAAAATATGCAAGACATGCGACATGTTAACCAGCTGATACCGCCTAAACGTCTTGAAAAATTTATCTGCTCCAGCTCAACTCGATATGAAAAAGTAGCTGACGTTATTCGGTTGATGGAGCAAGATCTTGGCCTTAATGTTTTAAAGCGTCAGTTGCAAGCAAGTTTTACACGGCAAGATTTGACAGAACGGCTTGCGGAAATACAATGTCCAGTGCTTTTAATCGCTGGTGAAAAAGATAAAATAATCCATGTCAAAGAGATGGAAGCTGTTGCTCGTGGCATCCCAAATTCACAATTGCATGTCTTACCCAACGTGGGTCACATGATGCCGTTAGAAGCGCCAGTACAAACAGCAAGCCTTATCCGTGATTTTTATGACCTTCACTATGTGTCTGAATCCAGTCAAGAAAAATGCTTGGGCAATCAGTAATTATACTTTGTGCACCTAAACTTACCGCAGTATTAGCAAATTCAGGATTATTAACTGTCCAAAGTGAGACCGGCATAGCAGCAACTTGGCAAAGAGCTGCGAATGCTGCAGTATAGCGCTTATAGTGAAGCACTAACAGCTCACAGCCCAGAGTTTGTGCATCCTCTAGGGGCTGCTCTAAATTTACATCTGCCACAAGACCGTGGGGCAGCGTGTTAATTGTTTTAGAAAGTTTAAGAAAAGCCTGATCGCTTGAGGTGATCACAGCAGTTTTAGCCGTGAGTTTTAAGGCTTCACATTGTCGTGCCAAGTGTTCGACTAAGGCTTGTCGTGCTTTTGTGGTGGGTTGAGGTTTAACTTCAATTTGAATGTGCTCTAAATGTTGCCATTCTTGCACAACTTCATTTAAAGTGGGGATTGGCTCGGGCAATGTCCAAGGTTGATTAAAATCTTCTACGGCATTAAGACCTTGTAAAACCGAAGAGTTGGTATTATTGATCGGAAGATTTTTGCCAGTAGTTCTAAGTGCATTTAGATCGTGGACAACCATGATTTTTTGATCGAGGCTTAAATGAACATCAAGCTCTACTTTTTCAATTTTAAGCTGTCGAAGATGGCGGAAGCCGCCTAATGTATTTTCTGGAGCTTCTGCTCGAGCGCCTCTATGACCAACAATGTGATTTGGTTTTAAATAGAGTGTGTTCATATTTTTTCCTTTTGACCAGCTCACACAATGAGCTCTTCCAATAAGCTCAAGCTATTGTAAAGTTACTTACACCCATAGCGTTTAAGATTTAGCGACTAAATACCGAGATTGTAGACCCTTATAAGAATCTATTCGTCGATCGCGAAAATAGGGCCAAATTCGACGTAACCGACTAGTTCTACTTAAGTCTAGTTCAGCAAGCAGTGGACCTTGATCATTTGTTTGCGCTATTGCTAAAAATTCGCCTTGTTGACCACAAATAAAGCTTTGGCCCCAAAATTCAATGCCACTATTGTGAGCAGATTTAGCGGCGTTGGGGTATTTTTCGAATCCAGTGCGATTTGCGACAATGACAGGAAGATGGTTTGCAACTGCATGTGAGCGTTGAATAATTGTCCAGGCTTCTCTTTGACGTTGTTGCTCTTGCGGTGAATCAGCTGGGTCCCAACCAATAGCTGTGGGGTAAATCAAGATGTCTGCGCCTTGAAGGGCACTCAACCTGGCGGCTTCTGGATACCATTGATCCCAGCAGACCAGTACTCCAAGACGACCTAAACTGGTCTGAATAGGGGCAAATGCCGCTGAGTTGGGTAAGGAATCTCCCGGTGTAAAGTAAAATTTTTCGCAAAAGCCTGGATCATCCGGAATGTGCATTTTACGATATATACCCTTGAGACCAGCTTGGCCATCAAATACTAGCGCTGTGTTATGATATATGCCTTCTGCTCTTTTTTCAAAAATAGAGCCCACTAAAACAATATTAAGTTCTTTAGCAAGCTGTTCTAGATGCTGTCTGGCAGGGCCATCCAAAGGTTCTGCAAGGTCAAAGAGCGCAGGGTCTTGAGTTTGACAAAAATAATGGGTGGTGTGCAGTTCTTGTAGGACTACAAGTTGAGCGCCTTGAGTTGCTGCTTGACGCACTAACTCACTGGATGTTTGCAAGTTTAAAAGCTTGTCAGCAGAGGATACTTGCTGTTGGACGGCCGCAACTTTTAAAACCATTATGTCTCACTCCATATGTGTGGTAACTGCAAAGTAGAGCAATGTAGGCTGCCATTATGTCGAATAAGGGTTTGGCAATTAATGGCCACAACATTGAATTCTGGGCAGGCCTGCTCTAATGTATTAATGGCTAATTGATCCTGTGCACAGCCATATATAGGCAGTAGCAATGATTGATTGCACAGTAAAAAATTAGCATAAGTAGCAGGTAATCGTCTATTAGAATAAAATTGTGCTTGAGGCCAGGGGAGTTCAATAAGTTGTAGATCATGAATCCGGGCCAGAGTCTGAAGTTCTTGCTTCATTAATTGTAGATTGTTGAAGTGGCTATCATTTTGATCCTGACAGCCTTGGTAGACAATTGTTTGCTTATTAATAAATCGGGCGAGAGTGTCAATATGACCGTCAGTATCGTCACCTTCAAGATAGCCTTGTTGCAGCCAGAGAACTTTTCGCACGCCGCAATGTAATTGTAATTGTTCTTCTAACTCGTTCATCGCTAAATTTGGATTGCGATTTTTATTGAGTAAACAGCCTGAAGTGGTGAGTAACAGTTTACCATTAGTGTCTAAGCTGCCGCCTTCAAGGACGATGGAATGAGGTTGGAATTGCACGCTAGAGAGTTTCTCTGGCTGTAACGCAGAAGTGTAGACTCGCTCAAGTTCGCCGCTCGACCATAGGGTGTGATTAACTTGATTATCTAAACTAGCGATAACTTTGTTACCCCAGCCATTAAATGAAAAATCTTGCAACCGAAGATGATATTGACCTACTTGATTGGAACTAGTTCTAAAAGTACATAATGGGCCATAGTCTCGAGTCCAGGTGTCGTTGTAATTACAGATTGAAAATTCGAGGGTATGATTTTGCTGCCAATTGTTGTCGACCAAAATTTGTCGAACAATGCGTTCTACTCGAACTTGAAACTCTACATTGGGCACTAAAATCCACGGTGTTGCGGTCATACTGATCGCTGCTGCAATTTGACCAAAGTTGAGTTCAGCTGCATCAAGCATGGACGCCCAATCTGTGTCATGGTGTGGCCAAGCCATTAAAACAGCGACTTGCGGCGCATACTCTGGCACTAGATGCCAGTGATGTTTAAGTGAAGGTTGAGCGCTCACTTGTGTATCCTGGTGAGCGACTAAAGTTGAATCAAGCAAGCCATTCGATTGAGTCATAAGTGATCCCAAAAATGTGATGTAAAGCAGAATGATGAAAGACAAATATCTTCAAGAAAAAACGCTTGATGTACATTACATGAATATCAAGTGTGATCTGCTAGATTTTACGCCACAACGCAATGGAATTCCAGTCAATGGATGGTTTAGAATCATATGATTCATCATAATTTATTCTGATGTCTCATTATTGAGAATGAACTACGCTATGAATCACACGGTTTTGTTCAAAGTAGACAGTTTGAGTTGAGTAGGTCCAGCGGGTAATAGGTGGTGTTCCTACAGGCGCTTGTTTGGTATCCGGTTCACCAAGCGTTTGCGAGACTTGAGTCATAGTCATTCCAGCTTTAGCCTCATCAGTATTATTTTCCGCAACGCTTTGAAAAGACAAGACAAGCCCGCCAAGCACTAAAAAACTATTCAAAAGGTGTTTCATAAAAATTCCTAATCAAAAACAAAACTCCATCGAGCTTTATAATTAAGTGATATTATTTTGACCTATTGAAAACTATAGCAGATGTTTTTTCTTTTTTATCAAATCCATCCGTATTTTTGTTACGGGCTGCAGCACGAATCACAACAGCACGTCGAATGACACATGGCTGCAAATGTTAAAGTCGACTATTAGGGCACAAATGGCGCAATATCATCATCGTCGTCTTTAGCTTGCTTAGCGCTTTCGCCTTTTAATTTTGGTAAGCCGTCGAGCAAAGCTTGTCGAATTTCTTCTTTTGGCCAGGCCAGCGGGTCTGCTTCAGGAGCATATAAGAACAGCTCGCATTTCTTAAGCACAGGAATCCAATGGTCTTGCGGTTGAATAGCCTGTATTAATTGGGTGATATTTCGTGGATTTTCAGTCGTCTCATGGGAAGCCCACAGGCAGAGCCGTTGTATTATAGCGCGACAAGTTTCTCTTGGTGCTTGATCATGAGGGTGAATTTCCAGCATGGGCACAAGCTCAAGCTGTACTTTTTTTCGTTCAGACATGCTGAGTGGCGCTGCAACTTTTGGCTTACTTAAAGGCTTTTTGCTTTGACGCTCATCTTTTTCTTTCTCGGTTGCAACAACAAGTGCTCGTTGTTGTGCTTTTTTCGAGGCTCGCTTGTAAGCGAAGAGCGCAATTAACACTAAAACTAAAATAACAATAAGTGCAATATTTTGCCATAGATGACCGAGCTCATCATCTTTCGATGCCTTTGAGTCTTGTTTATTATTAAGTCCAAGCGTATTTTCGTCGTCCTCGGCTTCATCTAAGTCGCCATCTTCAGATGAAATAAATTGACTATCATTGCCGGTTTGTACGCCAGTACCTACGGTAAGTGTCTCTCCTGGTACTTCAGTCGTTTCTAATGCTTTTGTTTTAGTATTCCACCAGGCAATTTTAATTGGCGGAATAGTAAAGACGCCTGATTTTTGCGGAATAATGGCATACTTTAAAGTTTTATAACCAGTTATGCCTTTATCCCAATTCATAGTTTGTTTGGATTCTTCGCCATCATCGTATATTTTTAAGCCCTTAGGTGCTTGAATTTTAATATCTGGTAAACGCTTGGCAATTTGATCTGGCGCTGACATATGAATTTCCAAAGTTACAGGTTCACCAACGTCAATCGGCTGGTCTGGCTTTGCCCATTGTGATGACACTTGCAGTTTTTCGGTAGCAGGTAAGCGTTTTTGTCCTCTGGGTAATTTTTGAGTATTATTATTATCAAGAATTTCGATAGGTAAGGGGTCGGATTCAAGAACTGCAGACTTCATGCGTTTAAAGCCTGGACCATTGTCGCGGTATTGAACCGTAAAGACTACTGGATCAAAAGTAAATTGCCCAGGTTCTGTACCAAAGACTACCTTTTTAAATTCCTTAACATCGTAAGGTCGACCATTAATAGTTTTAGTGTAACTTTTGCCTTTGCGTGGCTCCAGTAATTCATGCTCAAACGAAGCTGGTGCTGTCGGCACTTGGACGTTACCAGTGACCTTGGCATAAAATAGAATGCGCCAGGTCAGTATGATTTGCTCGCCCACAATTGCGCTCGGTTTATCTGCTTCGTAAGTAACTAAAATATCATCACCTACCATGGCTTTGGCGAGCGCTGCTCCATCAATAACCTTGACCTCGCCTGGGTTGGTGGTCATACCTGCGAGTTCAAAGGCTGGAATATCAAAAGTACCTACTTTATTGGCTTGGACTTGCCAAGTCCACGTGGCTTGAAAGTTGCCCATTCCTTGACGAAATGACGTCTGTAAGGAATTCATAGTAGGACCAGAAATAATCTCTAAAGAGGGGTCCAATGGGTCAATAGCTGCCGGAGGCCGGCTATTAAAACGGCCCTCATAGTTAATATTAAGATTAAAAATACCACCCTTATGCAATTCTATAGGATCAACTTCAAGCCAAATTTTGGCACTATGAGCAAAACCACTACAGACGAAAAGAAGTAGCAATAGTGTAATTTGAGCAATTTGCCCCTTACCAAATTTTATCATTTGTTGGGCCTCGGTTTTGTTGACGTTGATACTGATGAATCATTTTATTACGAAGCACAGCTCCCGGCTGCAGTTCAATGGAATCTAATCTTGGATTATCAACTTTTGGTTGATCTGGCTCTTCTGTTAAAAGCTGCTCCGATGTAGCCTCATCTTCCGGCTCGTTTGGTTCTTGGTCCTGCTGCATTTGCTCTTGCTCAATTTTGCTCTGTGCTTCTTTTTCTTCCTGAGCAGCTTCTTGCGAAAAGGCCTCTAACGCTTTTTCAAGAGCTTGGCGCTGTGCTTCTTTTTTCTGTTCATCGTCTTTTTTATTTTGTTGTTGATCCTGATCAGGATCACCGTTTTTCTGATCTTGATCAGAGGCTTTATTTTGATCAGAGTTTTGCTGATCTTGGTCCTTGGATTGATCCTTAGATTGATCTTGTTGTTGGTCTTTATTCTGGTCTTTATTCTGGTCTTTATTCTGGTCTTTATTCTGGTCTTTGTTCTGGTCTTTGTTCTGGTCTTTGTTCTGGTCTTGCTCTTGCTGCTGTTTTAATTTCTCCAACAGCGTCTTATTGGCAAGTGCGTCCGAATGTTCGCCCCATTCAAGCACTTTATTATAGGCGCCAATGGCACCCTCTGTATTGCCGCTTCTTGCCAAGGCGTTGCCCAAATTATAATAGGCCAGTTTGGCCTTGTCTGAGCCAGCTTCAAATTTGGCACTGGCTTGAGCAAAAGCTTTCGCGGATTGGGCATAGTTACCTTGTTTATAAAGTGCGGCACCATTAATCAATTGATCATCTGAGAGTTGCGCTGCAGTGGTATAGTCTTGAGCTTGGTAGGCACTGTAGGCTTTTTGGTCAGGTCTGGCGGCTTGCACCTGGCTTGGCAGCGGCGGTAATAGCACGCAAAAAAGACAAAACAAAAAACCACGGCGAAAAAAACTGGCAAATAAAAGTGCTGCTGGTAATAGTAACCAAGGTCCGATGTCTTCCCACTGCTCAAAAAACGTGTCATCAGTTTTTGATTTACTCTTATCTGAGCCGTCAACTGACTCAGCTATACGGGTGATTTGAGCGCCAAAAAGTGATTTTTGATCAAAAAATACAGAATTAGATGACTGAGCTATTTTTCTAAGCTGGTCTTGATCATATTCAGGTACGATAAGATTACGATTTTTATCTCGTAGTAACTGACGATTGCTCAGTTCAATCGGCGCGCCTTCGGCTGTGCCCACACCAATGATAATCGTTTTAAAATTAGCTTTTGCTAAAAAACGAGTCACTTCTTGTTGATCTTCAGTGTTGACTTCGTCAGTAATCCAGATCAGAGTGCCTTTACCTATGCCTTCAAGACTGGCAGCTGCTGCTCCCAGGGCGGCAAGAGGATTATTGCCAGCTCTTGGTATGAGCTGCGGGCTGATGTTGTCCACTGCCTGTTTAATAATGTCATGAGTGTTAGTCAATGGAACGAGTGGATGTTCAGAGCCCGCGTAGGCAATTAAACCCACAGTAGCATCAGGAACTTGATCTAGAATATCGTGCACTAAAAATTGAGCTCGTTTAGATCTGGAAGGTTTTATGTCTTGTGCTAGCATCGACAAAGACTGATCCAATACAATGGCAACTTTGGGTTTTGCTGTAACACCTGCAATGGTGTTTTTCCACAGTGTAGGGCCAAGCAAAGCAAATAAAAGCAAGCCAAGCAACCAGCCCAATTGCCATTGGTGACGTAGCGTCACGGTCTTTGGCTGATTGGGATTGTCATCACTCACCATAAACCGTTTTAAGTGATCGGCAACCACATTACTCCAAGGGTTATGATCGCTAGATGTGAGCTTGAGTTTCCAAATAATAAACACCATAAAAGGCACTAAAACGATAAACCAAGATCTGAGAAAGTGAAACGACTCAAGCACGCCAAGGCCTCCAGTTAATCTGAGTGTGTCTTTCTGATAGGTATATAAGTAGCATTAAGGTGCAGGCAAATAAAGGCCAATGAAAAAGATCCTCAGCAGGACGAACAAACTCACTATCATCTTCTCGGGTTTCAAGCGCATCTATCATGTCATAAATCTTACGAAGTTCCTTGGTTTCTCTCGCACGAAAGTATCGGCCTTTAGTAGCGTCTGCAATCATTTTTAAGCTTTCTTCGTCAATTGGGGCTGGCGCGTTTTGCATATTAAAGAAATTGCTTAAAGGCGCTTGGCCGCCAAATAGCGAATTTAAATGATTGTTCATTTGAGTACCAGGGTCTTGGCCAATACCGATGGTATAGATTTTTAAATCA
>Ga0115567_10004136_pt1 | contig 14194 bp, 16 predicted proteins | sample COGITO_mtgs_1204_2_FD_88679 | JGI IMG/M metagenome (GOLD analysis project Ga0115567, IMG submission 88679) | Pelagic marine microbial communities from North Sea - COGITO_mtgs_120412 | ecosystem: Environmental > Aquatic > Marine > Epipelagic | place: Germany:Helgoland, sampling site Kabeltonne...
AACAAGCAATCCAATCAGAGCCGCCGCCATCCCTATAAACGGAACAATGGCCATCAACGGCACCGCTAGCCGTCCGGTTTTTTCGCCGCCCATTTGCATTTCACGATAAGAATTAAAGCCTTCGGGCAAATTTTGGGCACTGATAATCACCATTAAAAAGACGGCTTCGCCGAAATCCATCGCAATAACTGCACCGAGAACGATGGCTTCAGGGATAAAGTCCAGCATAAGAGCGAGCAATTGCGCGACGGGCGTTTTTCGTTTTTTTAAAAACCAAGACAGGCTCATAAAGACCAGCCCTCCGAGTAGGAACGTCCCCGCCGCTAACCATAGTGGTTGATGTTCCACACCATGCGGTACGAGCACTAAGCCAATCGCGCCGATGAGAGCCCCCCCGCCAAAAGCTATGATGCCGTGACGGAGAGGGGCCCCAATAAATTCTATTCGCGTCTTATTTAGCCACCCAATAACGGCGCCCAGCGTTGCGGCTAAACCTGCTATTCCAGACAGTAAAATCGTACTGAGTATAAAATCTGATTCCATTTTGACCCTAGCCCCTCAGTGACCTATTCTGCCGTCACTATATTTGATCTCAGACCTTACAGACATTTTCTATCGGGGATATTCACATTATGGCGATTGCCCGCACCGTTGACCGGCGTTTATTTTTTGTTTTGGACCGGGTTCACACCCGCTTGTCACAGCAAGCCGATGCCGTTCTGGCCAAAGGCTCCGCACTCGGGCGCTCCCAAGCGCTCGTCCTCGTCTTTTTGGGGTATAATGATAATTGCCGCATGAGCGATCTCGCGGAAGGGACAGGACGAAATAATGCTGCGGTTTCCGGCTTAGTCGAGCGGATGGAAGAAAGAGGTCTGGTTGAGCGCCATGCCTCTTACGGCGACCGCCGGGTCAAAACGGTAGCCCTGACAGCCAAAGGATGGAGCAAACGCGAAGAAGTTATGAATGATTTCCGGGATTTTAACACGCGACTGACAAAAGGGTTAAATGAGGCCGAAATAGAGGCCGTCTATAAATTCTTACGCCTCGCCCCAAATCAATCAAATTTTTCTTAGTTTAGAACGGAACAATCTAAACACTTCCTTATTCCCGCCTTAATCCTCGGCTCTAAACATTAAAACAGCTGGGAATGGGAACCGGATAATAGCTTTACTCGTTTCTTTTCTGAACAAATATTAATTTAATAAAGGGAAGAGACTGGTCGTGACAAAGTCAAATATCAACCTGATATCTAAAGTCGGCATTTTGTCCGGGCTTTCCTTTCTCGCCGTCACCGCTCTTGGGGCCAGCGCCCAGAACCAGACAAACGCGTCAACAACCGACTCACAAATTTATGTTCTGCCCAAAGAGAAACCAGAAGCGGTTCTATCCGTCACGGCGGTCGTACCGGCCCGCGACCGCGCCACGCAGAAAAGTGACCGCATCTTGACCAATAATTGTGTGGAGGGCGGGTATGAAAAAAAAGAGTGCCTTTGTGCGACACAGATTTTGAAATATGAACTCTCCGTTCGCGATTATAATGCAGCCGCCCTTATTTTTGCGCTGGAATCTGATCCTGATTCGACGGATGAAAGCCTGAACCGCGAAGAGGCTAAGTCTGACCTTTACAAAAATGGCTATTCAGAAACGGAACTGGCAGATTTGGATCGGATGAACCGCCATCTCATGAACGCCTCAGATTTCACGCAACGCTGTCAAAAAGCCGCCGCCTATTACACGCCGAAACCAGAGGCCGAATAGCGGACAGATTAACACATGGATTCTCCCCGCCGGACAGGTTATGACCTGTCTATGGCTCAGAAAAAATCCTCACAAAAAAATTCTACGAAGAATAATTCCAATTACCTCGTACAGGTTGATATTGTTTCCGATGTCGTCTGTCCCTGGTGCTGGCTCGGCTACCGCCTCTTTGACAAAGCCCGCAAGCAATATAACCGCCCCGTTCACGTAACTTGGCGCCCTTATATGTTAGACCCGACAGTGCCCAGCGACGGGATGGATTATAAGGCCTATATGAAAGAGAAGTTCGGAGAGGGGCCGTCAAATAAATTCAAAGCCATGCGCGCGATGCTCGAGGAAAAAGGCCCAAGTCAGGGAATTGATTTCCAATTCGAAAATATCACCCGCCGTCCTAACACGCTCAATGCCCACCGGCTCCTGAAATGGGCGCAGAACAATGCAGATACCGGAATAGAAACCTCCGAGAAAATCTTCGAAGCCTTTTTTACGAACGGCGAAGACATTGGCGACACGGCCGTTCTCTCCCGTATTGCCGGAGACGTCGGGTTGGACGCCGCTCTGACAGAGGATCTTTTAAAGGGCGATCAGGACGTCAAAGACGTTCAGGAAGAGATTATGTTCTTCCGTGGGTTAGGTATTTCGGGCGTCCCGACTTTTATTTACAACGGACAATTCGCAGTACAAGGCGCGCAGGATCCGGCAGTTCATCTTGACGCTCTAAAAAAAGCGGCCGAAGCGGGTACAGAAAACTAAGGGGAAGTTTATGACACTATTTCAAATCGTCGCACTTTATGTGGCGCTACATCTCATTTTGGCACCCGTCTTGATGTTTCGCGTGGGACAAGTCCGTTTGAAAGAAAAAGTCAGTCTTGGAGACGGTGGCAATATCTTACTTAATGCCCGGATCAGAGCGCACGGCAATTATATCGAAACGACCCCTCTTGCGCTCATCGGATTATTCGCCCTCGCCATGCTGAGCGCCCCGCCTTTCTTGCTTCATCTATTTGGCGTGGGCTTTTTAATCGGACGTCTATTACATGCTCACGGTATGGCCCGACCGCAGGCGAACGGGCGGGGGAGAAGCCTTGGGATGGTGCTAACCTTACTCACCTATCTCGGCACAGCTCTATCGCTCCTCTATCTTATTTTTACCTCTGATTACATTTGAGGCAGACGGTTTACGAGACTGCCATCCTTTGCACTTAGCGGGTGTCACGCCTAACAAGACCTGATAATAGACCCGGATGAAAACCCCGTCCCCTGAAACCGTTTCCGAAGCTCCGATTAGCGTAGAGGGGCTTACCCCCACACTGGACGCGCTGTTATCCTATGCCAAAAAGGCCGGGGCCGAGCAATGCGACGCGGTGGCGACACATGGCCGGTCAATCTCTGTTGCTGTGCGCGAAAGAGAGCTGGAAGATGTGGATAGCAGTGAAGGCCGTGATGTCGGTCTCCGGGTTATTATCGACGGGCGTCAAGCCTGTGTGTCTAGTTCCGACATGTCGGATATGTCCCTTAAAATGCTAGCCGAACGCGCCGTGGCTATGGCAAAGCTCGCCCCTCGCGATCCCTATTGCGGACTGGCCGGAAAAGATATGCTAGCCGACCCGAAATCGGGCCCCAATCTAGAACTCTTTGACCCGATTATCCGCACCCCTGAAATTTTAAAAGCCCGCGCTCTGGAAATCGAAGACGCCACGCTTTCGGTCAAAGGCGTCACACAAGCCGAAGGCGCGAGTGCGAGCTGGGCCAGTTCCGCTATATATTTTGCCACCTCAGAAGGCTTTGGGTCCGGATGGCAATCTTCCCGTCACGGATTATCCGTGAGCGCTATTGCGGGTGAAAACGGCTCCATGGAACGCGATTTTGATTACGACGGAACGCGTTGGCTAGAAGACCTCCGCTCGCCAGCGGAAATCGGCAAAGGCGCAGGGGACCGTGTCATTGCTCGTCTCGGCAGCCGCAAAATCAAGTCCGCGCAATTGCCGGTTATATTTGAAGAGCGTCTGGCCGGTTCTCTAATTTCCGCCTTTCTCGGCGCGATTAGCGGGAACGCTGTGGCGCGCGGCGTATCTTTTCTCAAAAACAAAATGGGAGAAAGCGTCTTTGGCGACCAGATTCAAATTATTGATGACCCGCTGATTATTCGGGGACAAGGGTCTCGTCCCTGGGACGGAGAAGGCCTCGCGGTGCAAAAACGGGCGCTCATTGAAAACGGTGTTTTGCAGACTTGGCTCCTAAATTTATCCGCCGCTCAGCAATTAGGCCTCACGAGCACCGCTCATGCCACGCGTGGTATTGGCTCCCCTCCGGGCATCAGCGCCACTAATAGTTATCTTGTCCCTGGACAGAAAACACCAGAGGACCTCCTGCGGGAAATGGGCGAGGGCTTGTTAATTACGGAAATGTTCGGCCCTTCCTTAAATTCCAACACGGGGGATTATTCCGTCGGAGTCGCCGGGGTGAAAATTGAAAAGGGTGAACGGGCCTATCCCGTCTCTGAAATTACGATTGCCGGAAATCTGAACGATGTCTTCCGGACGATGATACCTGCCAATGACATTAAATTTGACGGTGCCACCAATGCGCCGAGCCTTTTGGTGGAAGGATTGACGGTTGCCGGCGCGTGACAACATCTGTTTCCCGCTAACGGAAGAACGCGCTCTGTTAGAGCGTGTCGTGCGACAAGCGGGTCAGATTGCCAAAGACGCCTTTGAAGCCGACGCAGCCGTTATCTGGGATAAGGTGCGGGGTCATCCCGTGACGGACGCTGATATTGCCGTAAATGACTATCTTCAAAAACATTTAATCGAGGCCCGGCCCGGCTATGGCTGGCTGTCGGAAGAGACAAGAGACGATTTCTCCCGCCATGCCTGTCAGAGAACTTTTGTCGTCGATCCGATTGACGGCACCCGCGCCTTTATAGAGCGCACGCCTAATTTTGCCGTTTCAGTTGCCATTATCGAAGACGGCGAACCTGTTGTGGGTGTTGTTTTCAATCCGTTAAAAGATGAATTTTACTCGGCTCAAAAAGACGGCGGCGTGACACTCAACGGGGAGGCCATAGCTTGCTCTGACCGCCAAGAGTTGGAAGGGGCTGAGATGGTCGGCTACCCGCGTAAATTGCGCCGGCCCGGGAACCCGAATATGCGGGTGCGGAGTTCTAATTCTATGGCCTAGCGCATGGTTATGGTCGCCAGCGGTAAAGCCGATTGCACTGTCGCCTTTACACCGAAATCAGATTGGGACGTCGCAGCGGCGGTTTTAATTGCATCTGAAGCCGGGGCGATAACAACAAATCTCCGGGGAGAGCCTCCCTATTTTGATAAGGATAGCACATCAGGCTTTGGAATTATTTGTGCTGGCCCAAAACTACACGCTTTGTTATTGGAACGGGTGAAACCCCTGCTTGCGCAATTTGATGCTAGTGAGGATAAGCAGCGCGACTTCAAAGAAATGGGAACAAAAATGTCTGATCGTGAAATGAAATCCATCCAACTTTTACATATCGTCATGGGCGGTGAATTGGTTGATCCAATGCGGACCGAATTCAAAGATTTAAAAAAGGTCGATTTTGTCGGCGCTTTCGCCAGTTTCGACGACGCTAAAAATGCTTGGAGAGCCGCCGCACAACGCACAGTCGACAGCGCGCATACCCGCTATTTCATTCTTCACGCCCATGATCTGCTCGATCCGGACGGTGATGGAATCATCGGTTAAGCGCTTTCCCGCAAAATGATTCCCACACCCGAACAGTCAACAGATAGGCAGCGCCTGTCGCGTTTCTGGCGGGATTATATCTGGCCGCAAAAAGGGAAGCTCTTTGCGGCCATTCTTTTTATGACGCTTTTGGCGGGAGCGACAGCAGCTTACACTTGGGTCATTAGCCTGATCATCGACCAAGCCGGCAAGATGGACGAAAGCGTCGACGCCTTAGAGGCCGCTAAGCACTACGCCCTGATTATTCTTCCTTTTCTTATTCTCGTCCCGTTTGTTTCAGGACTCGCCAATTACCTACAACGCATTCTGACCAATGCCATTGCCCTCAGATCCGTTGGCGAAATGCAGAAACAAATGTTTTCCAGCGCCCACGCTGCGGATTACGCGGCCTTTTCCCGTGAACCGACGGGCAATCTGATTTCCAAATTCACCAATGATGTCACGGTTGTCTCAAATGCGACCATTCGGGTCTTAGGCAATGTGATTAAAGACGTGCTCACGGTCGCATTTACCATTGGGGCTATGCTTTGGCAGAACTGGCAGCTTTCTCTTGTAATGACAGTTTTTCTCCTCGCCTTTTGGCCCATCATTGCGATTTCCAAAAAAATGCGCGGCAATGCACGGGACGTACAAGAACATGTCGGTCTCATTACCTCCGAGCTGAAAGAAAGCTTTACCGGAGCCCGTATGGTCAAGGCCTATGGTCTGGAGGCGTCAGAAGGCAAACGGTTAGGAAAAACTTTTGACGAGCGCGTTCGTCTTTTCTTGCGACTTGTCACGCAACAGGCCCGCGTTGATCCGATCCTCGAAGTCCTCGGCGGAATGGCGATTGCCGGTGTCGTTGTCTTTGGCATGTATCAGGTGAATGCCGGCATTGCGACGGCGGGCTCCATCGGGGCTGTTCTGACCGGTATCGCCATCCTTTCCCCCCGTCTTCGGGCCCTCGGGACACTAAATAATGTCCTGCAAGAAGGGCTTTCTTCTGTTTCACGTATTTTCGACGTGATTGATATGCAGCCCACAATTCTTGAGGCTCCTGAGGCTAAGAATATGGGCAAAGCCGATGGACATATTCAGTTAAAAAATGTGAGCTTTGCTTATGAAGACGGCACGCAAGCCTTAAGCGGCGTGTCTCTGGAGGCCAAACCCGGACAAACCATTGCGCTCGTCGGGGAGTCTGGCGGCGGCAAATCCACAATTATAAACCTTATCCCACGCCTTTATGAAGCCAGCGCCGGCACAATCGAAATTGACGGCCAGGATATACGCCATGTCACCCTCGCCTCGCTGCGCCGCAATATCGCTCTCGTCAGTCAAAACGTGACCTTGTTCGACGATACAGTGGCGGCCAATATCGGGCTCGGCGATCAAAGTTCGGATCGAGACGCCATCGTCCAAGCCGCCAAAAATGCCGACGCCCATGACTTTATTTCAACCCTTCCTCAAGGGTACGACACGCGCCTTGGAGAAGACGGATTGAGCTTATCGGGGGGGCAGAGACAACGCCTGTCCATTGCCCGCGCCATATTACGAAATGCGCCGATTCTTTTACTGGATGAGGCGACCTCAGCCCTCGACGCCGAGTCGGAATCTAAAGTGCAGACGGCATTGGAACGGCTCGAAGTGGGGCGCACCACGCTCGTTATCGCGCATCGTTTATCCACTGTGCAAAAGGCTGACCGGATATACGTTTTAGAGAAGGGGCTTATCCTGGAGAGCGGAACCCATAAGGCGTTGAGCACAAAAAAAGACGGGACTTATGCCCGTCTTTTGGCGCTTCAATTGCGCGACTGAATCCGTCCTAGCCCACTAAAGCTTCCCGCGCTTAGACTTCTTCGGGCCAGCTATCTTTGCCGGGTTGATGAAACTCGCCGTATTTGCGGTATTTTATAAGATAAGACGGCACAATTGCTTCCACCGTTTCAGGCGTAATCCCCAGCTCGGCAAAGCCTTTTGTATCTGGCGCGACAATATTATCCTGTTTCAAATTTTTGACTTGGTCACGCGTCAGGAAGGGCTTCAAAAACGGTAGTGCCCCGGCAAATTCACCGCCAAGGCCCATCAGATTGGCGGCAACCCAAGGCACAGGCACTAACAAACGTTTTTTTGCGATCGCCTCCAACATAAACTGCAAGAGTTCTTTAAAGGAATAAACCCGCGGGCCGCCCAATTCATAGGTCTGCGCTGAGGTTTCCGCCGCGATCCGTCGCGCAATCGCGTCTGCTACGTCCGCGACATAGGCCGGTTGGAGTTTTGTCTGACCCCCGCCGATCAGCGGGAGAACGGGAGAGAACTGGGCCATCGCGGCAAAGCGGTTAAAAAACTCGTCTTCATTGCCAAACAAGATGGAAGGGCGTAAAATATCAGCGGTTGGAACATGCTGGCGTACGGCGTCTTCACCTTCGGCTTTTGTACGGGCGTAGTCGCTTTCACTGTCCTTATCCGCACCAATGGCAGACATATGGACAAAATTGGTAACCCCCGCCGCGGCAGCGGCCTTGGCCAGCGTTTCTGCCCCGCGCACATGAACGGATTCAAAACTTTGCTGTCCCGTTTCATAGAGAATGCCGACCAGATTTATGACGGCGTCAGACCCTTCAACGGCGCGCTCAACAGATTTTTCAAAACGTAGATTGGTCTGCATCAGTTGAACTTGACCGACATTGCCGATGACCCGGAGGTCCATGCCAATGTGCGGGCGGCGCATCGGGACACGCACCCGATAGCCTTTGGCCACCAACGCACGCACCACATGTTTGCCGAGAAAGCCTGAGCCGCCGAAAACTGTTACCAAGCCGTTTTTCATGTCTCACCTGAATATCACGATTAAACTCGTGGGATGATTAGTCTGTCTCCCCGTCAATGTCTATGTCTCTGTCTGGGAATTTGCCCTGATGTCAGCGATCAAACCCTCACTTGCCAGCTCGATCAAATCTAACACTTCATCAAAGCCCCGGTTGCCACCATAATACGGGTCAGGCACGTTCCGGTCGAGAACGCCTTCGGCGAAGTCCAAAAATAACCTTGGGTGCGTTCTAGCGTCTTTGGGTTTCGTCCGGCGCAGATGAGAGAGGTTATAGCTGTCCATCGCCAGAATATAATCATAGTGGACAAAATCTTTCCGGCTCACCCGGCGCGACCTTTGTCCGTCAAAGCTATACCCTCTGGCCTCCCCGACATTTACACTGCGCGGGTCCGGCCCTTGCCCGTCATGCGCACCAGAGGTTCCGGCACTGTCAATTTCGACATCCAGCCCTGCTTGTGTCGCCTTTTGACGAAACACCGCTTCTGCCGTAGGAGAACGGCAAATGTTTCCGAGACAAACAAACAAGACAGAGGGCATAAACACGCTATGTCAAATTTGAACCATATTGTCATCCTTACAGGCGCAGGGATCAGCGCTGAGAGCGGGATTGATACGTTTAGAGCCTCTTCTGATGGAAAAGGAGGCGGCCTCTGGGAGAAATATCCGATCGAACAGGTCGCGACGCCCGAAGGCTTTGCGGCCAATCCAGCCCTTGTGCATCATTTTTACAATATGCGCCGCGCGGCCCTGAAAACCGTGAAACCCAATCCCGCCCATTTTGCCTTAGCAGAGTTGGAAAAAAGATTGGGAGCGCGAGGCGGCTCGCTGACAATTATCACCCAAAACGTCGATAATTTACACGAGCAAGGCGGCGCAGAGAACGTCATCCACATGCACGGCGTCTTGACCTCCTTGCTCTGCCAATATTGCAATCATCGGTGGGAGTGGGAGGACGACACATCGCCCGAAGACAAATGTATCGCCTGTCATCGAAAAGGCGGCCCCCGCCCCGACATCGTCTGGTTCGGTGAAATGCCGTATGAGTTGGACGCAATAGATGATGCCATGCAAAAGGCGGATATTTTTGTCTCTATCGGCACAAGCGGCGCCGTCTATCCGGCAGCGGGCCTGGTCAGCGAAGCGCGGAGACGCGGCACAAAAACGCTCGAATTAAACTTGGAAGAAAGTCAGGGCACGCGCCTCTTTGACGAAAGCCGTTTAGGAAAAGCGGGAGAGATAGTTCCGAAGTGGATGGCAGAGGTTTTAGACGACAAAAGCTTTTCGGTTAAGGAATAATCATGGTTCATATTTACATTGACGCCGACGCCTGCCCGGTGAGGGAAGAGTGTTATAAGGTGGCGCGGCGTCATCAAGTCCCGGTCACGGTGGTTAGCAATTCCTTCTTACGAGTTCCGCGAGAACCCTTGTTTAAATTTATTGTTGTCTCTGACAATTTTGACGCGGCAGATGATTATATCGCCGAGCGGGCCGTGGCGGATGTTGTTGTTATCACCTCGGATATCCTGTTAGCGGAGCGGTGCCTCAAAGCGGACGCGACGGTCTTGGCGCCAAACGGGAAACCTTTCACGATGGATACGATTGGTGGACAAATTGCGACCCGGGCGATCATGGCGGATTTACGCGCCAGCGCGGAAATGCCGACCCTCGGAGGGCCTCCGCCTTTTACGGAACGGGACCGTTCTCGTTTTCTTGAATCGCTACATCTGGAATTGACCCGGTTGATATCAGCGAAGAATTGACTTGAGAGACGCCATGCCTATGGTGCGCGCGATTTCAAAACTGACGTTTGGATAACGCTATGAATGCCACTGAATTAGAAACTTCCATTGAAGCCGCATGGGAAGACCGCGCGTCTCTGTCACCCAATACAAAAGGTGAGCGCCGAGACGCGATTGAAACAGCAATTATGGGTCTTGATTCGGGCAAGTTTCGTGTCGCCTCCCGCACAGACAATGGCCAGTGGATTGTGCACCAATGGCTGAAAAAAGCTGTGTTATTAGGATTCCGACTAGAGGCAAATGTCGTCATGACGGGCGGCCCGGCGGACGGAAACTGGTTTGACAAAGTCCCTTCGAAATTCTCTGGCTGGGGCGAAGAAGATTTTAAAAACGCCGGCTTTCGCGCTGTCCCGCCCTGCGCTGTGCGCCGAGGAGCCTATATTGCCCCGGGCGCCGTTTTAATGCCGTCTTACGTTAATCTCGGCGCACATGTCGGCGAAGGCACAATGATCGACACATGGGCGAGTGTAGGGTCTTGCGCGCAAGTCGGGAAAGACTGTCACATCAGCGCCGGAACCGGCATTGGCGGCGTTTTGGAACCCCTGCAAGCCAATCCGACCATTATTGAAGATAACTGTTTTATCGGGGCACGGTCCGAAGTCGTTGAAGGTGTGATTGTGCGCGAAGGTTCCGTGCTGGCCATGGGCGTGTTTATCTCACAATCCACAAAGATTTATAACAGGACGACGGGTACGATTAGCTACGGCGAAGTCCCGGCTTATTCTGTCGTGGTTCCCGGAACCCTGCCGTCCAAAGACGGAAGCCATAGCCTAGACTGCGCCGTGATTGTCAAAACCGTTGATGCGCGGACCCGGTCTAAAACGGGCGTGAACGAATTGCTTCGAGATTAGTGCCGCCCTAAATTAACGCCAATCAAACACAAAAAAGCCCCTTAAGGGGCTCTTCGTTTGTTACTTTATTTAGAGTCGGGCCTTAAAAACGGGTTTTTACGCCAGCGCCGGCAACGGTGTAGAGCGGCTCAACATGACGGCCCGCCGGCACGGTTGCAGAGCGGTAGTGGTTATATTTCTTATATTCAATTTCCTGCGCTTCTTGTTCGGTACGATCCGGCATACCGATGAAAACGCGACTGTTAGGCGCCAATTCATATTTATAAACAGGGCGGCCTTCCGTCTTGACGATTGAAGGCACTTTCAAAATCTCAACGGGCTCGATTTCTATCAGCTTGTCTGACCGATCCAGATTAATTGTTTCAAGGGTCGACAAATCTTCTTTTTTGGTAAAAGCAGAAGAACTGTCCGTCTTGACATAATACCAGACACGTTGTTGTCCGTCATTGACGACCAACGTATTTTCATCATCAGCCGAGGCATTTCCTGCCAAAGCGAGCGCTGTCATAAGGCCGACGGATAAAGCTGTAAGTTTAAGTTTCATACTGCAATTACGTTGCTCTCCTATAATCGTTCCAATCTGGCCGTCGGAACGACTTCTCTTCGTCAATCGTAGTAATATTATCAAAATAAGGATTTTTTATGACCGATGAGACCAAAACACCCGAAAACCAGCCTGAAGAAGAATTTAAAACCCAAGAAAAGCTGAAGGGAAAGTTGAAAAAGGCTAATTTCCCAGAGATGAAAGAGCAAGCGGATGCGGCCTTGGGTGAAGAAGAATAAGCCAATAATCTCAATATTTTTGGGCCCTCTTCCTGAGAGATGAAAAATCCTGAGAGATGAAAAAATTTCGTCGCCTTATGGAACCAACTTGTTTGGGTAAGAGTTACGCTGATATATTTGGACAACGCGCTATAATCCCTCCCCTTGATATTAGCGCCTTTTGACCCGGTGGCTGCTCCCCTTCACAGCCACCGGGTCTTCTCATTTCGGGATTTGCTCGAAAATAGACCCGTTCCTCTTGAAAATAAAAAACCCGCCTCAACGGACGGGTTTTTATTATGCCCAAAGGCCTTCTAAACGGGGATCAGGAGGCGAGCGGAAGCTCGAAATTCTGATTATGAGCGACTTTAGCTTCTTTTGCTGCAAAACCGCTGTCTTTCAGAGCCTGATCGGAGTGAGCTTCTTTCCGCCAATCAAAGATTGTCGCCAGCGCACTGCCGGACGGACAATACCAACGCTTCACAGAAGGATCCCACCGCGCACCCAGCTTCTTCGCGAGGTCGCGTTCTTTATAACTTACATTCAAATATTTCTTTGTCATAACTCTACCTCGCGTTCTACAAATGGAACATACCAAGAACAAAGCCCTTAAGCAAGGAATTTATTCACAGTCTATAGGTGGGTATGATTTTAGAAAAATCAAATGCTTTCAAGATTGAGCAGAGCGGCATTCCCTCCGGAGGCTGTTGTATTCACGCTTAAAGATTTCTCTGTCATGAAGCGAAGAAGGTAGTTCGGCCCCCCGGCTTTGAAGCCTGTACCTGACAATCCCTGCCCTCCAAAAGGCTGAGATCCGACGATGGCGCCGACCATATTCCGGTTCACATAGACATTTCCAACCAAAGCGCGTTTGGCCAGCATTTTCCAGCGGTTTTCTATGCGTGTATGCACGCCGAAAGTCAGACCATAGCCAGTTGAAAAGACCTCTTCGAGTGTCTTTGATACTTCCTTCGCCTTGAACCGAACAACGTGAAGAATGGGGCCGAAATGCTCTTTTTCAAGCGCGTTGATGGATTTGATCTCGAACATGTGCGGAACAACAAAAGTTCCGGCTTCATCCGCCGCCGGCGCAGGGGAAGCGTGCCATGGACAGCCGGACGCTTTCATCTTCTCGATATGATCATTCAGGTTGTCTTGTGCCTTTTTATCAATCACCGGGCCAACATCTGTGCTCAGAGATTGCGTATTGCCCACAACCAGATCGTCCATCGCGCCCTTAAGCATTTTAATGACTCGGTCTGCAATATCGGCCTGAATGTAGAGAACACGTGTCGCAGAACACCTTTGACCCGCACTGAGAAAGGCTGAACTGATGACGTCATCAATGACCTGCTCAGGCAGAGCCGTTCCGTCCACGATCATGCAGTTTTGACCGCCTGTTTCCGCAATCAACGGAACAATGGCGCCTTCTTTGTCGGCCAATGTTTTATTGATCAATCGCGCCGTTGTTGTGCCACCTGTAAAAGCCACACCGTCAACGTCTTCATGGCCGGTCAAAAGACCTCCGACCTTGCCGTCACCAATAATGAGGCTCAACACGTCTTTGGGAATACCGGCCTCATGAAACAGATCTGTCGTTCTTTTTGCAATCCGGGGCGTTTGCTCCGCCGGTTTCGCCAAAACGCAATTTCCGACGACAAGAGCGGCGGCAATTTGTCCAGCAAAGATCGCCAGAGAAAAATTCCAGGGGCTGATACAGACAAAGGTCCCACGGGAGCCGTATATGAGCTGGTTTGTCTCCCCGACAGGCCCGGGTAGGTCTATCGGCTCACTCATCATTTTTCGGGCTTGAGCCGCATAATATCGGCAGAAATCAACGGCCTCCCGCACTTCATCATTGGCATCTGACCAGCTTTTACCGGCTTCCTTTATGAGAATATTCATCAATTCTGTTTTGTGCTTTTCCAGTAAATCCGCCGTGACAACCAATATATCGGCCCGGTCTTTCACCTCGCGGGCCTGCCAATCGAAATAAGCGCCCTTGGCGTTTTCAAACGCCTTATTGATATCTTTCTCTGTCGCGTCAGCCGGGGCGTCTGGAATTTCTTTATCCAAGGCTTTTTGAATGGTTTCCAGATGCGGTTTCCAAGACAAATCCAACCCTGCGGAATTTTCTCGTTCCGGCAGAAAAATATCATTAGGGCGCATAATTGAAGTATGTGCGATTGTATCAAACTCTTTCACGCGCGCGACCGGATCCCGGACGACTTCTGAAATTGGCACATCCGGGTCGAGGTATTTATTAACGAAGGAGCTATTGGCCCCGTTTTCCAATAATCGACGCACCAGATAGGCCAACAGATCCTTATGACCACCTACAGGGGCATAGATACGCACGGGAGGCATATTGTCATAATGCGATTTTGCCGAGCTATATACAATATCGCCCATCCCAAAGAGGCGCTGAAACTCAATCCCTTCAACATTGCCATCGGCTATCGCCATAACGGCGGCAATTGTGTGGGCATTATGGGTCG
>Ga0115567_10004137_pt1 | contig 14194 bp, 11 predicted proteins | sample COGITO_mtgs_1204_2_FD_88679 | JGI IMG/M metagenome (GOLD analysis project Ga0115567, IMG submission 88679) | Pelagic marine microbial communities from North Sea - COGITO_mtgs_120412 | ecosystem: Environmental > Aquatic > Marine > Epipelagic | place: Germany:Helgoland, sampling site Kabeltonne...
CCTCGGCGCGGACATCATCATCCCGCTGGATGAGCTCCCGCCCTACCACATCGACCGGGCGGTTTTGGAGAGGAGCGTGTTCCTCAGCCACAGGTGGGAGGCGCGGAGCCTGAAGGCGCATCTTCGGGATGTCCGGACGCAGGCGATGTACGCGGTGATTCACGGCGGGGTGGACGAGGACCTGCGGCGCATGAGCGCCGAGTACCTGACGTCGCTGCCGTTCGACGGGTTCGCCATCGGGGGTAGCCTCGGCAAGGATACCGCCGAGCTTGTCGAGCTGCTGGGACACCTGATGCCCCGGATACCGAAGGATAGGCCGAATCATCTGTTGGGCATCGGCGATGTTGGATCTATATTGGGATCCATTCCGCACGGCGTGGACACGTTCGACTCAACCTTTCCAACCAGAAGCGCTCGTCACGGCACGCTCCTGACGCGAACCCGCGGCAGAGTGAACATCAGGAGGAGTGAGAACTCGACGACGCACGAACCTCCTTGCTGGGAGTGCGCGTGCAGACTGTGCAGGCATCACACGCTGTCTTACTTGCACCACCTGGACAAAGCCAGGGAGCCGATGATGTGGACGCTCGCCACCGAGCACAACCTGCACTACATGGGATGGCTGATGCGGACCCAGCGGGAGAAGATTCTGAACGACGAGGTGTGATGTCGATTAGCGATGTAGACTAGTGCGTTCTATAGTCAATTTTGGGACGCGACAGCCTTGGACGGCACCGCCACGCACCCCCTCTCGTCGCATCTCAGCGCGATCTTCGCGACGGTATCCTTGCCGTACGGGATGGTGTAGTGGCTCTTGAGAACCCATTCTTCGTCCACCTTCTCGAAGCTCTGCGTGGCGAGCAGCGTCGCCCCGTTGGCCACCGTCTCCAGCACCGTCACCGTGGCCTGATCCCTCTCCACCGTCACGTCCACGTCGGAGAGCTTGAGACCCTCCGGCCGCCTGTCCGGGCGGAGCACCGTGCCCCAGTTATCGAGCACCGCGCCGCGCGACACGAACCGATCGATCGCGTTCGTATCACCCACCGAGTCCCCCTTAGCTCGACCAGCAGGCGACCAAACACCCGCCATGGCAGCCTCGTCGCCGCGTCCTAGCGCATCGTAGAACTCGTTGTGGACCCTCAGAACCTCCCCCGCGGGACCGTCCGTGGGCAGCTCCAGCGTCGTGCCGATGGGCCGCGCCGCGCCTTCGCCCCGGATGTCCTTCAGCCTATCCGCGTCGTCCATGGAGGAGTCTACTTTGCCGAGGTCGCCCACCGTGGAGTCGACGGTGGCGTCCCGCCAAGCCTTCTCCGCCTGGGCGTCCGCCTTGTTCCCTGGTCTGTTGCGCGGGAACGTGGAGAGGAGGACGTCCCACGCGGGTGCGCCCACGCCGGAACCCCGCACTTGCCCAGTCACACCCAGCGTGACGTACCCGCCCTGGGACGAGTCCGCGCCGGCGTCGGTGAGGAGCCTCCTGTAAACAAACACGTCGTCAGTTAAATTGCTCATGCGCAAATAAAAAGAAACTCACCTGAAGTACCCGGCCCACGCGTCGTTGCGGGTGGGCCACGCGAGCCACCTCCCGGCGCCCGCGCCCGGCCACGCGAGCACGACGTCCTTGAGGAGCTCCCAGCGGCCGGGGCCGACGTCCGCCACCGCGCTGCGCTCCTCGCCGTCGCGAGCCGCGGACCTCTCGACGACGGGGACGACGAGGATGCGGCTCTGCTCGAGCCTCCTGCGGAAGGGCGTGGCCGCGGCGAGATCCCGGGCCACCTTGTCCGCGTCGCCGTACACCACCGCCACCCTCGCAGCCTGCCTGAGGCTCTCCAACGGGAACACGCGCTCGTTCCTGAACTTATCGCGCTGGATGACCTGCATGCCTCCCAGCGCCAGCTCGCGCTGCAGGCGGTCCAGAGCCTGCTTCCTCTGCTTCACGTCCACCGCGGTGAACCCGGCGGCGATGGCGAAGAAGAGCACGTTCTGGAGGAGGACCACGACTCCGTCCTCGTCGCCGCGGAAGATCCCGCCGATGGACTGGGGCAGGCTGCCCGCCAGGCCGAGCGCGGTGCAGCCGACGAGGAGGATCCTCGGGAAGAAAAAAGCGTGCGTGCTCTCCCAGATGGCGAGCACCTCCGGGAGGTACGTGCCGCCGGAGAACATGTCGAAGCCGGCGCGCTCGCCGGGATCCTCCACGTCCAGCTCATCCTCCTCGCGGATGGCGTCCAGCCTCGCGCGCGCCGCCTCCACGGTATCGGGCTTGGCCTCCACGACCACCGCGACGCGACGACGCTCGGAGGAGATCGAGATCGTGGATGCCATACGCCGCGCGGCGAATGGACCCGCCCGCGCGACGACACGGTTAGGAGATGCCGCACGCGCCGGGTATCGGCGTGAGTGTATCCCGATGACATCGGTGGCGAGGACGCCACCGACCTGATGCCTCAAAGTAGCCATGGTGCGCGCAGCTTGTTGTGAGGGCGACGTGGCCTCCTCTTATCCTGGTCGTGCCCACTTTCTGTTGTCTGCCAAACTGGCCAATATTTTTGATGTAAACAACGCGGAGCACAGAACACAGCCGCCCGCCGCGCCCGCCGCACGTGCAGGGCCTTTGTGATCAGGGGTGGAGTTCCGTTCGGTTGCCCGTGAGTCGACGATCCGCACGCTCACGTCGCGGCCGGATCGATGCCATCACCCTCACGCGCTGCGCCTCTCGCGGGGGCGATGAGATCCGTGAACCTCGCCGCGTTCGCCGCCGTCGCGATCTTCGCGTGCCTTCCCCGGACGGCGACGGCGCACCCGAGCCTCGTGGGATCGAGTAAGTGCGGCGAGGACGCGCACCCCACCACGGCGCGCTCCCACCACGCCGCGCCCGTGCCGGACAACACCATGTCGTTCCTCATGTACTACGCCGCGGAGGCGCCGACGGACGACGAGATGCTTCCCGACAGGACCATCCCGGGGGAGTGGGCGATCGACTCGGCGCAGTACAAGCCCGGCGCGCGTCACACGCTCGTGGTCAAGATACCCGACCCCGGCGAGTTCCTCATCACCGCCACCGCGGGTATATTCCGCGAGCTCGGGGCGCACGACGACGGGCGGACAAACTACGGAGCCGGCACCGCGTGCGGCGGGACGAGATACAACCTGAAGGAGAAGTGGAAGACGACGCTGCTCGTGTGGACCGCGCCGTGGACCGGGGAGACGGTGCGGTTCAAGGTGACTACCGCGAACGGTAAGCACGGCGGGTTCCGGACGGCATCCGCCAGTTTCACGGCGAACGAGAACCTCCCGGCGCCCGGGGAGGGCCGGGCCCCGGGGTCGCCTCCCGGTCCCCCCGCGTCTGGCAGCGGCGAACCCGTCGGGGAGGACGAGATGAACGGAAAGTTCGTGGCGCACGGCTGGCTCATGGCGCTGGCGTGGGCGGTGCTGATCCCGTTCGGCATATTCTCCGCGAGGTACGCGAGGTCCCCGCCCGGTGCGCCGCCCGCGAGGAGCGACGCGGTGGAGACGGTTCGAAGGGCGTGGTTCCAGCTCCACATCTGGCTCAACTCGATCGGGCTGGTATCGGCGCTCATCGGCGGCGTGCTGTCCTACTCCGCCGTGGAGGAGGAGCTCGGGGACGGCATGCACCTGCGGTCGGCGCACGCGTACTGGGGCGCGGCGACGCTGCTGCTGGGTCTCAACCAGCCCCTCAACGCGTTCACCCGGCCCCCCGCGCCCTTGCCCGGGGAGGCCAAGTCGGCGGAGCGTCGGCGGTGGGAGAAGGTGCACCGCGCACTCGCCTGGGCCGCGCTGATGACCTCAATCGTCGCCATGGACACCGGGACGGAGGCGGCGATGAACGACTGGGGCGCGCCCAAGGGTGGTAAGGCTGCCAACTCCGCGTACATAGTGTGGGTGTGGATGGTTTTGTTGGCGACGTGCGCCGCGGAGGTGATCCGTTGGCGAGAGCGGCAGAAGCTGGGGATACCGATGTGGGGGGACGGCGGGCAAGCGATGAACAGAAACTTCGTGGAGCTCTCTGAGATTGAGGGCGAGGACGAGCCCGAGCGAGGGGGAGCGAGGTAGCCGTGGATGTAGTATCCGCCAATAGAGACGGTTGAGTTAAATTATTTTCTTGGATACCCAGCTGACAGCGGCTGACCGACACGTGCAAAAAACACGTTCAACACCCCGGGGTCGCCGCCCCCCCGGCGCACAACACGCGACGTGCGTAGGGTCGACGGCTTCGAACACAGCCCGGACGTCATGCCGTCAAAGTACAGCGCCCCCAAGGCCCAGGCCATGGAGGCGCCCAAGGTCAAGGACCAGTTCGACAACCTCATCTGCAACTGCTGCGCGGGCGGCACGAGCACGTTCGTCGCCTCGGTGCTGTGCCCGTGCGCGGTCCTCGGCTCGAACGTGGCGATGGTCCAGACGGGCGGGCGGGTCGAGGCGTGCACGCTGCTCGAGAGGCAGTACGTGTGCTGCAACGAGGACCACGCGGGCCAGAAGGAGTGCCAGCTGCACGCGTCGCTCATCGGAGGAGGATGCCTCGCGGCCGCGCTCACGTACGCCCTCGCGCCGTGGCCCTTGAACATGATCGGCAACGGCGTGCTCGTGCTGGGCCAGGTTCCCACCGCCATCCACGGCGCGAGGCACCGAAGGCTCATCCGCAAGGACCTTCACATCACCAGCGCCAACATGTGCATACCGGGCAACTTCGGGGACGTCGTGTGCCACTCCCTCATGCACCAGCTGGCGCTGGTCCAGGAGCACAGGGAGCTCTGGGATGCCAAGCACAAATCCAAGCTGGTGAAGAAGGGGTACCTGGACGGACCGGCGGATAAGGCTCCGACGACGCAGGAGTTCGAGGTGAGGTACGACTGCTCTTGCGCGATGTGCGCCGCCAGGTTCGACACCATGGCCGAGCTCATCGCGCACCTGGGGGGCGAGCACGACGTGGGGCAGATCAACAGGGTGCTTTCATCGGGCAAGGGGACGGTGAAGTGCGACAGGTGCAGGGAGACGTTCCCGACCTGCGCGGTGATGAAGGACCACGAGTGCACGGGAGCGAGGCCGATGAGAAAGGAGCCGAAGGAGAAGAAGAGGAGCGCGAGGCTCGCGGATGTAGAGGAGGGATCCGATGACGACGAGTAGACAGGAGCAGCCACTGTTTGTAAAATAACTGAACCAAAAAAGTCAAGACTCAGATCTCCGCCATTCTCATCACACTTTGCGCCGACACGGGAGGTATCGACGCACCATGGTGGAGCCTCTCATCGAGCCCAGGTTGCTGAAGCGCCTGCGCGTGGCTGAGCTCAAGGAGCTGCTCGAGCAACGGGGGCTGAGCACGGAGGGCATCCAGAAAGAGCTCGTGGCCCGATTGGAGGAATGCCGAGCCGCTGAGGAGGCTGCCGAGGAGGGCGGCGGTGGCGAGCCCGCGGTCGGAACCCCCGCGGCCGAGGGCGAAGACGCACCCGCGGTTGAGCCCCCGATCGATGAGGCACCCGCCGATGAAGAGACGCCCGCGGACGCCGCGGACGCCCAGGCCGAGGAGGCGCCCGCGGACGATCCAGCCGACGCCGAACCCGAATCCCTCGAAAAAGGGGAACCCGCCCCAACCGACGGGGGCGACCCGGGGGAGGCCGGGGCCGAGCCGGACGCCGCGGATGCGGATGGTACCGCGCCTGAGCCGGCTGATCTCCCCCCCGCGGCGCCCAAAATGCCCGTGGTGAGCTCCCAAAAGCTCGATCGCGCGCGCAATCGGCTGGCTCAGAATCGTCAGGATCTGGACGCGTGGGAGACGATCGTCACCGACGCTCAGACCCGCGGGGTGCCCGAGGGACGATCGTTGTTCGAGGAGGTCCTCGCCGCGCACCCGACCGCGAGCAGGGTGTGGAGGGCCTACGCCGAGGCTGAGATCGCGGGCGACACCGGGGGAAACAGGGACGACGAGGCGGTGAAGGCCATCTTCTCCCGGTGCCTCCTCTCGTGCCCATCCGCGCTCCTCTGGCGCAGCTACACCAGGTACATGGAGAAGACCAACGATGCGGGCACCGAGGAGGGCGTCCAGGCCATCAAGGCTGCCTTCGAGTACACCGTGGACACCGTCGGCGAGGACCTCGAGAGCGGACCGCTCTGGCTCGACTACGTCGTCTTTCTCAAAACGGCTGATCCGTCGCACGCGTGCCCGGATGCCAAGCCCGAGCAGGCGGAGTCCGCGCGCATGCAAGAAGTTCGACGGGCGTACCAGCGCGCCGTGTCCGTCCCGACGAACTCCATCGACGCGCTCTACCGGGAGTACGACGCGTTCGAGCACGGGGTGAGCGCGGCGCTCGCCAAGCCCCTCCTCGCCGAGGTCAAGCCCGGCGTGGACGTCGCGAGAGCCGCGCTGAAGGAACGCAAGCGACTCCACGACCAGTGCATCGTCGGCGGGCTCGCGGGTCCCCCCGGGACCTCCAAGGACGAGAAGAGCCCGGACGGCCAGGCGAGGGCGTGGCGCGCGATGATCAACTGGGAGAGGTCCAACCCGCAGAAACTGACGCCCGACGCCGAGGCGGGAGAGACGGCGCACCCGCAGCTCGTCACTCGGGTAGCGCTCGCGTACGACCAGGCGCTCATGTCCCTGTGGAACTTCCCGGACATCTGGCTGGAATTTGCCGCGTGGCACGAGGGCAACGACCACGAGGAGGCCAAGGCTGTGCTGCAGCGCGCGAGGGAGGCGCTGCCCGGGTGCCCGCTGGTGCACTTCGCCGCCGCCGACCTCGTCGAGGCCCGCGGCGACGCCACCGCGGCGTCGGCGGTGTACGAGTCCGTGCTGGACGAGTACGAAGTTAAGTGCGCGGCGGATGCGGAGGCGGCGAACGTGGACGGCGCGGATGACTTCAAGTTCGACCATCCCCCGATGGACGATGCCACGCTCCTGGTGTCCATCGAGTACATGCGGTGCGCTCGGCGGATGCGGGGCAGGGACGAGGCGAGGAAGTCTTTCATGCGCGTTCGCAAGGCGCCGGGGAAGCGCTGGGAGGCCTTCGCCGCCGCCGCGCTGCTGGAATGGAGGTACGATAAGAACGACAAGGTGGCCAGGAACGTGTTCGAGCTCGGGCTCAAGTCCTTCATCTCACAGCCGCAGTACGTGGCCCGGTACGCGGAGTTTCTCGTCGGGTGCAACGACGTGGGCAACGCGAGGGTGCTCTTCGAACGAGCGACGGCGGCGGCGGGGGAGGCGACGGCGGCCGCGGCGGGGCTCGGTGGAACTGACAAGGCGGGTAAAGCGTCGGTGGAGAAGGTGTTCTGGGACATGTTCGTCGACTTTGAGCACACGCACGGGACGATGGACACCATGAAGGGGGTGGAGACGCGCCGGCGGGAGGCTGTCGCCGGCCCGGACGCCGTCGACGGTGCGCCGGAGATCATCACCGCGCTCCTGGGCCGACACTCGATCTTCGACCTGAGACCCGTCTCCGAGGAACACATGCGCCACTTCGCGCGCATCGGCGTGGCCGTGCCCGAGCCCGCACCCGCCGGGTCCGCTCGACCGGGGGCGCCCGCTCCGCCGCCGCCGCGCCTACCGCCGCCTCCCGCGGGGAAGCCCAAGGGTCCTAAGGGTCCGAAACTCTCGGGCCCCGCGCCCAACATGGCGCCGCTACCTCCCCCTGATCCCATGGTCACCGGGGCGGTGAACCCGCGGTTCGCCCACCTCCCCCGGGAGCTGGGTTCGTTCGCGTCGAGGCTCCCCGCGATGAACGCCGCGGTGAATTTATCCCTCGTCGACTCCGTGATGGACGCGCTGATCAACGCCGACGTCACGCCGGAGGGTGGGACGGCGATCGTGGACGCGTTCAACGCGGGGCTCGGCGGCGGCGGGGGCGGGACGAAGCGCAAGGCTGGCGACGCGGGGGTTGGAAGTAAAGGTCCCGCGCGGGGCGCTCCCCTCACGGCGGCTTCGCAGCGGCCGCCCGAGAGGGACGTGTTCCGCATGAGGCAGGCGATCCGGCCGCGAACCGACCAGGCGGAGTTCAGTTAGTCGCGGGGTTTTAACGAAGATGAACTTATACCCGACACACGCACGGTCACACTTGCACGCGGGTCGAGGCCCTCGGTATCTTTTGCTCAACGTCGTATTGAATGCGTATTACACAAATGCTTTATTCTCACATGGGTCGCACCGTCCCGTCGTCTGTCGGAAACTGTCGGTTTTAGCAGCCGCCAACCTGCTCCATCATCGCGTCGATGGAATCACCGTCCTCCATGTCCAGCTGTTGGGTTGAAGACAGTCGGGGTCGGGCGTCAGGATTGTCGTTCGAAGGATGGGGGGCGCGAACGCTGATATGGGCACCCCCCATGGGGTGCATCGTCTTGGTTTAGGAGGGAACTCGTGCGCGACTCACCTCCTGGGGGGTCTGGGTGGGGTTGATGCGCTGTCCATCGAAGAGGAAACGCACGGCACCCGGCTGGAGAGACTTGCGGGAGCAGAAAGCCGTGAAGATCTGCGAGGAAGAGGGAGGACGAGGGGTGAGCGCGCGAAAATACGGCGGGAATGAGAAAAAATAGTCAGGAGGAGGGAGGCGAACCGCGGGGGGGACGGGGGGTGGAACGCCCCCGGGGCCCCGAGGGGCGGATCTGGCGCGTAACGTACCTTCTCAAACTTCGTGGTCTGCCTGACCTTGAAGTGAACCTCCGAGTTGTCCTGCGAAAAGGGGGACGGGAGGACGTCTCAGCGATGTTTTCAAAATGACGTGTGCTTCTCGATCGGGTTTTTTGGACGATCTGCGCGGGTCGCGTCGCGGCTCTCACCTGATCCTTGACCTTCAAGTTGATGTGGTCGCCCTTGTCCTCCTTCTTGTCTTCTTCTTCGGCAGACATGTTTGCTAACGTACTCGTGCGGTCGGCGCGGTGACGTCCAGCAGTAGCGACCCCACACCTTCTTCGCGTGTTTTGAACCTTGGAGCAGTCTCACACTCAAAACTGACGCGTGCGAGACTCGAGTGTGAGCAGTCGTATTTTACCCCAGCGGGGTTCCTTCTGTCGTCAGTTTGGAGAGCGCACGGGAGGATGTCGACCCTCACGCGCGCGCAGAAGGTCGCGCAGGCGGCTTCGCGCATCTTCGGCACGCACATCGGCAACGGGTTGCAGAGCGGGCGCAAGGAGCTGCGCAAGAACCTCGCGGGGCCCAAGATCATGAGTTGGTACCACAGGCCAATCGGCAAGGACCTCGATCCGCTCTTCGTGGACCCCGATGTGGAGAGGAAGAAGCTGAAGATCGAGCGTCTGGCGCGTCGCGGGAAGGTGACGCCCAAGAAGGGCGAGGGGAAGAGGGCGAAGAAGAAGTAGGCCGAACCCTTCGCCTTCGTCTCGATAGGAACACACGTAGGAATTAGGTCTAGCTGCAATTTTATGGGCGCGTTTCGCCCTGCTCTACAAACCCTCCTTGCTAAGGGCAATCAGCACGACGGCGAACAGTCGCATGGCCCCGGACACCACTAGGAGCACGTAGTTGTCCTTACCCTTGATCTCCCCGAAAACCAGCACCGCCCACAGCGCCCCGACGACCCCCGGGATGGAGCTTATGATTGGAAACGTCACCGAGAAGCTCAGCTTCGAGTTCGCCACGAACCAGCTGATCTCACCGGCGCCCCACATCAGCCCCGACACCAGCGCGGGGGCCACGCAGTTGGGCATCTGCGGCCTCTGCCCTTTGGCCCGCTTGATGACGCAGTAAATCCCAAAGTACACCAACGTCGCGAGGAAGATGCCGCAAAAGTGCGAGAAGACGTAGTCCAGGCTCTCGCGGCTGTGCACCGGGGCGTCGGACGTCTCCCTCCTCGCCTCGTCGATGATGTGCTGCGGCGGGTTGAAGTTCACGCCGTAGAACACCCCGGCGACGACGGAGAGACCGAACCCGAACGCGAACCTGTTCCTGGCGCTGTCGACGGGCAAGCTCGGCATCGACAGCCGGGCGATTGACGCGCCCGAGACCCGGCCGCGGCGACTACCGCTCCACTCGTCCTCGATCGAGACGTCCGACCCGTCGTCCGAGTACACCGCGCTTCCCCCGACCAACGGCTCCGACTCCGGGGCCATGGGACCCGCGCGATTGTCCCGGCCGGTCTCTCTTTCGCCGCCGCCTGAACCGTCGCTTCCCTCGGCAACCTCCGACTTGATCTTGGCGTACACCCCCAGGGACGCGGTGGCGAGCGTGACCCCGAGGTAGTTGAGCCAGGGTGCGCCCAAGGGCGGGTCCGGTTCCACGCCGAAGATGCCAAAGTGGCCGCTCGCCCAGCCCACGAGCATGCTGACCAAACCCCAGACCAGGAGGCCTATGCCGAGGCCGATGGTTTTAACGATGGGAACCACCGTGATGTTACCCGTCGCCCAAAGCGCACCCCCGAGCATGGCGACGGGTTCGAATTTGGGATTCCCCTGCCACAGCTGGATGAAGCATCCCTCGTAGAACACCGCCGCGGTCATCATGAGCGTGAAGAACATCCCGTCGCCGGTGTACACCCTCTTGACGGGGACGAAGTTGGATCCGAACATGAAGGACGAGACCAGGCAGGCTGCGTACCCAGTCAGGTCATCGCCACTGAGAGGCATGACGGCCAGCGGTGGCGGTCGCTGATGTCGTCCTAACAAGCCTCCTAAACCCCTAAACCCTCGCTCGAACCCTTCCGGTCCGAGGTGGCCCTGCTGCCCGCGTGTGGGTGTTGACTTGACGAATGTTCCGCCTTTCCGCAAGTCCGAGAAAAATAATCTGCCCGTGCCGTTTCTGTCCGTTGTTTGTGGGTCACACACTCCACCCGAGCGCTGCAAGCAGCAAGCCATGGGACAGAAAAGAGAACAAACGATCGAGGTCGAGTTCACCGAGGCGGACAAGGAGTGCCTCGTCCGACTGGTGAAGGAGCTCGTGGCCAAAGGAGCCCAGGGCGACAAGGTGAGGCGCGGCATTTCCCCGTCGCAAAAGATGGTTCCCCTCGACAACAACTGAGACATCCGATCCCCGAACCCCGCAGGGCGACTTCAAGGCATGGCTCAAGGCGACGCAGAAGGGAGCGTTGAAGACCAAGCACGATCCCGCTAAGCACGAGTGGAGCACCTTGTCCGATTTCGTGCTCGACCTCATCGCCGGCAAGGGCGAGAAGAAGTGGGCCCCCGCCGCCCGTCGCCATCTCGGCTGGTCGCGATGGGCAGCGCGCAGGGACGAGTGGACGCGCTGGCAGAACGACCAGAACGAACACGAGCGGCCAAAGTCCGGCCCTTGGTCCCTCGTCGGCCGTACCGCCGCGCACGCCAACTATGAGGAGCAGTACGCCAAGCTCCCATCCTACAACGAGCAGTGGGCGAGGAGCAAGAAGCAGAGGCCCCCGCGGTGGTGCCAGGAGAAGGGCACGCCGCCGGAGATGCTCGGCGTGGACTGCGAGATGTGCGAGACCGACCAGGACCCGCGGGCGCTCGTCGGCGTGTCCGTGGTGAACGAGAAGGGCGACGTGCTCCTCAAGACCCTGGTCAAGCCACCGGGTAAGATCGTCGACTACAAGACGGACATCACCGGCTTGAAGGCGAAAGATTTCAAAGGCGTCACCACCACGCTCGCCGACGCACAGGCCAAGCTGAGGGAGTTCGTGAACCCCCAGACCGTACTGGTGGGCCACGGGCTGGTGCACGATCTCAAGGCGCTCAAGTTCGACCACCTCCCGGTCATCGACACCGCCATGCTGTTCTCCTACAAGAACCTGCCGCGGTCGACGCCGGGACTCGCGGATCTGTGCAAGCGACTGCTGGACGAGTCCATGCGCGCGGAGGGCACGCACGACAGCGTCGAGGACGCGAAGATGGCGCTGGAACTGGCTAAGTGGGAGGCTAAGAACGGCCCCACCGCCGAGCTCGAGCCCCCGGAGCACAAGGTGGACCCACGGGACCTCGTCAAGCTCTTCGTCCACCGCATGCCCCGCGGCACCGACGTCGACGACGTCAAGGGCATGTTCTCCAAGGCCAACGGGACCATCGGCGTGGACCACGCCGCGTCCATCGTGGCGGTCAACGGCAAGTTCCTCGGCCCTAAGACCAAGAAGGACCCGGCGAGCAAGACGATGACCTCGGCGTACGTGGAGTTTGACTCGGTGGAGAAGTGCAACATGGCGTTCAAGTCGCTGCGAGGCGCAAACGGCACCGACGCGCTGGGCCGACCTCAAAAGTCGGTCAAGATGGTTCTCGGAGGAGAAACGAAGAAGCCGGAGAAGGGAGCGAAGAAGCCGACGGCGAAGGCGGCCGCGTCGAATGACGATTCGGGTCTCCCCGAAGATCTGAGCAAACTGACGGTGGTGAAGTTGAAGGAGGAGCTGAAGAAGCGGGGTCTGGACCTGAAGGGTCTCAAGGCTGACCTCGTGGCTCGGCTCAAGGAGGCTGTCGGCGGCGGCGACGCCGGAGGTTTCTCCTCCCCAGAAGACGACGCGTCCTCCGACTCCGACGCGCCGCTGACCTCCCTCGCTCCCAAGGAGACCATGACCGTGATGGTGAGGAAGATGGCCGCGCACGAGGGCCGCGCCATCGGGACCAAGGACAAAAACGCCAGGAAGTCCGTCGACGGCGAGGAGAAGCCCAAACGTAAGGTCGGTCGACCGTCGCGCCGCGCGCGGTTAGCGGCCAAGGGCATCATCGAGGAGCCTAAGTGATGCGAATGTAGTGATGTATACATTCTCCTACGCGTACTAAGTCCTAAACACAGCCTTCAGCCCCGGCAGCGGGACTTGAAAAACCTCCGCTAAAGCCTCCGACGTCGGGTCATCCGGGTTCCCTTTGCTCCTCGCGCTGTTCAGGGTAACCTTCAACGCGGCCACCTCCGCGGCGGCGAACACCGCGGACGACGCCGCCGTCTCAGCCACGGACCTCGCCGTCGCCGCCGCCAGACCGACCCGAGCGTCGAGCAGCTCGCGGATCGAGAGCGTCACCTTCTCCCGCACCGCACGTTCCTGCTCCAGCACGGCGCGCTCCGCAGCCTCCGCGCGTTCAGCCGCCGCTCTCGCCGCGTGTACCTTGGCCGCGTCCTCGGCGGACCACTTGAGCTCGGGGTCGTGCCTGTTCTCCTTGTCCGCCTCCCACGCGGCGGATGCGCGGGGCTTACCGGCGGGCTTTTCTTGATCCGTCCCCGCGTCCTCGACGCTCGAGCTCGTCGTCCCGTCCGCCCGGTCGCCCTCGTCGCCGTCCCCGCTCACGCTCTCCGCGCCGGTCGCTATGTCATCCAGCATGGACGTGAACTCCCGCGCCATGAAACCCTCACCCTCGGTCCTCTTTGAAGTGCCCTCCTCGACGCCGCTCGTCGCTCTTCGCGCGGATGCTAATCGTCTCAACCCATCCTCGACCGCCGCCGCCGCGGCTTCAGACAGCGCCGCGACCCTTCGTCGCGCGTCCGTCGCCGCTTCCGTCGGCGGCGCCGTCGCTGGCTCCTCCCTCGTGGGGCCCAGCGGGTGATATCCCAGGGTGCGCCTAGCCTCCGTGGGAGGAGGTGTGTGAGCCATGGCCCACAGATCGGCGCTCATCACCGCGTCCGAGGACCGGCTGGGCGGCGTCGCGGCGACGGACGTCGGGGATGCGTTGACCGACCCTCCATTCCTCAAGCCGGACTTTCTCGCCGACGACGTGAGCGCCGCTCGTAGAACGGATGCGGAGACCGCCGGGGGCGCGCGAGGGGTCGAAGAAGACGTGCGATGTCCTCCTCCGAGGGAAGCTAGAACCGCGGCGCGCTCGGCGGCGAGAACCTCACCGGCGATCCCTCTGCTCGCGCTCGGGGTCCTCCGCTGGAGCGCTGGAGATCGCCCAGTAGCCGAGGATGACTCATCCCTGCTGGGAGCCATCTCCCTCCGCGGCGGAGCGCGCAGCTGTGGATGTTGACTTGAAAATGGTATCGTTCGTGGCACAAATGGCGAATTCGGCGAGCCGACGACTGGTCTGCAGGTTGCCGAGGAGATCAAATAATCTGATGACGAGGCATCTTTTTTGTTGAATGTTCCTTCCACGCGCTTCGCCTTCGCCACTTCACAGCGCACCGAGCAAGGGCAGACCGTTCGTATCCACGGGTCTTGTCGCGTATCTCGCGTCAAGACACTCCCTCGCAACCTCGCATCGACCTCCGCTCACACGCACGCACTCGCGCATCCCGCGAACACCGCGTCCTCCGACCTCCTCGACAAACGCTTTTTACGGCTTCCTCACACGA
>Ga0115567_10004139_pt1 | contig 14193 bp, 10 predicted proteins | sample COGITO_mtgs_1204_2_FD_88679 | JGI IMG/M metagenome (GOLD analysis project Ga0115567, IMG submission 88679) | Pelagic marine microbial communities from North Sea - COGITO_mtgs_120412 | ecosystem: Environmental > Aquatic > Marine > Epipelagic | place: Germany:Helgoland, sampling site Kabeltonne...
ATACAAGGTCCTTTTAGTCGGTTATTTCTTGGCCGTTCTGCCCTGAGCTTGCTTGTCAAGCAAGCCAGCCAACAGTAAACATAGCGCATGATAGATCCACATCCCAGCCCCAACTCCCCTTTGAGAATAGGAACACGCGGTTCGCCGTTGGCTTTGGCACAGGCTCATGAGACCCAAAGGCGTCTTGCGCAAGTTCATGACTTGCCTGCGCAAGCTTTTGAAATTGTAGTTATTAAGGTGTTGGGCGATCAAATTTTAGACCGCGCATTGAAGGATATTGGGGGAAAAGGACTTTTTACTCGTGAAATCGAACAGGCCTTGCTGGATGGCACAATCGACGTTGCGGTCCACTCGATGAAAGATATGCCGACCTTGCAGCCCGACGGTTTGGTACTTGATTGCTACTTGCCACGCGAAGATATGCGTGATGCCTTTGTCTCACAGCAGGTAGCGCGGCTTGAGGATTTGCCGCTTGGCGCGGTTGTTGGCTCATCTTCGTTGCGCAGGCGCGCGCAATTGGCGCATCGCCGCCCCGATCTGATTTTGGTTGAGTTTCGTGGCAATGTGCAAACGCGCTTAAAAAAGCTAGAAGATCGGGTGGCCGATGCGACCTTTTTAGCCCAAGCAGGCCTGAACCGTTTAGGCATGCGCCATGTTGCGCAGTCTGCGATTGCGGTAGAAGATATGCTGCCAGCCATTGCCCAAGGGGCTATTGGCATTGAGCGACGCAGCCAAGATGCGCGGATTGAAGCCCTGCTTGCGCCTATTCATGATCAGGCCACGGGCTGGCAACTGGCGGCGGAACGGGCCTTTTTGTTAACCTTAGATGGATCTTGCCAAACTCCTATCGCAGGCGTCGCCTTGCTTGAGGGCGATGAGGTCTGGCTGCGAGGCGAGATTTTGCGTCCAGATGGATCAGAAGTCATAAAGGGTCAGATCCGCGGCCTAATCGCAAATGGCGCAGAACTTGGCATCTTACTTGCTCAAGATCTGTTGTCACAGGCGGGGCCCAATTTTTTTGAAAGCAGCGGATAAGGCTTATAGTTTGGTTATCCAGGCGGCCACTTGTGGGCCCAATGCCGCTACGACTTTTTGAACCCCGGCTGGGTTGGGATGAACGGCGTCTGATTGCATATAATTTTTCAAAGCTGCCGCCAAGCCGTGCTCTAAAAGCGGCGCTAAAAGTGGCGTCGCCAAGCTAATGTTATAGCTTTGTGCTAAGGATGGAAAAATCGCATCAAAGGCATTTTGATAGGCAGGCCCGTAATTGCCTGGGGCGGCAAGTGGCACCAATAAAACAGGCAATCCTTTGGCGAGCACTTTGGCGATTATGCCCTCAAGATTGGCTTTGGTGTCCTTGGGGGCCAGTCCGCGCAACAAGTCATTACCGCCTAATATAATAATAACGGCTGAAACATCGGGGGTCAGGGTCCAGTCGATACGCTCAAGTCCGCCTGCTGTCGTATCGCCCGAAACGCCCGCGTTTAAAATCGTGGCCCGTACCCCATTCTTATCCAGCCAAGCTTTCAGTTGTGGTACCAACCCTTCACCTTGAATTAACCCATAGCCTTGCGTTAAACTATCCCCAAACGCTACAATTTGCGGCGGCTCTTGGGCGAAAATTCCAGAATTTGTTGCCAAAAGGCAAAAGACGGCTGCAGTGACATTGAGTTTTGCGCGCCGTGCCCCATATCTGAGGGATGAGCAAAGCGTTGAAAGTATAGTCATGTCAAATCCAATCCTGTCACTAAGTGATGTTTCTTTAACTTTGGCGGGTAATGCGGGGCCCGTCCAGATTTTGCATAATATAAATCTAGTGGTTCACCCTCAAGAAACAATAGGGCTGGTTGGCCCTTCGGGATCGGGAAAGTCGTCTCTTTTGATGTTGATGGGTGGGCTTGAGCGGGCAACCTCGGGACACTTACAGGCTATGGGGCATGATTTAACCGCACTTAATGAGGATGCCCTTGCGGCCTTCCGTTTGCAAAATATGGGTGTGGTATTTCAGTCCTTTCACCTTGTGCCGACATTGACAGCGCTTGAAAATGTTGCTCTGCCTCTTGAGTTGGGGGGCATCTCTGATGCTTTTGCACGAGCGCAAGAAGATCTGATCGCCGTTGGCCTAGGCGCGCGGGCTCACCATTATCCAAGTCAACTTTCAGGAGGTGAGCAACAGCGCGTGGCCTTGGCCCGTGCCGCAGCATCGCGCCCCAAAATTTTATTAGCGGATGAGCCAACGGGAAATCTTGACGGGGTTAATGGCGCGGCGGTTATGGATTTGCTGTTTGGTTTACGCGATCGTTTTGGCGCGACCTTGATTATGGTCACCCATTCTCCCGAATTGGCCGCTAGGTGTAGCCGTGTGATTAAGTTGCATGATGGGCGCATTACCGACGAAGGAATATAAATAATGTCGTCATTTGCCTTAAAACTGGCGGTTCGCGAATTACGTGGCGGCTTAAACGGCTTTCGAATTTTTTTGTTGTGCCTGATGTTGGGAGTGGGTGCGATTGCCGCTGTTGGATTGGTGCGCGCCGCGATTGAAAGCGGGCTTAAGTCACAAGGTGCTGCCTTGTTGGGTGGCGATGCGGCTTTGAAGTTTACTTATCGATTTGCTAGTGATGCCGAAAAAGACTGGATGGCGGGGCAAGCCGTGCGCGTTTCTGAAATTGCTGACTTTCGCTCGATGGTGGTGGTGAACGAAGAGACAGGTCTGACGCAAATCAAAGCTGTTGATAGCGCTTATCCTCTGGTGGGAGCGGTCACGCTTACGCCAGAGATTCCGCTGACCCAAGCGCTGGCCCTGCAAAGCAAGCTACCAGGGGCCGTGATGGACGGAGTTTTGGTGGCGCGGATGGGCCTAAGCGTGGGCCAGAGCTTTATGCTTGGAACCAAAAGCTTTGAGCTTACCGCCATTCTGACCCAAGAGCCGGACAACGCCACTTCTGGGTTTTCATTAGGTCCGCGCACTTTGGTCATGAACCAAATGCTCAAAGGCTCGGGTCTTTTGCAAGAAGGCACGATGTTTGACAGTCTTTATCGGTTAGAACTGCCCCAGGGCACAGATCTTGACGTCTTTAAAGAGCGTGTGAGTCAAAGGTGGCCCGATGGCTCGGTGCGCTATTATGACAGCCGCCGTGCCTCACCTGGGGTTGAACGTTTTGTTGAGCGGATGGGCTCATTCTTGATTTTGGTGGGGCTTGCGGGTTTGGCGGTTGGTGGTGTGGGTATATCCTCGGCGGTGAGGGCCTATTTGGATGGCAAAATAGCCACAATTGCGACCCTGAAAACCTTGGGCGCTTCGGGGCGATTGATCTTTCAGGTTTATCTGACCCAGATCGCGCTTTTGGCGGGGTTGGGTGTGGTGCTTGGACTTTGTTTGGGGGCTTTGGGGCCGATGATTGCGGCCCCTTGGATTGCGGCTTCTTTGCCTTTTCCCGTGGTGTTTGGTCTTTTCCCAAAACCATTGGCCGAGGCGGCATTTTACGGCATGACCACCGCTTTTTTATTCACGCTTTGGCCACTTGCGCGTTCTGGTAAAGTCCGCGCGGCGGCGCTTTATCGAGGCTTGAGCCATATGGTGCGCCCGGGCGTCAAAGATATTTTGGCGCTTTTGACCTTAAGTTCTCTTTTGGTTGGGGGCGCGGTTTACTTCTCAGGTTCGGTTAAGCTGGCATTGGGGGCCGCGGGCGGTATTTTGGGCGCACTTTTAGTGTTGCTTGCTGCGGCTTTTAGTCTTGTGCATGCAGCACAACTTTCGCTCAAGTGGCGCTGGTTGCAAGGGAGCCCTGCGGTGCGGTTGGCTTTGGCATCCATTTCCAAACGTAAGAGCGAAAGTATTTCGGTGATGCTGTCTTTGGGTCTGGGCCTGTCTGTCTTGGCTGCTGTCGGGCAAATTGACACAAACCTGCGGTTGGCTATTGAGCGCGATTTGCCAGACCGCGCGCCCAGCTATTTCTTTGTTGATATCCAAAAAGACCAAATCGATGGGTTTTTAACGCGGGTTACCGGCGACCCATTGGTGTCAAAGGTCGAATCTGCGCCTATGCTGCGTGGCGTGGTCACTAAGATAAACGGTCAAAAACCAGTTGGTTCTGTCAACGAACATTGGGTGGTACGCGGAGATCGTGGCTTGACCTATGCTGCAACCCAGCCTGCCGGGACTACCTTAACTCAGGGAACTTGGTGGCCCCAAGATTATCAAGGGGTTCCGCAAATCTCATTTGCGGCGCAAGAGGCAGAAGAGATCAACCTTAAACTGGGTGATACGATAACGGTCAATATTTTGGGTCGCGATATTACGGCTGAAGTTACCAGTTTTCGCAATGTTGATTTCTCATCCGCAGGGATGGGTTTTGTTATGGCCCTCAATCCCGCAGCGATTGCTGGCGCGCCACACAGCTTTATTGCGACTGTATATGCAGCCGAGGAAAGCGAGGCCGCGATTTTGCGAGATTTGCACAAGGCGTATCCCAATATCACCGCCATTCGTATTCGCGACACTGTTGCTCGTGTTGGAGAAGCCCTTAGCGCCATTGCAACCGCAACTGCATGGGCGGCTAGTGTCACATTGATTACAGGCTTTATCGTCTTAATTGGGGCCGCCGCTGCGGGCGAGCGCCAACGTATATTTGAAGCGGCAATTCTTAAATCAATCGGTGCACAGCGCGCGCTTATTTTGGGTAGTTTTGCTTTGCGGTCAGCTTTGCTGGGGGCTGGGGCCGGGGTTGTGGCCGTTGTGATTGGCGGGATTGGTGGCTGGGCGGTTATGCATTTTGTGATGGAGGTCGCATATGTGTTTGAGCCAATATCAGCTATATTGATTGTTTTTGGGGGCGCTTTGGCCACGCTTTTGGCTGGTTTGGCCTTTTCGTTTCGGCCATTGCAAGCGCGGCCCGCAAATATTTTGCGAACGCAAGATTAGAAATGCTGCGCAGCATTTAATCGAGGACCTGAATTGCTGCGATGCGGTATTTTTATTGTCAACTCGGGAACTTGACTGTTGCACGACATATTTTCATAGCAATGAGCGTGCAAAAGACAACTGTCTTTAGCTGGGTTATTCACATAAATTACCTGCCTTACTTATAACGAAAACAAAATAAAGTGCTCACGCGATGCTGGGCCGTTAGAACTTGTGACACAAAAACCTAGCGCCAGGGCTTTCCGTTCTCGCGTACGGCAACACCACAAAATATCGAGATATTTTGGGAACCTTATCCCTCCATAAATAATGCTTTTACCTAAGATAGGATCAATCACGACAAAAAAGGTCGCATCAGGTCGTGACGGCGTGAAAGATCAACGGTATGTGCAACTATCGCATTTAAGGGTAGAGTATGGCATATTTTTTGGGCGTTGATACGGGGGGCACCTATACGGATGCCGTTGTGATAAATCAGGCTAACGATAGCGTCACCAGTACGGCCAAATCATTGACCACAAGGCCAGATTTGGCCTTGGGTATTGGGCGCGCCATAGACGCTGCCCTTTTAGGTGCAAAGCTGAACAGCAATCAGATCGCCATGGTTTCGCTTTCCACAACACTTGCGACCAACGCCTTGGTCGAGGGGCAAGGCGGTCGTGTCGCTTTGATTTTTATTGGTTTTGACGCCGCTGACGCAGAGCGCGCGGGCCTTAATCAGGCTTTGGGCACTGATCCTTTGGTCTTGTTGGCTGGTGGGCACAGTCACTCGGGGGCCGAGCTTTGTCCGCTTGATCTGGCGGCCTTAGAAAGCCAAGTGCGGTTCATAGGCCCTGAAGTTATGGCATTTGCGGTGGCGGCACGTTTTGGCACACGTAATCCCGCGCATGAAATTATGGCACGTGATTTGATCCGCGCGGTGACGGGGCGGCCGGTAACATGCTCTCATGAGCTTTCTGCTAATTTGAACGGGCCCAAACGCGCGCTGACCGCCGTCTTAAATGCCCGTTTGATAGGCATGATTGATCGTTTGGTCTCGGCCTGTGAGGGGTACTTGAACGAAATTGGCATCAAAGCCCCCCTTATGGTGGTGCGTGGTGATGGGGCATTGATTTCTGCGGCGATGGTACGTGAACGTCCGATTGAGACGATCTTATCAGGCCCTGCTGCTTCGATCGTGGGCGCGCGATGGTTAACGGGTGCGCAAAATGCTCTGGTATCGGATATTGGCGGCACTACAACGGATATAGCTTTGTTGCGAGACGGCTTGCCTGAGATTGACCCCGAAGGTGCTCGCGTTGGCGGCTTTCGAACCATGGTTGAGGCTGTCGCTATGCGAACAACGGGTCTTGGTGGCGATAGCGAAGTTCATTTACTGACAGAAGGGCTTGAGGGCGGCCTGCGCCTAGGCCCGCGCCGGTTAATTCCCATTTCTCTAATGGCTTCAACCCATTCTCAAATGGTTCATGACACTTTAGACCGCGCTTTATCGACTGAAGTTTCAGGTGAGTTTGACGGAAAGTTTATTATGCCCATGGCTGGACAAACTGGCGGACTTAGTGCGCGCGAGGCGACACTTTTGGGGCGGATTGATCAGCCTATGCCTCTGGCGGGGGCGCTAACCTCACGCCTTGAAGTGGCGGCCTTAGAGCGGTTGGTCGGGCGTGGTCTGGTGATGCTGTGCGGAGTGACGCCGTCAGACGCGAGCCATGTTTTGGGTCGTTTTAGCGCATGGGACGGGGCGGCGGCCGAAAAGGCACTGCGTCTGATGGGTCGCAAGCGCAATGGCAAGGGCGAACGCTTCTCGCGGGATCCGCATCATTTAGCTGGTCAGATCATAGACCAGCTAACCGCCCAAACTGTGGACTGTCTTTTAGAAGCCGCTTTAGGCGAAGATACCGCCTTTGCAGAGCAATCACCTGCCGCTTTGGCTCGCCATATTTTGATGAAAAAAGGACTAAACCACCATAAAGGAATTGTTGAAATTTCTGCCCGCCTTGGCGTGTCGGTTATTGGCCTTGGGGCCTCGGCAGCGTCCTATTATCAAGATGTGGGCCGTGTTTTGGGGTGTGAAATGATCTTGCCAGAATTTGCGGGCGTTGCCAATGCAATTGGGGCGGTTGTTGGGCAGGTCAGCCAAAAGGCCAGTGGCCTGGTGACGGGTGTTGGTGAAGGACGTTTTGCTGCCCATTTTGCAAGCGGGATCAAAGTTTTTAACGATCTGGACGCGGCACTTGCGGCAATGACCCAAGCGCTTGAGGACGAAGCACGCACCCGCGCCAAACGTGCAGGGGCTGCAGATTTGACCATTAGTCACAGCCAAGAGCGCAAAGAAGCGATGATCGAGGGCAATAAAATGTTTATCGAAGCAACACTTAGTGTGATAGCCTCCGGGCGACCGCGAATTGCTCATGGTAGCAATTGATCTGAGCATGTCAGTTTTCCCTTGACGGCGACGCTTTGCTTGACTACCCAGCGCGTCACGGTGGCGAGGTAGCTCAGCTGGTTAGAGCACACGACTCATAATCGTGGGGTCGGGGGTTCGAGTCCCCCCCTCGCCACCAATCATATAAAATTATAGGTTTTGTTTAGGCTAAGAGGTTGGTTCTAAGCCTTTCTATTTAAGTCACGTTTCTGAGCTATTGAAGGGCGCGGCCTTTGATGATTGAGCCTTTGCCAAATTTTGCCCTGATCTGGTCAAAAGCCTTTTCTGAAGCGGCGCGTTTGGCGGCGTTTGGGTCTAATAAGTCGTCAGCCTCACTGGCAAAAGCCGCGGCGCAAAGGCCCGATATGCCCACCCCAATTAACCGAAAAGTCCCCCCTTGGTTTTGAGCAAAAAGGGCAGCCGCTTCCCGGTAGATGCGATCGGCGGTTTGGGTCGGTTGGGGCAGGCTGTGGCGTCGGGTGACCTGTGAAAAGTCGCTTCGTTTGAGTTTCAGCGTCACCACCGACCCCGCCAAATCACGCGCCTTTAAAATGGCGGCGACTGCTTCGCTTAGGCGCCATAGATGGCCGTCTAGAAAAGCAGTGTCGCAGGTGTTTATCTCAAAGGTTGTTTCTTTTGAGACGCTTTTGGTCTTTTCATCAGTAGCCACAGGGCGATTGTCTTGACCGCGTGCCAAACTGAAAAGCCGTCTGCCCATTTGACCAAAACGGGTAGTCAAATCGCTCTCATCCCAACGCAACAGATCTTTGATGGAGCGAATACCGCTTTTTTCTAGTGCGGCTTGTGTTGCCGTGCCAACGCCCCATAAAATCTTAATATGTTGAACTTCCAGAAACGCTTGGGTGTCGGCGCGCCCAATCACCGAAAAACCGCGCGGCTTATCAAGGTCTGAGGCGATTTTAGCTAGGAATTTATTATGTGATAGCCCGACTGAGCCTGATATTCCGATCTCTTGCTCGATTGTTCGCATCATTTTGGCCAAAAGCACTGCCGGGGGCGCGCCATGAAGGCGGGTGGTGCCGCTTAGGTCTAAAAAGGCCTCATCCAAGGATAGGGGTTCAATCGCGGGGGTCAGCGCCATCATAAGCGTGCGGATTTGACGCGAGACACTGCTATAGACCTGCATCCGTGGCGACACGACCACCGCGTCGGGACATAGTTTTAGGGCCTGAAACATCGGCATTGCCGAGCGCACGCCGCGAATGCGCGCTATATAGCAACACGTTGACACGATGCCGCGCCGCCCGCCACCCACGATCACCGCTTGGTCGCGTAGTTCTGGATTGTCGCGTTTTTCAACTGACGCATAGAAAGCGTCGCAGTCCATATGGGCGATAGACAGGTTTGCCAGCTCACGATGGTGCACGATACGGCGCGATCCACAAAGGCTGCACCGCTCAGAAGCCTGCGAAACCAGATGAAAGCAATCGCGGCAGAGGGTTTGGTGATTTGGTTCCATGCCCCTTTATGCGTCGACTTGGGGCAGCTGTCTAGAAAGCGATCGCCTCTTGATTTATCAATTTCTATACCCATTTTGAAGAAATGGGGGCTTACATGCAAAATAGTATTTCAGGCGGAAACTTGGTTTTATTGGCTTTTGCGGCCTTCGTATTTCTTTGTATCTTTTTGGGCGTCCGAATCGTGCCTCAAAGCCAGAAATTTGTTGTAGAACGGTTTGGGCGGCTTTTGTCGGTTTTGGGGCCTGGCATTAACTTCATTGTTCCATTTTTGGATCGGGTTGCGCATAAAATCTCGATTCTCGAACGGCAACTGCCGACCGCCAATCAAGATGCGATCACAACCGACAATGTATTGGTTAAGGTTGAAACTTCTGTTTTCTACCGCATCACTGAACCCGAAAAGACCGTTTACCGAATTCGTGATGTCGATGCTGCCATTGCTACCACGGTTGCGGGTATTGTTCGCTCGGAAATAGGGAAGATGGAACTTGACCAAGTGCAGTCTAACCGCACGGAATTGACCCAAAAAATTCGCGAGCAGGTTCGCGCGATGGTGGATGATTGGGGCATTGAGGTCACGCGCGCTGAAATTCTGGATGTAAACCTAGATGAGGCGACGCGCGCCGCCATGTTGCAGCAGTTAAATGCCGAACGCGCCCGCCGCGCTCAAGTGACTGAGGCCGAAGGCAATAAACGCGCCGTTGAACTGAACGCCGACGCACAACTTTATGCCGCCGAGCAAGGTGCCAAAGCGCGGCGCATCTTGGCCGAGGCCGAGGCCTATGCCACGGTCACAATTGCGGCCGCAATCGGCGATAATGGGATTGAGGCCGCGCAATATCAAGTGGCCCTTAAACAGATTGAGGCTTTGACCGCCGTTGGCCAAGGCACAGGCAAGCAAACGATCATCGTGCCTGCCGCTGCACTCGAGGCCTTTGGTGATGCGTTTAAAATGCTAAGGGGCAGATCATGATTTGGGCCAGCTGGTGGGCTTGGATCGTGGGCGGCTTTGGCCTTGCAATTGTTGAACTGTTGGTGCCCAGCTTTATTTTCTTAGGCTTCTCTATCGCCGCTTTTTTGATAGGGATATTGGTGGCGCTGGGCCTTTTGGGAACAAACTTTGCTTTGATGGTTGCCCTTTATGCCGTGTTCGCATTGGTAGCATGGCTTGGCTTGCGGCAGTTTTTTGGCAAGCGTCACAGCACAGTCAAAGTCTGGGATGCAGATATAAACGAACCGTAAGGGCTACCAAGGCGCCAAGGCGACCCTTTAGCTTTATGGCAATGTTGCGATCAGGTCGCGCGCGGCTTGGCGCGGGTCTGTGGCGCGCCAAATGGGGCGGCCTACCACAATATAATCTGCTCCATTCTCAAGGGCTGCACGCGGTGTCGCGATGCGCTTTTGATCTCCCTCATCCGCACCAAGGGGGCGCACGCCGGGGGTCACTATCAATTTGCCTTTTGCTTGGGGCAGGGCGCGGATGGCTTTGGCCTCATGCGGGCTGGCGATTATGCCGTCGGCCCCAGCCTCAAGAGCCCGGGCGGCGCGTTCTAGCGTAATTTCGGAAATATCGCCTGCGCGGATCAAATTTTCGTCAAGGTCAGTGCGATCAAGCGATGTCAAAATGGTTACGGCCAAAATTTTAAGATCGGATCCACCTTTGCCCTCCGCTGCGGCACGTACCACTTGCGGATCACCCTGAACGGTCAGAAAATCAAGATCGTACTGCGCCAGACCGCGCACCGCGGTCTCGATTGTGGCGCCAATGTCAAAAAGCTTAAGATCCATGAAGATGCGCTTGCCATGTTCGGCCTTTAACTCATTTGCAAGGGCGAAGCCGCCGCCTGTCAGCATACCAAGGCCGATTTTGTAAAAGCTGACCGCATCGCCCAAACGCGCAGCAAGTTCTAATCCTTGAACGATATTTGGTACATCAAGCGCCAAGATCAGGCGGTCATCGGCGCTTTGCGTCTTTTGTGTTTGAGCCATCTTCTACCCTTATGCGCTATTACATGCTTTTTCTTGGGGGGTTTTGTCATGCAAAAGGGCTTGTCTGCAACAGTTTTTGCGGTGGCTACGACAGATATTTACGCAAAATTTTAACCTGTCGCGCCTGTGTTGATCAATCGGGCGGGGGTCGTAAGTGCGGTGCGCGGCAATGAGATTGGTCACACTCTAAACCTGACATACGAGGTGCAGTAGCGTTTTCCTGATAGACTGACCGTGCATACGGTGTTGCGTTATTTTTGTCTAACCTAGAAACTTGTTTATATCAGCCAGTTCAGCATTTTTACTTATCACCGCCTAACCCAGTGCCTGACTCAAAAACAAAAATAACCCGCCCTTGATATTGTTCGGCATGAATCTTGAACCGGAAAAATTTAACCCCATCTATAAATTGTAGGCTGGTTGGGCGCGCCATAATGGGCGCCAAGTCGCAGCGCTAAATCAAGGAGAAGGCCCATGAACTTAGAAAAGTTCACGGAGCGGTCACGCGGATTTTTGCAAGCCGCTCAGACCATCGCGACTAGAGATTCGCACCAAAAACTAAGTCCTGAACATTTATTGAAAGCTCTGCTTGACGATGATCAAGGGCTTGCCAGTAATCTGATTTCTCATGCAGGCGGCGCTGTTGGCCAAGTCAGCGAGACACTGGCCTTAGCAATTGAGAAATTACCTAAAGTAACAGGCGATGCGCAGCCCTTTATGGATACCGCATTGGTCAAAGTCTTGGCTGAGGCTGAAGCATTAGCTAAGAAGGCAGGTGATCAGTTTGTCCCCGTCGAGCGCCTGCTGATGGCGCTTTGCATGGTGAAAACAAAAGCCAAAGATGCGCTGGATGCGGGGGGCATTTCTGCCCAAAAGCTGAATACTGCAATTAATTCCTTGCGAAAAGGCCGCACCGCTGACAGCGCTTCTGCCGAAGCGGGCTATGACGCCTTAAAAAAATATGCCCGCGATCTGACGCTTGCGGCCGAACAGGGCAAAATTGATCCTATCATTGGCCGTGATGAGGAAATCAGGCGCGCCATGCAAGTTTTATCACGCCGTACAAAAAATAATCCTGTTTTAATTGGGGAGCCTGGGGTTGGTAAGACCGCTATTGCAGAAGGTTTGGCCTTGCGCATTATCAGTGGTGATGTGCCTGAATCCCTGCGTAATAAAAGATTGATGGCGCTGGATATGGGCGCTTTGATCGCGGGTGCCAAGTATCGCGGTGAGTTTGAGGAGCGGTTAAAGGCTGTTTTGGCCGAGGTGACAGATGCTGCAGGTGAAGTTGTCCTGTTCATTGATGAGATGCACACGCTCGTTGGTGCTGGCAAGTCCGAGGGCGCGATGGATGCTGCAAATCTTATTAAACCCGCTCTTGCGCGAGGAGAGCTGCACTGTATTGGGGCCACTACCTTAGATGAATATCGCAAATATGTTGAAAAAGACGCAGCGCTTGCGCGCCGTTTTCAACCTGTGATGGTACTCGAACCGACAGTGTCGGACACAATCTCGATCTTGCGCGGCATTAAAGAGAAATATGAGCTGCATCACGGCGTGCGCATCAGCGATTCGGCCTTGGTGGCGGCTGCGACTTTATCTCACCGCTATATTACCGACCGCTTCTTGCCCGATAAGGCGATTGACCTGATGGATGAGGCCGCCAGCCGCTTGCGCATGGAGGTTGACAGCAAACCCGAAGAACTAGATGCGCTTGACCGCGAAATTTTGCAAAAGCAAATCGAAGTGGAAGCGTTGCGCCGTGAAAGCGATCGGCCTAGCCAAGACCGATTAGCGCTTTTGGAAAAAGAATTGACGGTTTTGACTGAACGCTCCTCGGCTATGTCTGCCAAATGGCAGGCTGAACGTGACCAGCTTGAAAAAGCGCGAGATCTAAAAGAACAGCTTGAAAAAGCGCGCGCCGAACTTGAACAGGTCAAACGCGAAGGCAACCTTAGTCGCGCGGGAGAGCTTTCGTATGGAATCGTGCCGGAGCTTGAACGTAAATTGGCAGCATCAGAATCGCGTGAAGGTAATGCCTTGGTCTCGGAAGCCGTATTGCCTGAACAAATTGCTGAAGTGGTAGAGCGTTGGACGGGCATTCCTACTAGCCGAATGTTAGAAGGCGAAAAAGACAAACTTTTGCGTATGGAAGATGTGTTGGGCAAGCGGGTGGTCGGCCAAGGCACAGCCCTTAAGGCGGTTGCCAATGCGGTGCGCCGCGCGCGCGCTGGGCTTAATGATGAAAACCGCCCTCTGGGCTCGTTCCTATTCTTGGGCCCCACAGGAGTTGGCAAAACTGAGCTTACTAAAGCTGTGGCAGAATATCTGTTTGACGATGATTCAGCGCTTTTGCGGATTGATATGTCTGAATTTATGGAGAAACACGCCGTGTCTCGCCTGATCGGCGCGCCTCCCGGATATGTTGGTTATGATGAGGGGGGCGTTTTGACCGAGGCGGTGCGGCGCAGACCCTATCAGGTGATTTTGTTCGATGAAGTTGAAAAGGCCCATCCTGACGTTTTTAACATTTTACTTCAGGTGCTGGACGATGGGATTTTAACTGATGGTCACGGCCGCTTGGTTGATTTCAAACAAACATTGATCGTGCTGACCTCAAACCTAGGGGCCGCAGGTCTGAGTCAGCTCCCTGAAGGGGCAGACCTAACCGAGGCCCGTGCCCAAGTCATGGAAGCGGTGCGCCTGCACTTTAAACCCGAGTTCCTAAATCGTTTGGATGAGATGATCATTTTTGATCGTCTAGGGCGAGAAGATATGGGCGTTATTGTTGAGCTTCAACTCGGTAAGCTAGAAACTCGTCTTGTCGGACGCAACATAACGCTTACCCTGACGGATGAGGCAAAAGACTGGTTGGCGCGTGAAGGCTATGATCCTGTCTTTGGTGCAAGGCCGCTAAAACGGGTTTTTCAGCGGCATTTGCAAGATGTCTTGGCGCATATGATTCTTTCGGGCGAAGCCCCCGACGGAACTCACGTCGGCGTCTCGGCTGGCCCGGAAGGATTAACAGTAGGCAGTCGCCTATCCGTATCCGAACGCCAGATCGCGCAACCGTTGATCGTGCATTAACCCTGATAGGCCTCCAATTTACATTCTTCGTAAATTGGAGGCCTATCTCATGCTTCGCATTGATTCCTCCACAACAAGGTATTTCGCAAAATTTAGGAAAACTAAATTACACTAACCCCCACCCCAAAGCTTAGATTGTTACGTTAGCCACTGTTTTAAATCAATAATTCGTTTATTTTCGAAAAAAGCACGAATTTGTGACATTTTGTACTTGCGTGTATTTGCGTGAGGCCCTAGACACCGCTTCACCGAGACGACGCAGGTTGTTGAGGGGTTCTGAGAGGAAC
>Ga0115567_10004141_pt1 | contig 14191 bp, 13 predicted proteins | sample COGITO_mtgs_1204_2_FD_88679 | JGI IMG/M metagenome (GOLD analysis project Ga0115567, IMG submission 88679) | Pelagic marine microbial communities from North Sea - COGITO_mtgs_120412 | ecosystem: Environmental > Aquatic > Marine > Epipelagic | place: Germany:Helgoland, sampling site Kabeltonne...
CATAAACGAGAAATTTTTCGTCACAACAAGGCGGTACTGCGCGCAAAACCGCAGTGTACACCTAGTACTCGAGGATTTGAGCACAGTACCAACAAAGTTGTGGCGGAAAAAGACCGTTTATGGATGTGAACTATTTAACCTTGTTCAATATGATACAAAGCAAGCTCTCCAAATACATTGGGCCAGCGACGAGTAAGGCCATTACACTTGCCTTTACCGTCAATCACTTGGCTGTCAATTATTCTAATGTTGTTTTCTTGACACAAAATTTCAAAATCAATACAGGTGCAAAGATGGATGTTTGGTGTGGAATACCATTTGTGGGGAATCGTGTCTGACTCAGGCATGCGACCCTTGCTCAAGAGCATCCAGCGGTTTTTCCAAAAACCAAAGTTTGGAAAAGTAATAATAGCTTGCTTGCCAACCCTAACAATTTCCTGCAATAGGTGGCGAGGGTCTTTAAGTTCTTGTAAGGATTGAGTCATGATGACTGTGTCAAAAGATTGTGTTTCAAAATAGCCCAGACCAGTATTCATATTCAGCTCAATCACTGGCACACCGGCTTCAGTACAGGCCAGCACTTTGTCTTCATCCGACTCAATGCCATAACCTGTGCCTTTATTGCTGTCAAATAAGGCCCGCAATAAACTACCGTCACCACAGCCGAGGTCTAAAATTCGGGCGTTTTGTGGTGTCCATGCTTTTACAATATCAAAGTCAAATCTTTGAAAGGTATCATTGTTATTTTCGGTCACTGTGCGTAACACTCCCTAGGCCAAAAAAGCCTGCAATAATTTTTTATAGCGAGTAATGTCCATTAAAAAAGAATCATGACCTTGTGCTGCGTCAATTTTGGCATAGGTTACTCGTTTATTTTTTTCTATGAGCGCTTTTACGATTTCTTCCGAGCGCTCTGGAGAGAATCGCCAGTCTGAGGTAAAGGCTATAAGTAAAAAATTAGCCTCTACATGTTGAATGGCCGTGCTTAAAGCATCTTGGTATTGAGCTGCTGGATCAAAGTAATCCAGGGCTTTGGTCATCAACAAGTAAGTGTTGGCATCAAAATGATCAGAAAAGGTTTCGCCTTGGTAGCGTAGATAGCTTTCAACTTGAAACTCAGCGCTGAAATCAAAATTGAGTTTACCTTCTTTAAGCTCTCTTCCAAATTTCAAACGCATTACATCATCAGATAAATAAGTAATATGACCAAGCATGCGAGCTAAGGTTAAGCCTTGTCGAGGGTAATGGTCGCCAGAATAAAAGTGACCCTCGTTAAAGCCAGGGTCTCTTAAAATAGCTTGTCTGGCAACTTCGTTAAAGGCAATATTTTGCGCTGATATTTTTGGTGCTGAGGCAATCATCACCGCTTTTTTTAAGCGGTTAGGATAGCTTATACTCCATTGCAAAACCTGCATACCACCGATGCTGCCCCCGACAATCGCGGCCCAAGTGTCTATGCCAAGATAATCCGCAAGTTGAGCTTGGCTATGTACCCAGTCTTCCACAGTGACAATTGGAAAGTCTGGGCCATAGGGTAGGCTGGTTTTGAGGTTGACAGTGCTTGGCCCGGTAGAGCCATGGCAGCCACCAAGATTATTACTACAGACTACAAAAAAGTGATCGGTGTTAATAGCTTTGCCGGGGCCTACAAAATTATCCCACCAGCCAGGTTTAGGGTCGGTTGGGCTATGGCTGCCTGCAACATGATGGTTGCCAGATAACGCATGACAAATAAGCAGGGCATTGGACTTATCGGCATTAAGTTCTCCATAGGTCTCATACGCGAGAGTAAAGCCATCAAGTGTTTGACCTGAGACAAGACCAAAAGTATCGTCATGTTGAAAATATTGGGGTATCACTATGCCGACTGAGCCTGTTTTTGTAGTATGGTGCTGCAACTGTGTTCTCCAATTTTAGACGGGCTTGTGCTTTTGAGTTCAAGCTTTATAATCGATCCGATTATCAGCTAGGAACTTAATTATGTTTACTCACCTAAGTACGGCCAGGCCTGCACATGGGGCTGTGTCGCCGCAATTAGCTTATGGCTTTGCGCCAAAAATAACAACACTAAATGCTCTTAAAAGTACTCTTCTTGCCAAAGTATCGCCCATGGGGCGTTCTATGCGCCAATCTACTGTGCAGCCACGATTTATAAGGGCGAAAGCAGCCTTAACTAGCTTATCAAACACTGTTTGCAAAACCTTAGCAGACTGTAATAAGTCCGCCTGGGTTATTACAGGCGCTTTGCGTGAAAGTTCACGAGCAACCCCAAAAGGGCAGGTGTTGCTCGTCAACTTTGGGCAGCAGCAGCTCGGTGTTTTAGAACCAAAGACTATACAGCAATTATCTGCATTGTGTGACCATGAAGATGTACAACTTGCCCAAAGTAACTCAAGTTTTGGTGTAGATGCAGGCGTATTTCTCGTTGGCCAAGGCGTTTGTGAAAGTGAAATCAAGCATTGTTTTTTTCAGGCTTTTAGTATGGAGCAAAAAGACAATTTTTGGCTGGGCTTTCGTTCTAACATTCAATGGCAAGAGGCGGTAAGCGACAGTGAGCAGTTCATGTCTGCCAAGCCTCAGTCCATACCCATGAGTTTTGCCTATGATTTGCTGGCTCAGCAGCTGCTTCAAAAGCTGAGTGACAATTATATGATTTTAACGCTTGATGAGCTTCATTTTTTTTCCTTAGAAGCGTATCAGTTTGGATTAATTAGCAGAGATATTGTGGACGGCATCCGCACTAATATTGTGGATAACGTAATGGATATTTTTACATTAGAAACTCGAGATCTTGCGAGCTGTTCTAGTGATCATGATAAGCTTGTCTCTCGAGTTCGAGAGCGATTTTTACTTGACTATATGATTAAGCGCTGCAAAGAAGCAGATCTTGTCGCCCAATGCCCACCAATCAATTTAAGCCAACACAGTGTGAACCTTGAGCAACCGTTAGTAGCTCATGAAGATATTACGAATGACTGGTTGTCGACAGAGATGTTAGCCGCGTCTAATCTTTACGATTGTCAGCAGCTAGTGCACATGGCCTCGATTAGTAGTGGTGACTGGGCAACTCATGGCTTAGATACGTCTCACATGCCTATGGCGGTGATTAAATCAGGCGCTACTGAACTGAGTATTGAGAGCTTTACTCAGGCTTTAACCGGTAGCCTGTTGACGCCTGTGCAGTTAGGCACTTTGAATAAATTCTTAATAAATTGCGCTAGCTCAAACCCGACCCAACAGTCTAAACCCCAAGTGGTAAGTTTGGCTGATTGGCGCAACCAGGTACAACTTAGTTTTTGGACTAAAGTGGTATTAAGCTCTGAGGTGAAGCGAGCTCGGGCTATGGTGGGCCTGTTCAATAACCATTTTTTGTCATTTTCACCAGAGGTCAGATCTGCAATGTTAGCAGTGTATGCCCGCATGTTTCAAAACAAAGTCCATCAAGTGTTTTCATCTCAACACAAGCCAGCGTTAATCGTAAGCTCTGAACAATTTGTTAATATCAGTAAGCGCATGATGTTCTCGCTACTCGGTACTCACGACGATTCGCCTGACCGGTTGTCGACTAATATTACCAAGATGATTAACGAGGAGTATGGGGTGTCAAATTTAACGTATGACTCTCAAGATGAGGGCGAATGTGTTGGGCATTAAAACACAACTACAGCATATTTTCAATTGAGGGGTTGATTGATTCGATGATATGGCTTAGTTTCCCAAGCTCTTGCGCTAGTCTATTCTCCTCAAACTTGAGTCGCTCGATTTCATCTGGCACATCTGCTGGATTTTCCAGTAAACCTTGCAGTTTATTGGCTTGGGCATCCCACATTTCTTTACGCTGCTGGGCGTGCTTTAAAATTGGCGTAATAGACTGCTCAATCCAGGCGTTAAGCTCTACTCGAAGATCTTCGCCAAGATGATTAACGCTTTCTTTTAAAGTTTCAGTAAATGAGAGTGAATTGAACAGTCTATCTTTCCATAATTTGAATCGGCTTTGACTAAAGCGTTTTGCACTGTCTTCTAAGAAGAAGACTCTCTCACGAAAGGCGCTGAGCTCGAAGCGCTCGTACAGCATGGAAAAGCGCTCTTGATCTCGGCCATATTCTTTATGCAATCGCTCAATCAGCATAAAGGCTTGTTCTAAATTATTTTGTAAAATTGAAAAAATTTCATTAAGCTGTTCAAAAGTTGATTCCAGCGCTAAATGAAGCTCTTGTTTCTTCCAGTGCTTGCCTTCTGGCTTAAGTTTTTCTTGAATTATACTTAAGGATTCTTCTTGAACTGGCTCTAACCAGTTGGGGATTTGGGTACGCAAGCGTTGTTCCAAAGGTGTTAGTGCTATTAAACGTTTTCGATAGAAATCTTGCTCTTTTTTTACTCGCTCGTTTAATTGAAAAAGCTTAACTTCGCCACGACCATGAGTGGATTCTAACGATTGACGCTCAGCTTCTGCGGTCATCAATTGGTTCTTATACAGTCGTTGGGCTGTTTTCATCAGGCGCAGCGACTGATCTATCACTTGCTCTTTAATTGCCAGTTCTTTACCTTTTAAAATGCTTTCAAAGAGCATAAGCTCTAGTTTTTTTAAGCCAGACTTATACAGCAGATCTTCTTCTGCGTAGAGTCGGCCTCGTAAAGCGGCTTTTGCAGAAAGTAAAATAATACCATCATTTGGAATACCCAGCACCTGGGCTGTTTGCTGTTGTAATCGCTTGAGATTACGATTTGCAATTTCGTCGCCGTCTGGGTCATCCCATAGCGTGTCGATTTTATTAAGGACTGCAAACATTCGCTCATTTAAACGACCACTGAGGTGTTTAATATGTTCTTCCCAAATTTGTAAGTCTGTAGCAGTCACACCAGTGTCTGCACTTAAAATAAACAGCACCGCATGGGCTTCTTGCAAGAGGTTAATGGTTAATTCTGGCTCTGCACCTAAGGCGTTTAGGCCTGGTGTGTCGATAATTCGAAGGCCTTGGCGAAGTAGGGGGTGGTCAAAGCTAATAAGCGCGTGGCGCCATTTTGGGATTAGCACTCGTTTCGGGTTCAGTAGATCTTGCTCTAAACTTTTGGCATCAAATTTAAGTCGTTTGGCTTCTTCTTTGGTGACGGAGTTGACCGCACATACTTGAGACATGACTTGCGCCATCTTTTCAATGTCAGAAAAGTCTAGGTCATGGTGTTCCCAAAGTTGGGGTTGTTTTTTCAAGGTTTGAATGGATTCTTCACTAGCTCTGGTTTCAATTGGCAATAGTTGCAAAAAAGATTCTCGGCTGTGGAGGTCGAAAAAAAGCTCGGTAGGGCACATGGTGGTGCGACCAGGTTTAGAGGGCAGTAGTCGCTGACCATGCTGCGCAAAAAATAAAGCATTTATAAGCTCGGTTTTGCCACGGGAAAATTCCCCAACAAAAGCCAGTGTGATGCGATCAGTTTGTAGGGCGCCTTGAGTGACTTGCAGGCCTGATTCAATTTGGTCTGCTTCAAAGCCATTACGAACTAGCCATTCTTGAAATTGGGTTAACGCTCTTTGAATGCCTTGTTTCCAGGCAATATAGTCGTCCACACGACGATGATTATTCGGTGCTGTTGCTTGCCCATTGTCCAATTCCGTATCTGGCATTATGCCTTTGGCCTCCATGGAATACCGATCCCTACATTTTGGATTAAAGATTAAAGTATATACGGCTTATGGCGCTAGAGCCAGAAAGTAGCCTGCCATTAGTGTTAGAGGGCCACACCACCAGAAGGCGGCTACTCACTTTCTTCTAGCGCTAGATCTACTCTTTTTACGAGTTCATTGAGTTGATCTTGGTTGCGAGATTCTACAGCTCTTAGATTTCGCTTTGTTTGTTCCAGTTCATCTGTGACGTTAAGTGCAGCAATAAGTGCGATTCGGTCTAAACTTGCAGTACGACCAGAATTGCGGATGCTGCGAAGCCGTTCGTCCAAAAGCCGAGAGGCATGAAGTAAGTCGCTTTCTTTTTCTTTTGGGCAGGCAACTTTATATTGCTTGCCAAGCAGGGCAAGCGTAACTGTAGCATTTTCTGGTTTCATAGCGGTTTTAAGTTCCATGTTGAGCAGGGGTCATCAATGAGTGCATGGCAAAGCGTTGAGGTATATACCCCTAAATTCATAACGCTATGGGTATAGATGCCAATCTCGCGTTTTGAGTGTGAACCTAATGATAGTGCTTTATAACTAATTTGGTCAATGAAAGGTATAATTATGGCAGATAAAGTAACAACGTTAAATTGGGCATACGTAATACAAGCCAATGGCACTAGCAAAGCGCTTACTTTAAAAGATGATGATAACCTACCAGAACATTTGGCCGAACAATTAGAGGCGCTAGCGGATGGCGCTTATTTGTGGGCGCACTTAAGCTATGACACAGAGCTTGCAAGTCAAATTTTGCTGAAATTAGGTTTGACAGAAGATGATATTGAAGGTTTGGTGACAACAGAGTCTCGGCCTAAAGCTCTGTCTATCCGGGGTGCATGGCTTATCGCTATGCGCGCTATCAATAAGAATACAGAATCTCATCCCGAGCAGATGATTTCGGTTCGACTATGGGTGACGCCTCAATTACTGATTAGTTTGCGGCGTTCAACCTTTCCCCTATTTTCTATACGGGATCTTAAAACAATGGTAGATGAGCAGCAAGCGCCAAGTACTACCATGAATGCGGTGCTCTATTTATTAGATTTTCTAACAGATCGGGTACGAGATTCAGTGGATCAACTTGAAGATACTGTGACAACGCTTGAAGAAGATATTTTGGGTGGCAAATTTTCGGCAGCAAGATCTATTTTATCCACTAAGCGACGAGAGTCTGCTGGCATCCGGCGCTTTCTTGCGCCGCAACGGGAGGCTTTAGAAAATCTAGCTCGTTACAAAGGGGCAGGGCGACAGCTGAATAGTGACGAAAATTTTTGGGTACGAGATTTGATTGAACGCACCACACGCTATATTGAAGATTTAGATTTGGTGCGAGAAAAAGCCGTCGTGTTGCAAGAAGACATGCGCGCCACCATTGGTGATCAGCAAAATCAACGAATGTATGTGCTCTCCATTGTAACGGCTGTCTTTTTGCCCTTGTCTTTTTTAACTGGCGTGTTTGGTATGAATGTGGCAGGCTTGCCTGGTACCGAAATGCCGAGTGCTTTTTGGATTTTGTTTGGTTGTATGTCTTTTTTAGCCGTTGGCATTGGTTGTCTTATGTATAAGAAACAGTGGTTTTAGTGCTGTAGCGACCACCTCCTAAAGATGGTGGGAAATAACCACAGCGGCTCGTAGTTTTTTTGAGCCAAATGAAAACATTTTGTTGAGGTCTGCTTTTGCGATGGGGATGTATTGGCAATCAATCGCTGATTGATGCTCTTCGTCTAGATCAGGGTCATGAATAAAAAAACAATTTTCATCGACACCCGTGACTACGATCCAGTGCGGTGCTTTTTGGCCGTCTAGCCGGTAGGTGCTGATCAGTAATAATACAGCTGCATTGTGGGTTGTATAATAGGCAATTTTTTCAACGTCTAGCAGGCAATAATGTATATTGATATTGTGTTTTAAACATCTGTTAAAAAACTGGTAATGCACCGTCGTCATCACTTGTTTTTTATGCTCGGAACGAACCCCTTCAATTAACAATGGTTTATCCGAGCTTACCCATATTTCAGCCTCAAAGCTACGTTTTCTTGCGGCAAGAGCAAGGCCGAAAGGATGACAACCACCATGGCCAGAAGTCATAAATATAGTGGTTGCTTCGCGCCAAATATCAAGCTCTTGTTCAAGTGTTAAGGCAAAATTAGGTTTAAGGCTAGCGATTGCCATCATTAAAGATGCAGGTCCACAACTAAAATCGGTTTGCTGTTGATACCACGGAGTACGCCGATGCAGCGACGTATCGTTTGGCCATTTGATACGCTTTTGCATTCGCAGTGCATCACTGTGATCTTGATAATAGTCAGGATATTCACCAAAAACTCGATAGTCAGTTTTTTGATAAAGCCCAATGGCTTGAGTATTTGTTTTTGCAACTTCTAATCGCATATAAAATCGGTCTTGCTCAACTGCGCAATCTTCTAAAGCATACATTAACTGTAGGGCGATACCTCGACCTCTTGCTATTGGTAGTATGGCGAGCGAGTAGAGGCGAGCCACACGAGTACCTGGCCGGCATAAACAGATTCCATAGCCAAGCAGTTGCTCGTCGCTAGTATTATATGCAACTAACACAGCACTTAAAGGAGACTGTATATGATGTCGAAATTGACGTTTACTGAGCCGGTCGACGCTAAAGCAACTGGCCTCCGTATGTAAAAGCGCCTCAATATCTTGCGTTTGTGCCACTCTAATTTGAAAAGTATTAGGCACGTCCTAAGCCCCGAGTTTCTAAGCGGCGCAAAAATTCCGACATAATCTGCATATAAAGTTCCTCACCCAAATAGATGTCTTCAACACCATGGTCAATAGATGGATTATCGTTAACCTCAAGCACATAAGCGTGATTTTCATGCTCTTTAATGTCTATGCCATAAAGACCATTACCTATCACGTTTGCCGCTTTTAGCGCGGTTTTTAGCACTTTGGACGGTACTTCAAAAGTTGGTAGCGTATCAAAAGCCCCGGTTAAAAATCGTTTAGAGCTATGATTGTAAATTTGCCAGTGATTTTTTGCCATGTAATAGCGACAGGCATAAAGTGCTCGGCCGTTGAGCACACCTATACGCCAATCATATTCAGTAAATAAATATTTTTGAACTAAGATAAGTGCAGATTCTTGCAGCATCTCGCTCAAGGTTTTTTGCAATTCATCTTGATTTGAGACTTTAAACACACCTTTTGAAAAAGAGCCTTCGGGCATTTTTAAAACCATAGGAAAGGCGAGCTGGTTTTCTAGTTCATCAAGGGTGGCTTGATTATTATCGTTTATAACCAAAGATTTAATACTTGGTACATTTTTATAGCCAAAAGCATCGTGTAAAAAGACTTTGTTACAACAGCGTAAAATGGAAGTTGAGTCGTCAATGACAACCAGGCCTAAGTCCTCCGCCTTGCGAGAAAAAACATAGGTGTGATGATCTATGGCTGTGGTTTCTCGAATAAATAGCCCATCAAATTGGCTGAGTTGACTAAAGTCATCGGCGGTGATGGTTTTAGCGTAAATCCCCAGCTTTTCCCCAGCCTTTATAAAACGACTAATGGCGGACTTATTACTTGGTGGCACGGCTTCTTTACAGTTGACAAGAATTGCAAGATCCCAGCGAAACTTTTTAGCTTGATGGTTGGAGCGCCACTGCTTTGTAGAAAAAGAATCTAAGGCCGCAAGACAAAAAGCTCGTTGTGCTGGATTGAGGTTTGCGATGGATACTTGCTTGATATGTAACCTTAATCCCTGATCCTTCTTGTGCCACTGAATCCACAGTATAGGCGCAGTGAAATCTTGATAGATTTTATTGGCTAGCTTTTGAAAGCTTGCATCTTCCACTGTGCCCATACAAAGTACAAATTCACCAGAGAGCGCAGTTTCTTGTTTTGGCTGATATCGCAAGTTCAGCCAATGCACAAGATCATTGTTGCGCAGTTCATTGATGATCTTTACGTTTGGTATAACTTGATGACTTCGCGCTTCCGCTAAAAGTGAGCAATAATAGCCTTCACTTAGATAGCGAGTAATATCACAAAGATTAATGACCCGCACATGGGGTTCCTTTAGTTTTGGATGCTCTCGTAAATAAGTGTCAAAACTAATAGTGGCAGATGATAAGTCGGTAAAAAGTTCAGGTTTATCAACAACAAATATAGTAGTTAACATAGACACACTCTCATAAAGGACCAGTCGTTAGTATAGCCCAAAGTGCTTAACCTCATAGTTTTTAAGGCTTATTTTTTGGTACATAGCCAGTTGCTAGGTCATGGTGTTTATTATTTAAAAAGAGTAGCATTTGTTCTTGAAGATATTGACGAGTGTCTGGCTCAAAAAGCTCCAAATGCTTTTCATTAATAAGACGCTTTTGATGAGCTAACCATTCATCCCAGGCTTTTTCAGAAAAGTTTTCATAAATATACTGGCCAGTTTCACCTGGAAATGGCGGGCGATCTAAACTGTCGAGGTTTTCTTGAAATTTACGACAAAAAACTGTACTCACAATTCTGGCTCCTTGATATTAATGGCTCGAATTTGCTCAAATAACTTTATTACTGGGCTAGCGAGCCCAAGACTTGGTGGATCAGTTAAATCATACCAAAGATACTTGTTAGGCTCGCTTATTTTGATGGCTAATTGGTCTTCTGTACAGTCTCCGAGATAGGGAGCAAGGTTTAGATCAAAGTGAGAAAACTGATGAAAAATTGGCTTTAATGGCCGGGTTTGGATAGGTGCTTTGGTAGACGATAAGGCTGATACGTTTGCTTTAAGTTCGTCATAACTATGATACTCAGGTGGGCACCAAAGATTTCGCCAGATGCCAGTTGGCGGTCGCTTTACGAGCAAAAGAAAATGACCAGATTGTAAAATGAGATAAAAGCGTTGCTCTTGGCGACGCTTGGCTTTACTTAGCTGCATGTGTTGACGATATTTTGAAGGTGTTACCGGAAAATTTTGGATTTGTTGTGCATTAAATGCAGCACATTTTGATTGCAGTGGGCAGGCTTGGCATAAGGGCGTTTTAATTTTGCAGACTGTAGCGCCAAGATCCATCATGCCTTGATTAAAAGCCCTGTCCAGTACGTTTTGACCTGGTGTCAATTGATTGGCTAAGGCCCAATATTGATTTTCCATTGCTTTTGATTGGGGCTTGCCATCAATCATAGCAAAACGACCAAACACTCGTCGCACATTACCATCTAAGATAGGGCCATCTAAACCATGACCAAGTGACCGAATAGCACCTGCTGTGGACCGACCAATGCCAGGCAGGGTGAGTAGTGTGGCTATCTCTGTTGGAACTTGCCCTTGATGCTGGTCAACGATGAGTCGTGCAGCCCTTAAGAGGTTTTGTGCGCGAGTATAATAGCCAAGACCGCTCCAAAGGTGAAACACTAAATCTTCTTGTGCTTGAGCAAGATCATAGACACTTGGCAGTTCTTCTATGAAACGATTAAAAAAAGTGACAACTCGCTCAGCTTGGGTCTGCTGCAGCATAATTTCAGAAATCCAGGTTTTATACGGTGTATGAGGTGCTTGCCAAGGAAAATCATGACGACCTTGCAATTGAGCCCAGTCTAAGACACTTGAGCGAAACCACTGACTTACCACCGAAGTATCAGTCGTCGCCATGGTCGAGCCTTTGTCGTCGATTGTGCCGACTACGACGAATAACCACTAAAACGAAGTCTGCAAGTAAAATACCAACAGCATTAGCAATTAGATCATAACCAGACGATGATCTGTAGCTTAAAAAAGCTTGAGCAATTTCAATACTGGCACTAATGGCAAAAATTATACAAAATCGTATGATAAATTGTTGTCGCCAGGCAATATTAGCTAAAAACGTGAGCCAGCCAAAAGCAACCAAATGCTGCACTTTATCAAAATTTGAAATAGGTAATATGGTTGTCTGTTTAGACGTGGCTAAGTAAAACAGCGTAATGATTGAGATATAAAACATCAGGCTAGCGATTCTTTGTAGCCAGGTTTTTCCATTATAAAGCTGTGGCTGAGTGTCAGGTGTCATAAAAAGACTCGAGTGGCGTTAAACTAAATGCTCGATCATAGCACGGCAAAATGGTTGTATGAAGTCTATACTTCATTCCTTATTTTATTATTGAGCCAGCCTTGTATATTAAGCGCAATGTCTGTTATTAATCGACTTCTTGCTTCAAGGCTGCCCCAAGCAACATGTGGCGTTAATAGTAGATTGGGGCGTGGCTCTAACAGCGGATGCCCCTCTGGCATGGGCTCTGTGGGGAATACATCAATTGAAGCGCCACGGATGTCGCCATTATCTAAAGCTGTAATTAAAGCATTCGTATTAATAATTTTACCCCGAGCCGTATTGATTAAGATACTGGTGGGTTTCATGGCTTGAAACGCTTGAGCGGTAAACAAATGATTGGTGGCGGCTGTTAACGGGCAATGAATAGAAATAAAATCTGAGTCTTGTAAAATAGAGTCAAAATTTTCTCGATTAGGCGGCGATGTTGGCGATAAAGAATTGCTGGATATTTCTCGAAAGCTTTGGCAGATTTTTATATTCATACCAAAGGCACTGGCCAGTTGGGCTAATTTTTGCCCTAAATGACCATAGCCAATAATACCCAGAGTTTTACCTTCAAGCTCCATGATGTCATATGGCATAATCGAGAAGAGCGGTTGTTGAGACCAGGTTTTGTCAACAACTAAGCTATGATACTGGTGTTGTGTATTTGCAAAATAAAGCATAGATGCCACAACATGTTGAGCAACGCTTGCGGTGGCGTAGTTTCTTGTATTGCAAACGGCAATGCCCTTGGCTTTACAACTTTGAAGGTCGATATGATCAACGCCTGTGGCTGCGGTAAATATAATCGCAAGTTTAGGGCACTGTTCTAGCACTGCTTGATCAATGGGCACTTTATTGGTAATAACGCAGTCTGCACCTTGTAATCGTTTGACAATAGTTGCTGTGTCTTTTGGTGTCTGAGGAAATTGAGTTAATTGAATTAAATTTTCAATACCAAAAAGGTTTAAACTTGGTGAACCAAGCCCATCGCCAAGCGTTGCTGTATCTAAAAAAACCCCGTGCATCATGGCTTTTCAACTTTGCTTATCACAGGCCCAGCAGCGGAGCTTGCCACTAGATTAGGTGTATCCTTTGCTGCGTTGGGGCTTTTTTGCACTAATTTTTGAATAATGTCTTCAGCTAGGCGTTGTTTCTCTGGCGCATTGAGTTGAGATAAATGACTTTCAATATGAGACTCAAGTAACCTTTCAATAAGTTGCACATGGTTGAATGAGGCATTCAGGCATGGAATATAGTTGAGCGATTCGCCACCAGCATCAATAAATTCTTGTCGAGCTTCCATTTGCACTTCTTCTAATGTTTCCAGGCAATCAATTGAAAACCCTGGGCAAATAATATCAATCTTTTTATAGCCTTGCTCAGCGAGTTTGACTAAAGATTTATCCATATAAGGCTGTAGCCAGGGTTCTCGACCAAATCGAGACTGAAAATAGGTTTTGTGTTGAGTGTCCTCTAGTCCCAATATATCAACGATCAGTCTTGAAGTCTTTAGGCACTGGCAGTGGTAAGGATCGCCTTTATGCAAATAGCGTTGCGGCACGCCATGATAAGAAAAAACAAGGAGCTCGCCACTGCCGTTTTGTTGACGAAACTGTTGGATGCTTGTGGCGATACTGTGCACAAAATGAGGGTTATCATAGTAGGCCGGTAAAAAATCCAGGCTTGGCTGCCAGCGAAGGTGGCTCATCACACGAGCAAACTCATCAAAAGTAGATGCAGTGGTTGATGCGGAATATTGTGGGTACAAAGGCAGTACGATAAATCGTTGAACGCCTTGATTTTGTAGTCGAACCATGGTTTCTTCTATACTTGGCTCGCCATATCGCATAGCAAAATCAACCACAAAATTTAAATTGTCGCCCTGTTGAAATTTCTTCGCAAGGCTGATTCGCAGTGCGACTGTAAGCTCAGACATAGTGTGAGTTAGAGGCGAGCCATGATCAGTCCATACTTTGGCATAAGCTTTGGCAGATCGCCTTGGTCTAATATTTAAAATTATGCCATTTAAAATGCACCACCAAAGCCAGCGTGGAGTTTCCACAACTCGTGGGTCAGCTAAGAATTCAGCTAAATATCGCTTTAAAGCTTTTGGGGTTGGCGCACTAGGGCTACCTAAATTGGTGATAATGATGCCAAGTTTACAGGTTTGCGAATGACCTTGCTGTTGAGAATGAAGAGAGTACATAAAGGGATAAATCCTTGACTTGAGGTTTTGTTGACTAGCTTTAGGTATATACCCATAACGCTATGGGTATATCAAATAGAAATTAGCCTTGTATTCTATATTGATTTAACGCCTAATTGGGAGCGTTGTTTTTATTACTCAGTGCCCAGCCATGAATTCGTCTAGCAAGCCAGACTGCGGAATTTTGATCTAACACAATGCCTGCTGCTGCTTGAATCACTTGATAATCCATATTACCAGCTAAGACAGCTTGGCGTTGTCGATCACGGGCGTTCTGGGC
>Ga0115567_10004142_pt1 | contig 14190 bp, 11 predicted proteins | sample COGITO_mtgs_1204_2_FD_88679 | JGI IMG/M metagenome (GOLD analysis project Ga0115567, IMG submission 88679) | Pelagic marine microbial communities from North Sea - COGITO_mtgs_120412 | ecosystem: Environmental > Aquatic > Marine > Epipelagic | place: Germany:Helgoland, sampling site Kabeltonne...
AAAAAGTGGGATGATAAAATAAACGAACATTTCACAAAGGAACTTGCAAAACTTCAACGTATGAATCCGCAAGTTGCAGAATACAGCATTCAACGAAATTACCTTGATCTGGTTCTGGATTTGCCTTGGAATGAATTTAGTAAAGATAAATTCGACCTTAAAAGAGCAAGAAAAATACTCGACCGCGATCATTATGGTTTAGACGACGTAAAACAGCGGATTATAGAATATCTCGCCGTTTTAAAACTTCGGAATGATATGAAGTCACCTATCCTTTGTCTTTACGGACCTCCAGGTGTTGGTAAAACCTCTTTGGGAAAATCGATTGCCGAAGCATTGGGTCGTGAATATGTGCGAATGTCTTTAGGAGGATTGCGCGATGAGGCTGAAATACGCGGACATAGAAAAACATATATCGGTGCAATGCCAGGACGAATAATCAAAAGCCTTAAAAAAGCAGGAACTAGTAACCCTGTATTTGTATTGGATGAAATCGATAAGATTTCAGCAAGTAATCAAGGAGATCCTAGTTCTGCGATGCTCGAGGTTTTAGACCCAGAACAGAATAGCACATTTTACGACAACTTTTTAGAATTGGGATATGACCTTTCCAAGGTTATGTTTATTGCAACTTCTAATAGTCTAAGCACGATTCAGCCTGCATTACGCGACAGAATGGAGATAATTAAAGTTACGGGTTATACTATTGAGGAAAAGGTTGAAATTGCTAAAAAACATTTATTGCCAAAACAATTGGAAGAACATGGACTTACCAAAAAACATCTTACAATAGCAAAACCACAACTTGAAAAAATAGTTGAAGGCTATACGAGAGAAAGTGGTGTTCGTGGTCTCGAAAAACAGATTGCTAAAATGGTGCGCTATGCTGCGATGAAAATTGCAATGGAAGATGAGTACCAAGTAAAAGTTACAAATGAGGCAGTAGTTGAAATTTTGGGATCACCAAAATTAGAACGTGATAAATACGAAAACAATGATGTTGCTGGCGTTGTAACCGGACTAGCTTGGACACAGGTTGGTGGCGATATTCTTTTTATTGAATCGATCCTTTCAAAAGGAAAGGGAACGTTGAATATGACGGGTAATCTGGGTAAGGTTATGAAAGAATCTGCCACAATTGCATTGGAATATATTAAGTCAAATGCAGAACAACTAGGAATAGATCCCGATATTTTCGAAAAATATAATGTCCACATTCACGTACCCGAAGGCGCAACTCCTAAAGATGGCCCAAGTGCTGGCATTACGATGCTGACTTCATTGGTTTCTCTTTTTACACAAAGAAAAGTAAAGAAAAGCATTGCAATGACGGGTGAAATCACTTTGCGTGGAAAAGTGCTTCCTGTTGGCGGAATAAAAGAAAAAATCCTTGCAGCAAAACGAGCAAGCATCAAAGAAATATTACTTTGCGAGGATAATAGAAGCGATATTGCAGAAATTAAGGAAGAATACTTAAAAGGACTTACGTTTCATTATGTAAAAGATATGAGTGATGTTCTTGATTTAGCTTTGACGAAAGAAAAAGTGAAGAACGCAAAAACTTTATAATTATGAATTAGTGAGATAATTTTTGATAATAATCAAACCATTCAGGTATTGCAAAATATAATGCAATCTAACTTGAATGGTTTTTACTTTTTAAAAATTAGGTTAAAGATTAAGGAAAAAATTTAGGAGTAAGAAAAACACATAATTCAGCATTCTAAATTCTGAATTGATATTAGTTTTTTACCATTTAAAAATAAATTATACTTGCAACCGTTAAGATAACAGTTTAGGGACAACCGTTGATGAACAGAAAGTACATTTTACTCTTTGCAGTATTTGCAGGCGCTTCCGTGTTTGCACAGGTTGGTGGGCGTTCTGCATATCAATTTCTTAATCTTGTTACCAATCCGCGCCAAGCTGCTTTGGGCGGTAAGGTTATCACCAATTACGACTACGATCCTACACAGGCGATATTCAATCCGTCAAGCATAAATCCTGAAATGGACAATCAACTTTCGGTAAACTATACCAATTACTTGGGCGATGTAAATTATGGTTCAGTTGCATATGCGTATTTATACGATCGTAGAAAACAGGTTTTCCATACAGGAATTACGTATGTAAACTATGGAAAATTCGATGGTTACGATGAAAGTGGAAATCCAACGAACGAGTTTGGTGGTGGCGATGTGGCAGTTTCTTTTGGCTACGCACGCAATATCGCTTTTACAGATTTTCACATTGGCGGAAACCTTAAACTTATCAGCTCCAAACTTGAACAATATTCATCTTACGGTGTCGCGGCAGATGTAGGTGTTTTTTATCGTTATGAAGATTGGGATCTTAATATATCTACGGTAGCCCGAAACATTGGGACTCAGATAAAACCGTACGATGAGATTTACGAGCCATTACCTTTTGAAGTGATTTTCGGTATCTCACAAACTTTGGAGCATATACCGTTACGATGGCATTTTACTTTGGAAAATCTGCAGCGTTGGAACGTTGCTTTCGATAACCCCAACCGGGCAGAAATAGATCTTGAGGGTAATGCAACCTCAGAAAATGTTACTTTTGTTGATGAAGCTTTCCGGCATATGATTTTTGGTCTTGAATTATTTCCAAAAGGTGGTTTTAATATTCGATTGGGATATAATGTGAGAAGGGCAGAGGAACTACGAATTATAGACACGCGCGCTTTTGCAGGTTTGAGTGCCGGTTTTTCGATAAAATTGAATAAATTGCGGCTCAGTTATTCGTATGCCAAATACAGTTCGGCGGCAGCTTCAGGATATTTTGGATTAAATATTGACCTTCAATGATCAAAAAAATTACAATTGCCATAGACGGCTATTCTTCCACAGGAAAAAGTACCATAGCGAAACTGTTGGCAGATAAATTGGAATATATTTATGTAGATACGGGCGCTATGTATCGAGCAGTTACACTTTTTGCGATGCGTAACGGAATTATTTCCGAAGAAAAATTCGATAAAGTAGCACTTATAAATAATTTACCAGAAATAGATCTGGAATTTAGAAAGAACAGAGATGGTAAAGCTGAAATTCATTTAAACGGAAGCAATGTTGAGAGAGATATTCGCCATCTATCTGTTTCAGGATTTGTGAGTCCCATTGCAACAGTTTCCGAAGTACGCAGAAAACTCGTTCATCAACAACAAGTAATGGGTGAGAATAAAGGGGTTGTGATGGATGGCCGCGATATTGGCACGGTAGTTTTTCCAAATGCTGAATTAAAGATTTTCTTAGACGCTTCCGCAGAAGAAAGAGCCAAAAGAAGATATAATGAACTTACCGAAAATGGTGACAAGGTAACATTTAATGATGTACTGCATAATGTTCAAGAACGCGACAGTATCGATAGCAATCGAGAGGATTCACCCCTAAGAAAAGCTAAAGGCGCAATTGAAATCGATAATAGTGAAATGAACCTTGAAGATCAATTTCATATAATACTTCAATTGGCGAAAGACAGGATTGCAGGACGAGTTTAATTCTATTAAACTGTAATATTGATCTCCTAGAATTTTTTACTCTTAACCTATCGAAATTGTCACGCTGAGCCTGTCGAAGCGATCATAATGATTGATTCAAAATTCTTATCGCTTGTTCATCTAACCTTGAGCAATAATTTTGCATAATTTGTCACGCTGAGCCTGTCGAAGCGCTCTTGTTTATAACATACTTAAAGTTAAAACTAAAAAGAAAAAGGGATTTCAAATTAATTGAAATCCCTTTTTTTATAATATTTCGGTTCTTTCGCCCGAATTCAATTAGAAACAAGAAGAAAAATAGATTAATCCACTTTCCTAAATTTCAAGATCTCATTACCTTCTGCATCCATAAAAGTTAGAATAAGCCCTTTTCTTTCATATTTAGCAGTTCCTGCAAGTGCATTTTTGTACAATTCTGGCATTTCCATATCTGGACAGGCCATTAAGGTGCCAGCCATTTTACTAAAAGTTATCTTGTTTTTACCTAAGGTTTTTATATCTCCGAAAATATTATTGCAACCATCATTGCCATTATAACGCTTCTCTGCAATGTTAATTTCGAGAACGGGTTGTTTACTGTTTCCGTTAAGTTCTCTAAAATTAATTTCCTCACCATTAATTTCACGCAAGGCCCAAATATCGTTTAGGTTTAAAAGATCATCTCCTTTTTGCATTAAAACATTGACAAGCGTATATCGCATACTTGAAGCATCTGCGGGAACACTTGATGGATTCAGTTTTTCTTCTTTCACGACTATTTTGTAGATATAACCGGGTGTATATTCAAAACCTTCAATATTTCCGAAGAAATTTTCCCAATTGCCTTCGACCATTTCGTTGCCTTTCTGTATTTGTAAACATTGCATTTCGCCAACACCTTGACAAGGAACTTTTGAACTGTTTACATAATAGATTCTTTGTGGGTCGGTATCTGTAATTTTCCCACTTTTACAAGAGGTTAAGAAGATAAGGGATAGAAAAGTTAATGTTAGAAATTTCATAATTTATTATTTAGGTTCAAAACAAAGATAAAGAGCTAATTACCCATAAAGAAATATTTAAAGAATATTTAAGTTTTGTACTATCGAACTTTTTGAGAATCAAAAAATAAGCTGTATTTTTGCGCCCCTTTTAGCGGCGAATTAAGTTTTAAAGGAAATAAACAAAAATCAAACAAACCCTTCTGTGGGATTGCCGCGTAGATAACTTAAAAGAACACAGAATACAAAAAACTGATTTTCGATTGGATAAATTAAAATTGAAAATCATATTTTAGCAAAAATGGCTGAAAATAAAGACAACAAAGAAGTAGCAAAGAATGAAGCTGCTGAAAATCAAGTAGAAAACGCAGTAGCAGAAATGCCAACTGAAGAAACTACAATGGAAAAAGCAGAACGTGAAGAGACTGCAAAAGAAGAAAAAGATCTTTCTTTAAAATTAAGCGATCCTAAAAAATTCTTGGAAGATTTTAACTGGCATAACTACGAAGAAGGTATCGATCCTATCGACGATGGTAAGCTAGAGGAATTTGAGAAATTGGTTGCAGAAAATTTCATCGATACTTTAGATGACGAAGTAGTAGAAGGGACTGTAGTATTTGTTACAGATCGTGATGCTATTATCGACATCAACGCAAAGTCTGAAGGTGTAGTTTCTCTTAACGAATTTCGTTACAATCCAGATTTAAAAGTAGGTGATAAAGTTGAGGTTTTAATTGATGTACGTGAAGACAGTACAGGTCAATTGGTGTTATCTCACCGTAAAGCTAGAACAATAAAGGCTTGGGAACGTGTAAACGCTGCCCACGACGAAAGTACTATCGTAAACGGTTTTGTAAAATGCCGTACAAAAGGTGGTATGATCGTAGATGTATTCGGTATCGAAGCATTCTTGCCAGGTTCACAGATAGATGTTAAGCCTATCCGCGATTATGATGCTTATGTAGGTAAAACGATGGAATTCAAGGTTGTTAAGATCAATCACGAATTCAAGAACGTTGTTGTTTCGCATAAAGCGCTTATCGAAGCGGATATCGAAGAACAGAAAAAAGAAATTATTGGCCAGTTAGAAAAAGGACAGGTATTAGAAGGTGTTGTTAAAAACATTACTTCATACGGTGTGTTCGTAGATCTTGGTGGTGTAGATGGTTTGGTACACATTACAGACCTTTCTTGGTCACGTATCAACCACCCTAATGAAATCGTGGAACTCGATCAGAAATTGAACGTAGTTATCCTTGATTTTGACGAAGATAAAACACGTATTCAATTAGGTGTTAAGCAATTGAACGCACATCCTTGGGATGCGTTGGGCGATGAGCTTAAGATTGGTGATAGAGTTAAAGGTAAGGTAGTTGTAATCGCAGATTACGGTGCATTTATCGAAGTTGCAGAAGGTGTTGAAGGTCTTATTCATGTTAGTGAAATGTCTTGGTCAACGCACTTGCGTAGCGCTCAGGATTTTGTTAATGTTGGTGATGAGGTCGATGCAGAGATCTTGACATTAGATCGTGAAGATCGTAAAATGTCATTGGGTATCAAGCAACTTTCTCAAGATCCTTGGACAGATATTACTACTAAATATCCAGTTGGTTCGCGCCATAAAGGTATAGTTCGCAACTTTACTAACTTCGGCGTTTTTGTTGAGTTAGAAGAAGGTATCGACGGTCTTATCTACATAAGCGATCTTTCTTGGACCAAGAAAATCAAGCATCCAAGTGAGTTTACCAATATTGGTGAAACATTAGAAGTTGTTGTGTTAGAACTTGATGTTGATGGACGTAAATTGAGCTTAGGCCACAAACAGACCGAAGAAAATCCTTGGGACAAGTACGAAGCTGAATTCAAAGTAGGTTCAGTACACAAAGCTGCTATCGATGAGATGGTAGACAAAGGAGCTGTAATCAATTTCAATGATGATATTCAGGCATTCGTGCCAAAGCGTCATTTAGAAAAAGAAGACGGTACCGATGTTCAAAAAGGAGAAGAAGCAGAATTCCAGATTATTGAATTCAACAAAGAATTTAAGAAAGTTGTGGCAAGCCATATGGCAATCCACAAAGAGGAAGAAGCTAAGATTGTTAAGCAGGCCGCTAAAAAGGCGCAGCAACAATCAGACGAGTCTAAACCTACATTAGGTGATGCAAACTCTGCACTTCAAGCATTGAAAGATAAAATGGACGGCAAGAAATAAACCCAACTATTTTTAAATACAAAACCCTTCAGCTAACAAGTTGAAGGGTTTTTTCATTGAAACAACACATTGATTTTCGGAAAACGAATTTTGATTAAAAAAAGCTGATTATTTTTTAATTCATTAATATTATTCCACTCACCACTCACCACTCACCATTCAAAATTCGTCAATCGTAATTCGTAAATTTATAAGGGCGTTTTAACGGGCTATCCGCTATATCTTTTTTGCAGCATAGTAATTCGATTAACATCAAAATTTTTGAAAGCAAAAAAGGATGCCGCTACTATCCCTAACGCAAAAAAAATAAATAAAATTTAAGTCAAACCTTTTAAAACCTCTTAATAATTGGGTATTTTGTGGCTTCTAAATTTTATAAATGAAAAGACTTTTAAGTATCACGTTAATCTTCTTAATGGTGGTCTCGTGCGCCACCCAAAAAAAATCAGGCAAAGGCAAAGATGCCGATACCGAAAAAAAATCCGAAAAGGACAAAGAATCAATCAAACCTTATGACAAGGTGATAACCAAAGAGGCAAAAACCGATACCGGACTTTTCGCTGTACATACGGTAAAAGATGATTATTTCTTTGAAATACCAGACTCTCTTTTTAATCGCGAAATGTTAATGGTAACCCGTATTGCAAAAACCGCGACAAATATCGGCTTTGGTGGTGGTAAAGCAAATACACAGGTTTTACGTTGGGAAAAAAAACCTAAAAAAGTGTTGTTGCGCGTTGTATCACATCAAATCTATGCGGCAGATTCCCTTCCTATTCACGAAGCTGTTGCAAATTCCAATTTTGAACCTGTATTATATTCATTCGATATAAAAGCATTCAGCAAAGATTCTACAAAAACGGTTATCAAGGTCAACGAACTTTTCGAGACCGATGTTAAAACACTTGGAATGCCAGATTATTATAGGGAAGAATATAAAGTTAGCGGCCTGGATAAGGACAGGTCTTATATCGAAACTGTTAAGTCTTTTCCATTGAATATTGAAGCACGTCACGTTAAAACGTATAATGCAAAAGAACCGCCAAGTAATTCAGATTTGGGTTCCATTTCAGTAGAAATGAACAACTCGATGGTCTTACTTCCAAAAGTACCTATGAAACGTCGTTATTTTGATGAGCGTGTTGGTTGGTTTGCGCGAGGCCAAACCGATTATGGTCTTGATAATCAGGAAAGTAAGACAATAAGATATTTAGATCGTTGGAGGTTAGAAGTAAAGGAAGAAGATAAAGCCGCTTTTGAGCGAGGCGAACTGGTCGAGCCAAAAAAGCAGATCGTGTATTATATCGATAGAGCAACACCGGTAAAATGGAGAAAATATATAAAAGAAGGAATCGAAGATTGGCAAGTTGCCTTTGAAGCTGCGGGTTTCAAAAATGCGATTATCGCTAAAGACCCACCAACCAAAGAAGAAGATCCAGATTGGTCTCCAGAAGATGTACGTTATTCTGTAGTTCGTTATTTGGCTTCACCTATCCCAAATGCAAATGGACCTCACGTTAGCGATCCTAGAAGTGGAGAAATATTGGAATCTGATATCAATTGGTACCACAATGTAATGACACTTTTGCGCAATTGGTATTTTGTACAAACAGCAGCTATTAACCCAGAAGCGCGAAGTGTAGCGTTTAAAGATGAAATTATGGGTAGGTTGATTCGTTTTGTATCTTCTCATGAAGTTGGGCATACGTTGGGTCTGCCGCACAATATGGGTTCGAGTGTGGCTTATAAAGTCGATTCGCTGCGTTCTGCCGAGTTTACGCAAAAATACAGCACGGCACCTTCTATAATGGATTACGCACGGTTCAATTACGTTGCACAACCTGGCGATGGCGATGTTGCTTTAATGCCAAATATTGGCGTGTACGATAAATACGCAATAAAATGGGGTTATATGCCAATCGTAAATACATCTGCAGAAAATGAAAAGAAAACTTTAGATTCTTGGATATTGGAACACGCCGGCGATCCATTATATCGATTTGGCCGTCAGCAATCTGGCGTTATTGACCCAAGTTCACAAACTGAAGATCTTGGTGACGATGCGGTAAAAGCTAGTATGTACGGGATAAACAATCTAAAATTAATCGTTCCGAAGCTTATTGAATACACAAGTGAAGATGGTAAAGATTATGAAGATCTTTCAAAAATGTACGATCAAGTTGTTGCACAGTTCAACCGTTATATGGGGCACGTTACAGCCAATATTGGTGGTGTTTATGAGGTATATAAAACCTACGACCAAGAAGGAGCAGTATATTCTCCAGTTGCTAAAGAGAAACAGGAGGAAAGCCTTCAGTTTATTCAAGATCAACTCTTCACAACGCCAAGTTGGATGCTGGATGAAAATATTTTCAATAAAATACAATTCGACGGAAGTATTGAAAACCTTCGGAAGTTACAAGTAAGAAACTTGAATAATATTCTTGATTTTGGAAGAATGGCAAGAATGATCGAGAACGAAACCAATAACGGTAAAAAAGCCTATTCATTACTAGAAATGATGGAAGATCTACAAAACGGTATTTTCAGCGAGTTGAAAACAGGTGGCGAGATAGATATTTACCGTAGAAACCTTCAGCGCGCTTATGTAGATCGTTTGGATTATTTGATGAACGAAGACCAGAAAGGCAGAAATAGAACTGATATCGAGGTTAACCAAAGTGATGTTCGAGCCGTGGCGCGAGAGCAACTTAAAGCGCTTGATCGTGATTTACGAAATGCATCGGGAAGAACACGCGATAAGATGAGCAAGATTCATTTATTGGATCTGCGCGAACGTATTGATATAATTCTGAATCCTTACAACAAATAATTAACACTTAAATATTTGATAAATCCTGTTACACTATAAATTGTAGCAGGATTTTTATTTTTGAAAACTTGATGATTAGGATAAGCATTCTTATCCAATTCATATTATTAGCATAAAAAGTATTAGTTTTGTTTTCTGAAAATCTTCAGAACTTCCATATGAGCCAAAAAGTGCTTTTAAACGCAACAGAAATAAATATCGCGCTTAACCGCTTGGCTTGTCAATTGATCGAAAACCACGACGATTTTACAAATACCGTTTTAATCGGGATACAACCTAGAGGTGTTTTTCTAGCGGAAAGAATTAAGGAACTTCTTCAAAATGAGTATAAGATCAAGAATATACATCTAGGATATTTGGACATCACTTTTTATAGGGATGACTTCAGAAGAAGTACAAAACCACTTGAAGCTAATTGGACGAATATAAATTTCGTTGTTGAGGATAAAAAAGTGGTATTTATTGATGATGTTTTATATACCGGAAGGAGTATAAGAAGTGCTTTAACTGCCGTACAATCTTTTGGAAGACCTGCAGAAATAGAGCTTCTTACTTTAATTGACAGGCGATTTAGCAGGCACCTGCCTATTCAACCAGATTATCGAGGAAGGCAAGTAGATGCAATCGGCGATGAAAAAGTAAAGGTTTGTTGGAAGGAAAATGATGGTGAAGATGCCGTTTATTTGATTCAGAATTAAAAAGTAGTAAAAAGTAGAAACAAGGAGTTGAGATTAAAGAGAATAAAAAATAAAAGTGAAAAAAAGTTGCATACTCTTTTGAATAAATTTGTAAATATTTTTGACTAACGACTAACGACTAACGACTAACGACTAACGACTAACAATGAGCGAACTAAGTGTAAACCACTTATTGGGAATTAAGGATATAACCGAAAAGGACATTCAGCTCATTTTCGAAACAGCAGATCATTTTAAAGAAGTAATCAATCGCCCCATTAAAAAAGTACCTTCGCTTCGCGACATTACGATAGCCAACCTATTTTTTGAGAATAGCACAAGAACCAGGCTTTCATTTGAACTTGCCGAAAAACGCCTCTCAGCAGATGTTGTAAATTTTTCCGCATCTTCATCATCCGTAACCAAAGGAGAAACACTTATAGATACGGTTAACAATATACTCGCAATGAAAGTTGATATGGTTGTTATACGACATCCAAATCCGGGTGCGGGCGTGTTTCTTTCGCAGCATGTAAATGCAAGCATTATCAATGCGGGCGATGGCGCACACGAGCATCCAACACAAGCTCTATTAGATTCTTATTCGATACGTGAAAAATTAGGCGATATAGCCGGAAAAAAGGTTGTTATTGTAGGTGATATTCTTCATTCTAGGGTAGCCCTTTCAAATATATTTTCGCTCCAAAAACTTGGAGCAAAGGTTAAGGTTTGTGGACCTAAAACGCTAATGCCTAAATTTATAGAAAAATTAGGTGTTGAATATGAACCATCGTTATTAAAAGCATTGCAATGGTGCGATGTAGCAAATATGCTTCGAGTACAACATGAGCGTATGGAGATAAGTTATTTTCCATCAACAAGAGAATATACCCAACAATTTGGAGTTACTAAAAAGCTTTTGGATTCCTTGGATAAAAGAATAATATTAATGCATCCAGGTCCAATCAATCGCGGTGTCGAGATCACGAGCGAGGTTGCAGATAGCGATCAAGCCATAATTCTCGATCAGGTACAAAATGGTGTCGCGGTTCGTATGGCAGTTATTTATTTGTTAGCATCAAAAATTCAACATAATGAAGATTAAAAATCACGATAAATTTGTAGTTCTTGCAGATGAGAAGGACGATTTAAAGGATTTCGTTTCTTTTCTGGAATACCAGATCCCAAATAAATTCAAGAAACAAAATGTTGTTCTAGATCTTCTTGACTATAAAAACTTAAGTTTAGATGAACTTTTATTATTCTTAAAGGTTTCTAACCTGCATCGCATAACAAAATATTCTTTTGTAATCGTTAACAATACAATCAATCCTGAAGAGATTCCATATGAACTAATTGTTGTGCCAACCGTTCAAGAAGGAATCGATATTATTGAAATGGAAGAGATCGAACGTGATTTGGGATTTTAGTTTTTTTGAAGTTTTCAAATACGTTTAATGTGGAAAGATAGACAAGAGAATATCTCGGCAACGCCCAGTCAACAACAAAAGTGAATAAAAAACTTCGACTAAGCTCAGTGACCTCTAAAAAAAAGACATTTTTGACTTTCTACATCTGACAGTGGAAAATCTTAACCTTAAACAATATCTGTGAAATTAACGATACTTGGTTGCCATTCTGCTACACCGCGTTGGGACGCTCATCCAACTTCGCAGATTTTAGAGATTCGCGGTAACCTTGTTTTGATTGATTGTGGTGAGGGCACACAAATGCAGTTACGTCGTTATAAAATTAAGTTTTCACGTATAAAACATATTTTCATTTCCCATCTACACGGTGATCATTTCTTTGGTCTTGTAGGTCTTATATCGACATTCCACCTTTTAGGAAGGGAAAGCGATATGCATATCTATGGTCCAAAAGGTATTAAAGAAGCAATTTTGTTGCTTTTAAAATTGGGCAAATCTTGGACAAAGTTCAATCTTTATTTTCATGAGTTGGAATCTACTGCACCGCAACTTATTTTTGAGGACGAAAAATTTAGTGTGACAACTATTCCGCTAGATCATCGCGTTTATACCAATGGATATCTTTTTAGGGAAAAGCCTTTGCCTCGAAAATTGGATATCGACACCGCCAAAAAGCACAATATTGACGTTAGTTATTTTCAGAAAATAAAGCAAGGTGAAGATGCCGTTAATGAAAATGGAGAGCTTATACCCAACAAAAAACTTACATACGACCCAGAACCATCAAAATCTTATGCTTTTTGTAGCGATACTGCGTACTACCCAAACATAGTAGATCAAATTACAGATGTAACCGTGTTGTACCACGAATCTACTTTTCTTGATTCTCATCACGATTTGGCCGTTAAGACTAAGCACAGTACATCAAAAGAAGCTGCCACCATTGCTAAAAAAGCCAATGTTGGTAAATTGATACTCGGGCATTATTCTGGCCGATACGGCAATCTAGATTTTTTTAAGAAGGAAGCTCAGGAATTATTTCAAAATGTTGATTTAGCCGAAGACGGTAAAGTATTCAAAATTTAATACTTATTTAAGGTCGCTAGGTTTGACGACAGTTTCAATCTTTGTAAATTGCGGTAAACATTTTAGTATGTCGCAAAATCTTCATGAATATCGAAAATCTTACGAAAAAGGCGAACTTTCTCAAGAAAATGCTTCTAAAAATCCGTTTGAGCAGTTTCAAAACTGGTTTGAATTTGCTGAACAATCGGGCGAGGTAGATGAAGTTAATGCAATGACGCTTACAACAATAGGAATCGATGGTTTTCCAAGAGGACGTGTTGTGCTTCTGAAAGAGTTTTCAGAAAAAGGCTTTATTCTTTATACAAATTACGATAGTGAAAAAGGTGTTTCTATTAAGAATAATCCCAATGTGTGCATATCGTTTTTTTGGCCAACTTTAGAAAGACAGATTATAATTAAAGGAATTGCAGAAAAAATTTCCGAAGAAAAATCAACAGAATATTTTCATTCTCGACCTAAAGGAAGTCAGTTGGGAGCCTTGGTTTCTGAACAGAGCAAAAAAATTATAAATAGAAAAATTCTCGAAGAGAATTTAAAAGCACTTGAAGAAAAATTTCAAAACAAAGTGATACCAAGACCTATTAATTGGGGTGGTTATATTATAGCACCTATAGAATTTGAATTTTGGCAAGGAAGAAAGAATAGGTTGCACGACAGGATTCAATATCAAAAGGATGGAAATAATTGGAAAACATCCAGGTTACAGCCGTAGCTCTAATTTTTCATTACCAAAGTGATCAAATAAACACAACTCAATCAAAAGACTATGAAAAAACTTTATATGGTTCGCCACGCAAAATCATCTTGGAAACACGATGTTATAGATCATGAAAGACCTTTAAAGGGTAGAGGAGAGAGCGATGGTAAATTGGTTTCTGGCCACGTTTCAGAAAACGAAAAAGCACCTGAGAAAATTATAAGTAGTGATGCAACAAGAGCGTTATCAACCGCCCAATATTTTAAAGAATCGTTCAATATTTTAGACGATGATTTTTATACAAAACATGAGCTTTACGATTTTAGCGGTCAAAATGTAATGCAGGTTATAAAAAGTCTAGATGATAGTTATGATCGTATAATGATCGTAGGCCATAACCACGCTTTTACATCTGTTGCGAATATGTTGGGAAACAAGTATATTGACAACTTGCCTACTTGTGGTTTTGTAGCGATTGAGTTTGATGTTGAATCGTGGCAGGAAATAAATAAAGGAAAGACCACAAAAACAGTGTTTCCTAGAGATTTAAAAAATGACTGAAAAAGTAATAAAATCGGTAATTACCGACAATCAATATAGAAACCGAGAATTGAGCTGGTTGCAGTTCAATGCGCGTGTGCTTCAGGAAGCCGAAGATCCAACAGTTCCGCTTATAGAACGTCTTCGCTTTTTAGGAATCTTCAGTAATAATCTAGATGAGTTTTTCAAGGTGCGTTATGCTACCATCAAAC
>Ga0115567_10004144_pt1 | contig 14186 bp, 10 predicted proteins | sample COGITO_mtgs_1204_2_FD_88679 | JGI IMG/M metagenome (GOLD analysis project Ga0115567, IMG submission 88679) | Pelagic marine microbial communities from North Sea - COGITO_mtgs_120412 | ecosystem: Environmental > Aquatic > Marine > Epipelagic | place: Germany:Helgoland, sampling site Kabeltonne...
CGTCATCGCAGGCGAACGACCGGATGAGTGGATCGCCGCTTTGGTGGATCCGTTTGGCGCGACATCTCTCGCCGTAGAAACGCAATATTGGCCGGCTGCAGAGCAAAACGAAAATATGGCACCCTTCACGGGGTGGGTGGGGCTCAACCGCCTTGTCTACACGCTTGTCGGATTGGCCCTGTTCGCGGCCTCATTCGTTCTATCCTCACGCGGAATCATGAACCGAGGTCGCAAAACCAAAGTTCAGGAAGTCGTCTATGAAGCGCCTGTCCGCGCGACCGCTGTTGCGCCTTCACTTGGGGCCGGATTTACGATTCAGGCGTTCTGGACCCGCTTGAAATTTGAATATCTGTCCACTGTCCGAAGCACCGCCTTCATCATTCTTGTCGGCATTGCACTTGCCTTTTTTGGCATCACGCTAATGGTCCTCACATTCATGAATGAGTCCACGACTCTGCCAACCAGCCAATTCATGACACAAATTGCTCTCGGGTCGCTTTTATTCCCGATGTTGATCATCATGGTTTTCTTCGGCTCGGATATTATGTGGCGAGACCGGACTGCAAATCTGCATGGTATTCTGGATGCAACGCCCGTGCGTGATGTGTCTCTCCTCTTCGCGAAATGGGGCGCATTAGCCCTTGTTTTGTTGACGCTGATCCTAGGTCTATTGATCGCAGGTATGGTGGCGCAAGCCGTCGTCGGCGCAGGCGTTGTGCCTGTTGTTCCCATGACCTTCCTGGCCATAGGCATCATCAGTTTTTATATTGGATTTTTCTTTCAGGGCATGCTCGTCATGTTCCTGCAAAACTTCATGCCTGGACGGATTATCGGCATGCTTGTCAGCGCAGGTGTGTTGGTCGGATTGATCTTTTTCGTCAGGCAGCTTCCGTTCTATCATCCCTTAATGAACTTCGGGAATGTCGGAGCGGGCGCCTATTCCGAGATGGCAGGTTTTTCAAATCCGAAGAGCTTTGGCTGGGAATTTGCCTATTGGATGGGACTCATTCTTATTCTGGGCGCTCTGTCGATCTGGGTCTGGCGCCGCGGGACACAAACGGGCCTCAAAGACCGTCTCGTGTCGATGCGAAAGCGTTTTTCTATCCCATCAATTGCGGCGGCAGTGTTGGGCGTGGTTCTGTTTGCCGGTTTCGGTTTTGCCGGACTGCAAAGCTATCAGGCCAATGATTACCGCAACAGCAAGCAGAACGAGATCAACCGTGCGAACTTTGAAAAGCTTGTTGGTGACATGTGGAAAATGCCCGAGCCCCGCATTACCGACGTGTCAGTGAAAGCGGACTTCTTTCCTGGCAAACGCACAGCGACGTTTGACGGTGAATATCGTATCGACAATCCGCATAGTGATCCAATTACCCGTACCACTATGTTCTCAGGTGTTGGTCCCGACAATATCACGCGGCTCGACATAGAGGGTGGACGCCTGATTGAGGGCGAAGATGTCGCCGACACGCTTCGCGATGATCATGACGTGTTGGTTGTTGAGTTCGATCCACCTTTGCAACCGGGTGAGAGTCGCAGCGTACGTTTCGCGACGCGGTTTAACGCTCCAAATTTGACGAGCGGATCGAGCATTGCCGGCAATGGGACATTCGTGAACAATACAGCTGCTTTGCTGACATTCGGGAATCTGGCGCAAGGCTTCATTACCGATCCGGACACGCGCCGGAAATATGATCTGGGTGACCGTGTAGAATGGCCAGAGCGCGACGATATGGATGCGCGGCGCAAACATTTACTGACAGCGTTCTCTGGCTTTGCCGATTATGTGAATTTTGAGGGCGAGGTTTGCACATCTGAATCGCAAATACCTGTCGCCCCCGGCAAATTCGAAGGCGAGACCATTTCCGAAGGCCGTCGTTGCCGATCCTATAAATCGATCAATCCGATCCTCAACTTCTTCTCTTTCCTCACCGCTGATTATGAGGTTCGCAAGGAAGTCTGGTCTGGCAAGAATGGCCAATCCGTCGATCTGGAAATCTATTTCCACCCCGCGCATGACTTCAATATCGACTTGATGTTTGCCGCGATGCATACGGCGATGGACACCTATACAGAGACCTTCAGTCCATACCAATATGCGCAGCTTCGCATCATGGAATTTCCCTATGCCAGTTTCGCGCAGGCTTTTGCTGGGACGGTCCCCTTCTCAGAGAATATTGGCTTCGTGCAGGACCCAGGCTCCGCCGACGATCCTAAACAAGTCGATTTCGCGACCTATGTGACGATGCACGAAATCGGTCACCAATGGTTCGCGCACCAGGTCATCGGCGCTTATGCCAAAGGCTCCAACCTACTGTCCGAAGGATTGACCGAGAATGCGACTATGCTGGCCTATGAGCGTCACTATGATTTTGCGAAGGCTCGCCGCATGCACGAGGAGCGCGCAACCCAACAATATCTCACAACGCGCACATTCGAACGGGATGAAGAACCTGTCCTCGCGGAAGCAGAAAGCCAAGGGTATCTCAACTACAACAAAACCAGCTGGGTCTTTTGGGGCATGCGCGGGATCATGGGCAATGAACCCGTCCAGCGCGCGGTCAAACGGTTCCTGATCGAGCACGGTGCGGACAAAGGCGCGCCTTATCCGACGACGCTGGAACTGATCGAGATCCTGAAAGAGGAAATCGACCCGCAATATCACGGCCTGATCGAAGATTACTGGAACAAGATCACCTTCTGGGATTTGGGTTATCAGGATGATGCCGAGGTCAAGGTGACGGCCAATGGCGACCGTTACACGGTGAGCGTGCCCCTTACGCTCGATAAAAAATATGCGAGCGAGGATGACGGTAAGGAAACCTCCGTGTCGGAAATTGACGGGGCTGACTTGAATGAGTTCATCCAGATCGGTTTCTACACCGAGGACCCGAAGGATGATCTGGGCGCGAATCCCCTCGCTTTGGAAACGATTCAGGTCAATGAGGCGGACGCAACATTGACGTTCGATCTGGATTTCCGACCAAGCTACATTGTTTTGGATCCGGCCCGACGCCTCATCGAACGGAACGTCAACGACAATGTGAAAAGAGTGGACGCACCGTCAGAAACGTAAGCGTATTTTGACCGCCCCTGATGGGGCGGTCCCATCCTATTTAATCGCCGCTGCGGCCGCGCGCCCGCTGAGATAGGCCCCTTCAACGCGGCCGCCGACGCACCAGTCGCCCGCCAGTACGATTCCCCGCTCCGCATCAAACAGGCAATCTTGCCCAACCCCGGCATCTGCATAGGCATATAACCACCGATGCAGGGCAATATGCGGCGCTTGATCCAGTTTGCGGTCACATAGGGCTGACGCCGCTTCCAGCATGACCGCGCGCACCCAGTCTCTGTCCGCGTCGGCATTCGCGTCTGACCAATCCGGCGCGCCGTGAACAACGAGTGCCGACAGACTGCCATTGCGGCCCGGCTTGGCGCTATTGCGCGCGATCCAGCTGATCGGCAGATCACTCACGCGCAAGCTATCCCAGCCCGGATCAAATAGTGCCTTCCAGCCGACCATGAGGGCAAAACAGGCATGCATGTGGACCTTGGCAAGTTCATCCTGAAGCGGGGACGTATCATCGAGTATCGCTGCGGCCTGAGGCGCAGGAGCCGTGCAGATTACCCTCTCGAACGGGCCCTCAATTGATCCATCCTCGAAGGCGAGAGTCAGCGCATGCGCTTCGCCGTGTATGGATGCAACACGTTGCCCCAAATGAATTGTCAGGCCCACCGCCATCGCCTTTGGCAGGCTATTCATACGCGGCGCACCCACCCATCGCGGGCGGCCCGTATCAGCCGTTAGCTCACCCTTGCGCAGATATAATCCGTGGCTATCCCACCGCGCGGCATCATCGCCCAGCTCGCTCAGTAACGCATTGAAATGTTTATCTGTGACCGTGAAATATTGCGCCCCATGGTCAAATTCATAATCGCCAGCGTAGCGCGTGCTCATACGCCCGCCCACGCCGCGGCTCTTGTCGTATATTGTGACGTCATGGTCAGCATTGAGAATGCGGGCGGCCGTGAGGCCGGCCATCCCTGCTCCTATAATCGCAATCTTCATGACGCCTCGCCCGAATTTATATGAAGCCTTTAATGCCCCACGCCATGTTGATTACGATTGCGATGACCAAACGGGTTTCAATTCGCTCGACTTAAGCCTTTGACGTCCTTTTGCGGCGGCGAAGCCAGACCACAAACCAAATAAGTGGCAGGACCAGGAACAATAGCCACGGCAGGATAAAGGCCAAGAAATTAATGACCGCCGCAATCCCTTGCGACACTGTGCCGACAAACTGCTTTAACGCGCGCCCAATCGGCGAGATGGCGGAACTGGACACAGCGCGGCTTCGCGTCTGATAGCTAATATCGACAATGGACATATTCACCCGCTCTCGGAGCGCGCGCAGTGTGGATGTGGCGCTTTCGATTTGCCCCTGCACCCGCGCCAATTCACGCTCCAAGGCGAGTAGATCGGCGAGTTCGGCATTGCGGGTTTCAAGCAGGCCTTGAAGGCGGTCCCGCAGCGTTATTTGCGCCGACAGACGTGCATCCACGTCCAGAATTTGGCGGGTTAAATCTTCCGCTGTGACGCGCGATGAGGTTAGCTTGCCGTCAGCCTCCGTGACGGTCTCCGACATTTGTGTACGGAAACCGTCAAGCCAATCTGGCTCTGCGCGCAAAGTGATATTGGCGGAGACATTATCCACATCATAATCCTGCGTCGATTGCGACAATATCTGGCACAGGCGCGGTCCGGCTTTCAGACACAGATCAGCATGCTGCTGCGCTGTCGTTTTCACGGCAGCGGCGGGGAGCGAGAAATCATAGCCATAACGGTAGGCGAGATAGTTGGCAGAGGCCTCGATCTCTCCTGCCGCACCGCCTGACGCTCCTTCATCGGCGGACATTTTCGACATTTGCGGGACGGGCGCCATCGCGGACGCGGGTTCATATTCCAATGTTTCCATTGATGTGTCAGTGCAGGCCGCCAAAATGACGGCGAAACCCACTCCCAAAGCTCTCATTTGCATCTTCAAGCTCTCCTTTAATCACGCAGTCGATATCGACGTCTTGATAAAGCAACACATTAGGGCCATTAAAAGGCAAGTCCACGAAAGCCCGCGCTTTCTTTCCATCAGCACTATCGGAGCCGCGAAAAATAAGTTATGACAGCGCTGTCAAGAACAAAGGACTCTCTATATGACTACGCGCATTGCCATTAACGGATTTGGCCGCATCGGGCGCAACGTTTTACGGGCTCTTCACGAATCCGGGCGCACCGACATGAAAGTCGTTGCCATCAACGATCTGTCGTCCACCGAAAATCTCGCCCACCTGCTCAAATATGACAGCGTTCATGGGCGGTTTCCGGGTACGATCACAGCGACAGAAACTTCCATCGACATTGGCAACGGACCCATCGAAGTGACTGCAATCCGTGATCTGTCAGATCAAAACTGGGCGGACAATGACGTCGATATCGTGATGGAATGTACAGGGATTTTCACGGCGCGTGATGCGGCGGCAAACCATCTGGCGGCCGGTGCCAAGCGGGTCCTAATTTCCGCGCCTGGTAAGAATGCGGACAAAACAATTGTCTACGGCGTCAATCACGATGTGCTGACGGCGGATGATCATGTCGTCTCCAACGGCTCCTGCACCACCAACGCTCTCGCACCTGTTGCGAAAGTTCTGCATGAGGCGTTTGGTATCGAATCCGGATTTATGACGACCGTGCATGCCTATACGGGCGATCAACCGACCTTGGACGGTGTCCACCGTAAGGATTTCAACCGCGGGCGCGCCGCCGCGCTCTCCATGATCCCGACCAGCACGGGCGCTGCAAAGGCCATCGGCTTGGTGATGCCGGAACTGGACGGCAAACTCGACGGCAAGGCGATCCGCGTCCCGACACCCAATGTCTCGGTCGTCGATCTTGTCGTGAATACGCGCGAAGCCACAGATGCTGACGCCGTCAATGCCGCTTTCCGCAAAGCAGCGGCCGACATGCCGGGCGTGCTACAAATCGTGGACGACAGTACGGTCTCCATCGATTTCAATCACGATCCGCATTCATCGTCCTTGATGACAACCGAAACGATGGTTCCTGCACCCAATATGATCCGTGTTTTGTCCTGGTATGACAATGAATGGGGTTTTTCGAACCGAATGCTGGACACGGCGGCAATTATGGCCAAGTTTCTATAAATGACACAATATAAGCGCGAGAGCATATCCGACCTTCGTACGCGGCTGTCCGCACAACTCGACGCCCATGCAGAAGGCCTAAAATCCGACCCGCAAGCCAATGCGGTGAAACGGCTCGCCTATGATATTTCGCGCGAGGTCGAAAACCGCTCCATCGCGTTTCGCGATATTGAAGCCTTGGTCAAAGAGCTTTCCGACGAAGCCGCGATTGCCCGCGCGAGACGGCTGAGAACCCGCGCCGGACTCGACCGTCTTGATGCGTTGCAATCCTCCATTGCCGACATTGCGGAGGCTCACGCCGAAGACGGTTGGGACGCGTTCAAAGCGTGGGCGGAAGCGCCCGCCTCAGGCATTGTTTTAACCGCACACCCGACCTTCTCGCTCTCGCGCGACATCCGCAATACGCTGGGCGATATTGCATCTTCGGATGACATTCCGAGCGCGAATGTCGAGGCGCTGAAGACATTTCCTTACTTACCCAAACGCGCACCGACACTGCTCGAAGAGCATGAGGATACACAGGCCACCCTCACCCGAATTCAGGCGGCCCTAGACGGCATCAATAAAATCGTCCTCCGCGCGGCTAAGACAGCTTTCCCCGACCAATGGACGCAACTCATACCGCATTTAGCCGATGCTTACAGCTGGGTCGGATATGATATTGATGGGCGGACGGATATTAGCTGGGGCGACGCGCTGCGACTGCGTTTATCCGAAAAACGCGACCAAATTGCGCGCTATCTCGAAGACACCGAAGCGCTGGTTGGCCGGGGCGCGAAATTGTCTGCTTTGGCCGAGCGGTTGCAGGACGGTTTGCTCTCGGCGCGGCGCGATCTGGCGCTGTTCGAAACTGATTTGAATGTACCGGAAAACCTTGTTTCCGCGGCCAATAACCTTACGCGCCAGTCTGAGCGGCGGCTGCTCTCGACCAACGACTTGAACCCGCTTCTTGACGACGCGATGACTGGAACCTCTGACGATCTAGCCTTTGATATTCTGGTGTTGAAAGCGCGCATGCGCGCCTTTGGCCTCGGCACAGCCCGTATCCATTTCCGCGTTAATGCAAGGCATATCAATGCCGCCATGCGCGCCGCATTCGGACTCAAAGACAACACTTCCGATCTGCGAACCTTATTGCGCCGCGCCACCGAAATGACGAAGGCGACGACTGCCCGCCCCGTCAACTTCGCCAGCCTCGCGCTGGAACGCTCGACGGCGCATGAGAAAGTGATTTTAAGCGCGCAGATCCACAAATATATCGACTCTGAAACGCCCATCCGGCTCCTAATTGCGGAGACGGAAGACAGCCTCGTTCCGCTCGGCGCGCTCTATCTGGCCAAACTCTATGGGCTCGAAAACCATATCGACATCTCGCCTTTGTTCGAAACGTCCGATGCGCTCAATAATGGCGGCCGGATCATCGGGAAGATGCTCGAAAACCCCGCCTACCGCGCCTATGTCGAAGCGCGCGGTGTCTTCGCTGTTCAGACCGGCTTTTCCGATGCAGGCCGCTTTATGGGCCAGCTGCCGGCAACACTCGCGATTGAACGCGTGCAAAGCCAGCTCGCGCAAGAGCTGGAGAAAGCCGATCTGACAAACATCACGGCGATCGTGTTCAACACCCATGGCGAGGGCCTGGGTCGCGGTGGCCATCCCGGCACGATCCAAGAGCGCGTCGATTATGCGATGAGCCCTTATGCAATTCGCCAATTCGACAAACGCGGGATCCCTCTTCGCCACGAAACGAGCTTTCAAGGCGGTGACGGTTTCCTGTGGTTCCAAACACAGGCGCTCTCCGACGCAACGACCCTCAGCCTGATCGAAGCGCGCTTTGCCGACCATAGCGACGCCGATCACGACCCGTTCTACACAGAGCGTGATTTCTCCTGGGACCTTTACCGAACGATTCAGAATGCGCAGGAAAAGCTTTATGATGATCCGGATTATGTGACGATTTTGGGCGGGTTCGGCCAAAACTTGCTGATCCCGACAGGCTCGCGTGCCGTCAAACGTGCCAAATCGGCGAGCGGCGCCGACACGTTCGATCCGCGCCAGCTCCGCGCTATTCCGCATAATGCGATCCTGCAGCAATTCGGCGCGCCCGCGAACCTGTTTTATGGCGTGGGCCGGGCAGCCGCGATTGACGCGGAAAAGTTCGATAATTTGCTTGAGAATTCCGCGCGCGCAAGATCAATTTTCCAATTGGTCGCGACCACAATGTGCCGCACCAATCTCTCAATTCTGACCAGCTATGGTCGCCTCTTCGATCCCGGTTTCTGGGTCTCGCGGGCTCTGTCTGGCGAAGAACCCATGCTGGCCGAACGCTCTGCCATCATCGCGGACACGCTGATGACGAACCCTTGGCGCTCGCAAGTGATGGACCTGACCAATCGCCTGAGGCTCGATATTCGCGATACAAAGCAGCGCTTTGATTGCCAGACTGAATCCGGCGACGTTCTCGCCCTGCTGCATGCGCTACGGCTTGCCGTCGTGATGAAGATGATGATTTTAGCGACTGAACTGCCGGTCGTCTCGGACTCTGAAACGTCGCGCTTATCCGTGCTGCAACGCCTGCAAACGTTCCAGCTCGACGGAATCATTTCCGATCTGGAAGAACGTTATCCCGAGAGCAAACCCACGCTGGAATGGACGCAGCAATTAACCGAACAGACCGAGCTTCCTGAAAGTTCCGGCTTTCAACATATTGCTGACGAGGTGATCAAGCCCCTCAGCCGCGCGCGAGACTTGGCGCGGCAAATTACGGTCGCCGTCACGCATCACTATGACGCGTTTGGGTGACGCATCATAGTGATCTGAAGGCGCCCCTTAGCAACAACTCCCGCCCTGCGAGGGATCCGTTGTCAACTTCGGCGCGCCTTTCTTTGTTTCCTGAGGATCGCGGCGACGCACGCCGCAATCATCGGCTGGCCACTCAATACGCTCGTCGACCGGAATACTGGGTTCGATACAATAGAATTGATCGGCGTAAGGCTCGCGCTGCATCAGAGCGAACGTCTTGGCGCAGACGGCGGAGCGCTCTCCGCGGCGGAAGACATGGCCGTCATCATCCTGCACATTGCGCCATGGCCCTTTATAAATGACCGCCTGATTCTTTTCCATACACTCGCCCTGCTTGCCTTTGTAAGCCAGGTAAGTCGCGGAACGGAACTCAATACCATCGACAATCTGCCAAGGCTCGGCATCCCATTTGTCAACGGTGATGCCGTGGAAGCCCGCCTCCTCCAGCGCTTCGCCGAAATGGTCTTCGCGCAAGGCGCCGCTAATGCAACCGGACCAAAGCCGGGCATCTTTCTTCATCGACTCGGGACTGTCTTCATCCGACACAATATCAGACACCGCCACGCGGCCACCGACTTTCAACACGCGGAACATCTCTGAAAATAGCTGCTTCTTCTTGGAGTCCGAGACGAGATTCAGCACGCAATTGGACACGATCACATCGACGCTATTATCCGGGATCATTGGCAGCTCGGTTTTCAAGCGGAGCATCTCCGCTTCCATCGATTCGACGCCGTTTGCATCTGTAACCGGGTTGTCGGCGAGCCAGAGATTAAGAGCGTCAAGATCAAGCTTCAAATCTTCAATATGGCCGCGCCTAAATTCGACATTGGCGTAGCCGACACGCTCGGCGATAATCGGCGCATTCTCTTTCGCGAGCCCAAGCATTTCGTCGGTCATATCAACGCCGATCACGCGCCCTTCCGCCCCGACAATTTGTGACGCGATAAAGCAGATTTTGCCACCACCAGAGCCTAGGTCCAGCACTGTGTCGCCAGGGCGGACATAGCGGCTCGGATCACCGCAGCCATAATCGCGGTCGAGGACCTCTTGGGGAATAATTTTCAAATATTGTGGATCATAGTCGATCGGGCAGCATAACGCCGCTTCGACAGCCTGAGCGCCCGCGCCATAACGGTCCTTGACGTCGTCGCGAACATCCGCGTTCGTCACATTGCGCGTGTCCAGTTCCTGAATATCGTCCATTATCATGTCTCTCTTGCTATTGCTGATCGGGCTTACGGGCGGCGGCGAGCCTGTCAATCCGTTGTCACCACGCGCTCACGACGTGTTGATCGCAACGCGAAATAGATTAGCGCGAGAGGAGCGCCAATTAGAAACAGCCAGCTGAGCCAGGATATCGGCTTCGGCGAAATTGCCGCCTGCGATCCGCTGTCATCTTCGTCGAAGAAAAGTTAATCGTTGAGTAGCTCCAATCCTGAAGCTTGTCGATTTTAGTCATGTCGGTCTCGAAATCCTTGGCCGAAATATGACTCCGCCACATCCTGCGCAACCGCTAAATATGGCGCAGCCATGAGAGCGAAAACAAAACTGATAAACCCAGGGCGGGCAAAAGGTTGTGTCATCATATGCGCTAAAACACGGCCTTGAGTTTTGGAATGATTAGCCCAGCCGAACGCAATACTGATTTAATCTACTCGCCCAGCCTTGCTTCAAACGAGGATTTTCGTCAGGGGCGGGCCATGAACTTCGATATGCTCAATCTCGACTTCGCGCTAGCCTTTCTGGATCAGGTCGGTGTGCTTGTCTTTGCTATTTCCGGCGGTATCGTTGCTGTGCGGGCGAAGATGGATCCGCTTGGCGTTCTCGTCCTCTCATTTTTGCCGGCCTTAGGCGGCGGGACGCTGCGCGATCTGATTTTGGACGCCCCTATTTTCTGGCTTACCGATACCAGCTTTCTCTGGATGGTCCTGCTCGGCGCCGTTATTTCTTGGGTATTCGGCGCGCGAGTCGATGAATTTAAGCCGATCCGCTGGGCCGATGCTGTCGGGCTCGCTTTATTCGCCGTTGCGGGCACCGCGAAAGCTCTCGGACTTGGCTACTCCATCACGATTGCTGTCATTATGGGCGGGGTGACGGCGTCTGCGGGGGGCTTGCTGCGCGATATTGTCGCTGGCCGCGAGCCGATGCTGCTCAAGCAGGATATTTACGCAACAGCGGCCTTGCTCGGTGGGTTAGGATATGCGCTGTCGGATCACGCCGGACTGTCCTTCGAGCTTTCCACCCTGATTGGATTTACCCTCGCTTTCAGTCTGCGCGCTTGTGCGATCCGTTTCGGTTGGTCCTTGCCGCAAGCACGGTAACTCACTCTTTCTCTTTGGCAACATATAGCCACGCCGCGCGGCCACTCGCGAGGGTGACGGACACGCGTTCATAGTCATCCACTTCATAAGCGTCGGGCTTGCCAAGCTGTGCGGACGTGAGGGTGAAGACCGTCCCTTCCACGCGGTCTGCTTCATTATCTGTTCGCGTCACAATTGGATGGAATCGCTCCCCACTAAGCGCGAGCACGGCGGGATCGGTAATCTCAATCATACGGCGTTTGAAACCAACCAAGGCGTCGGGCTGACCACGAACGGTCTCTCCGAATGTGTCGAGCTGCACAGCGGGAAGTTGGAGTGTCCCGTAGGAAAAAAGATGTTCCATCATGTTTGGTTAGTCTAAGTTGCGGTGATGACCAAACTATTCCAATCCCCGATTCAGAGCGCGGCTCTCTATCATTACCCGCTATCGCGCTCGGCGCGGGTCAGGATGTTGCTGATCGAGCTTGGCATTGAGCATGAGCTTATTCGCGTCGATTTACTCAAGGGTGAAGGCATGGCGCCGGATTTTCTCGCCATCAATCCGAACCACGCTGTCCCTGTGCTGTCGCTAACCTATGCGGGCGGCCAGCAACAAACCTTGGTCGAGAGCGCAGCAATGATTTTGCATCTGGCCGATCTCTATCCAAACGCGAAACTTGCGCCGCCTGCGAGCGACCCTGTTCGGCGCGGTGACTATCTGCAAATGGTGGCCTTTAACGCCTCACATTTGGACACGATCCTCTGGAACATCCGCCTCAATCGCGACCTGTTTCCAAAGCCCGTTCGCAGCGAGGCGATTGTCGATTTCAATATGCAAAAACTGCAAAACGAGGTCATTCCGCAGCTCGAGACGCGATTATCGAAACATGACTGGATTTGCGGCGACGCGTTTACGGCAGCTGACTGTATCATGGCGCAGAATATTGGTTGGATGCGCGCCTACGGCGTCGGCCATGAGGGCGCGGTCCACGCCTATGCCAAACGGATGCAATCCCGTCCCGCCTGGCGCGAGGCTTATTCCGATGCCCGCGAGTTTGAACGTTAGCGGCTTCATGGCGTTGTTCGCATTCGCTATGAGCATGATATCTGACTGCTGAAACTTACAGACGCACGACTTTGACGGTTTTCCAGCCCCGATAAAGCGGATAGAGGCGCGTCTGTTCATGCCGATCCTCCGTCATATCCTGCGCTTCTTCGCGGCCGCTGCGCTATTCGCGCAGTTAGCCCTGCCTTACGCGCAGGCCAGCGCCGCGACAGCGAACGATTTTTCGGCTTTCATCTGTAATCCGTCCGGGCGCGCAGCGTCCGCAGAGGCACGCGCCGCACTGGTTTCGCTTCTATCAGTTGTCGATCCCGACTTCGATCCCAAAGACCCGCTAGAGCCACTTCCGCATTGCGATCTGTGTGTTGCGCCCAGCATCGCGCTTGACGCCCCCGCCTCTATATTCGTCGACCGCATTGCTTATGCAGAGCCGACCGACAGACTGAAACCGAGTTCCGGCCGGTTTGCAACATCGCCGAGAGGCCCGCCCTGCGGTACTCGCGCGCCACCCTTTTTCGTTTGAATTCAGAGACTTTTCGGGCGCTCGCCCACTCCTGTTCAAACGAAAGATCTACAATGAAACACGCTTTTATGAGCGGTATCGCCTGCTTGGCTGCCGCTATTTCAATTCCCGCCCATGCCCATGAAAACGGCATTGTGGGACCTCACGCCGCAGGCCATGCGCCGATTGGCGTGATGGCAGACCATCGTCATAAGCAAGGCGAATGGATGCTGTCCTACCGCTTTATGACGATGGATATGCAAGGCAATCGCGACGGCACCACGCCGCTGAATGCAGAGCAGATTGCGACGTCAGTTCCCAATCGCTTTTTCGGCAATCCGATGATGCCGCCAACGTTGCGGGTCGTACCGCTGCGCATGTCGATGGATATGCATATGGTCGGGGGCATGTATGGCCTGTCCGACCGCATCACGCTGATGGGCATGACGAGCTACCGCGAGCTGGATATGGACCATGTTACCTTTATGGGCGGTATGGGCGTGATGCAGCGGGGCAACTTCACCACTCAGGTCGAAGGGTTTGGCGATAGTACGCTAAGCGCCATCATCGGGCTCGACTCGCGCCAGAAGGCCGAGCGTCAGATCAATCTGTCGCTAGGTCTATCCGTTCCGACAGGTTCGAATGAAGAGACGGACCAGATCCTCACGCCTATGGGCGGAACGCCCTCACCGCGACTGCCTTATCCAATGCAGCTCGGTACAGGCACATGGGATTTCAAACCGTCGCTCACGGCCGTTGATCGCTATGGAAAAATCGGGTTTGGCGCGCAAGCCTCCGCACGCTTTCCACTTGGCAACAATGCAGAAGGTTACCAATTTGGTGACCGCCTCGAAGGCACGGCATGGCTGTCATACGAACCGGAATATTGGCTCTCCTTGTCGACCCGTGTGAAGGCGGTAACCCAAGGGCGAATTGACGGAATTGATCCCGCAATCATGGCGCCTGTCCAAACAGCCGACCCGAATAATTCTGGCGGCGAGACAGTCGAATTATTGTTCGGCGTCAATTTGGCAGGACAATCCGGCGTCTTAAAAGGTCAGCGACTGGCCATTGAGTATGGGATCCCCTTGCACCGCGATCTGAACGGTCCACAACTGGAAACGGATCGGCAGCTAACGATTGGCTGGCAGAGCGCCTTTTAAGTAAGGGCACGTCCATATAACAAAAAACCCCGGCATTCCTGCCGGGGTTGATACCATGTCGATAACCGACGCCGTAATTAGAAGCGGCGCGCGATACCGAGCGTCAAAACTGGGAAGTATTTGTAATCTTCCGCATCTTC
>Ga0115567_10004145_pt1 | contig 14181 bp, 8 predicted proteins | sample COGITO_mtgs_1204_2_FD_88679 | JGI IMG/M metagenome (GOLD analysis project Ga0115567, IMG submission 88679) | Pelagic marine microbial communities from North Sea - COGITO_mtgs_120412 | ecosystem: Environmental > Aquatic > Marine > Epipelagic | place: Germany:Helgoland, sampling site Kabeltonne...
GAGTACATAGAAGTGGATTACAATCGAACCCGCCGACACAGCTTCAATGGCTTTATCAGCCCAGAAGCATTTGAGGCACATAAAGTCGCTTAACGAGGTGTCCACCGTTGATGGGCAGGATCAAAACCAACAACCCTGATAAATTGGACTTCTATCAGTCCGTTAAAATCTCGATGAACGCTCTCGCTGAATTCGGCGACCGCTACGCCACTGAGGCCAGTAAGCTAGCGGCCGACGAATCCGAGCCTGTGCGGCGACAAGAGTTGGAGCGCATTGCCGAGGTTTGTACCCGTGTACCCCGGTACGGCGCTTCCAACTTCCACGAAGCCGCCCAGTGCCTGACACTAACCCACATTGCTATTTTCCAGGAGACTAGCGGAGAAACCACGTGTCCAGGTCGTGTGGACAAGTTCCTTTATCCCTTCTACGAAAAAGACTTAGCTGAAGGTCGTATCACCCGAGAGGAAGCGAAAGACATTCTCGGTGGTTTCTGTGTGAAAGTCTGCGAAACCATTCCGATGTACTCCGAAACGTTAACAAGCATGCTCGGTGGTCTGACTAGTTGGGAAGTAGTAACAATTGGTGGGCAGGACGCCGAAGGAAAAGATGCCACCAATGAGCTTAGCTTCATCTTACTGGAGCTAGCCGATGAACTGCGCATGCGTCAGCCGAATTTCCATGTTCGCTTGCATGAGAACACCTCTAAGGAGTTTTACGACGAAGTGATTCGGGTGAACTTCGGCTCTGGTTCTGCGCCGGCGATGTACAACGATGAGACTATCATCGAGACCATGATGAGCGTGGGCTACTCCCTAGAGGACGCACGCGATTATGTCGCCATTGGTTGTGTCGAACCCACGGCACCCGGTAAGACTCTGGGCTCTACCGATGCCGGCATGTATAACATGGCCTTGGCGCTTGAGATGGCGCTGAATGAGGGTCGGCAACTTGGTTCTGACCAGCAGATCGGTGCCAAGACCCCGCCTGTGTCAGATATGACCAGTATGCAGGACGTGTTGGATGCTTACGATACGCAAGTAAAGCATCAGCTGGCCAAGTTGCGTGCGGACCTGCAGAAATGTGAGCAATTTCATGCAAAGCACCGCCCCACCCCTCTGACAAGCGCCACTTTGGAGGGTTGTCTCGAGCAGGGTATCTGTTCCACTCAGGGCGGTGCGAAGTACAACTTCTCCGGCATCCAGGGCACCGGCATGGCAACAGTGGCTGACTCGCTTGGTGCTATCGAGCATGCCGTGTTCAAGGAAGGCTGGCTGACCATGGAAGAGCTCGTCGGGCACCTCAAAGACAACCTGCCTGACGAGATTGTTCGCGCCAAGCTGCAGGGTATCGATAAGTTCGGCAATGACATTCCTGAAGCTGATGCCTGGATGAAGTGGGTGGGTGACCATTACTCTCATTCGATTACCGCGTTGGGTAAGAACACGCGCGGCGGACAGTACCTTGCTGGTGTGTACTCCAATACGTCGCACACTCACTTTGGCGGCCTGATAAGCGCAACGCCCAATGGCAGAAGGGCTGGTGAGACCTTTGCATCGGGATTTGCGCCGGAGAACGGTGCGGACAAGCGCGGCTCGACAGCGCTGATCAATTCCATGAACCGGATTGATTTCAAGAAGTTCGCCAATGGCATCAACTTCAACATCAAGCTGGATGCGTCGAGCTATGATTGTGACGATGGTAAGAGCGCCCTGGCGAGCATGTACAAGGTGTACTTCAAGCGTCACGGCATGCAGGTGCAGGCGAACATGCTGGATCCGAAGATGCTGATTGAGGCGCGAGATAACCCGGAGTTGCACCCCAACCTGCTGATCAGGGTGTCAGGCTATTCGGCCTACTTCAATGATCTCTCACCCCAGATGCAGCATGAAGTGATTTCCAGGAGTTCGAATGGGGCCTGATGCGAGCCTGATCGATGCGATAGCGATTACTGAGCCAAGGAAGGCGTCGCTATACTTCGACATCAAACGAAACACTCTCGATGATGGACCCGGTATACGTAGTGTTGTCTTCTTTAAGGGTTGTCCCCTGTCGTGTACATGGTGCCAGAACCCTGAAAGCATCAACACAGGCTACGAGCTCTCGTTTGACGCCGAGAAGTGCATAGGCTGCAAAGACTGTGGTGATGCCTGCCCCGAGCAGGCGATAGATTTCAGTTCTCCAGACAAAATCATTCGTGACAAGTGCACCCAGTGTTTCAAATGCGTCGAGGTGTGCCCGTCCGGTGCCTTGGAACGCTGTGGCAATGATATAGATATGGACCGCCTGGTTGACAAGGTGCTTGAAGATGAAGCGTTCTTTGAGGCCTCCGGCGGCGGCGTAACCGTCTCAGGCGGTGAGGCGCTGATGCAGATGGAATCGGTGGGCGAACTGTTTGCACGTCTGAAAGAGAAGGACGTGCATACGCTCATCCAAACAGCGGGCCTGTTTAATTACAAAACGTTCGAAAGCCTGGTGTTACCGTACACGGATACGATCTATTATGACCTGAAGCTGATTGATAGTGATGCCCACAAGCAGTACTGCGGTGTACCCAATCGTTCGATTATAGAAAATTTCGAGAAGGTGCAGGCTCTGGCGTTAGAGTCTGTGATAGAAGTGCTTCCTCGGGTGCCGTTGGTTCCGTTTATAACGGACACCGACGAAAACCTAAATGGAATAGCCGACCTGATGCACGAAAATGGCGTGAACAAGATGCAGATTCTTCCCTATAACCCGATCTGGCTCGATAAGTTGCCAAGGTTTGGCGGCGTTCAACGATTAGATTTCGGCGAACGGACCGGAAAATTTATGCCGGACGTAGAGATAGATCGCTGCACAGCGATCTTCGAATCCAGGGGTATACACGTGCATTGTCATTGATTGAGAGATAACTAGATCACGGAACATGTTCGAAGCTTCTCGCTACGAGTTGTATAGCACTTCTCCACTCATATCATGACCTGATCATGAAGGGAGACAACCTTAACCCTAAAACAATCATGTTTACTATTAGAGGAAAATAATATGACGTATGCACAACCCGGTAAGGAAGGATCAGTTGTATCGTTTAAATCTCGCTATGACAATTTCATTGGCGGAGAGTGGGTTGCCCCCGCTGACGGCCGCTACTTTGAAAACGTGACCCCAGTGACGGGCCAGGTTTACTGTGAGGTTGCTCGGTCATCGGCAGCAGACATCGAGAAAGCGCTGGATGCTGCTCACGCTGTGCGTGAAAGTTGGGGTTCCACATCTGTGACCGTTCGTTCCAACCTGCTTCTACAGATTGCAGATCGAGTGGAACAGAATATTGAGATGTTGGCGGTCGCTGAGACCTGGGATAATGGTAAGCCTGTTCGGGAAACGTTGAATGCTGACCTTCCCCTCTTTGTGGATCATTTTCGTTATTTTGCCGGCTGCATCAGGGCACAGGAGGGTACGGCAGCAGAGTTGGATGCAACGACAGCCAGCTATCACTTCCATGAACCCTACGGTGTTATAGGCCAGATCATTCCCTGGAACTTTCCACTTTTGATGGCAGCCTGGAAACTCGCTCCAGCGCTGGCTGCGGGTAACTGTGTTGTTATGAAGCCCGCGGAGCAGACGCCCGTGACCATTCTTTTGGTTATGGAACTGATCCAGGACATTTTGCCTGCAGGTGTCGTGAATATCGTTAACGGGTTTGGCGCGGAAGCTGGAGCAGCGCTCTCACAGAGCAAGCGGATCGCCAAGCTGGCATTTACCGGATCGACTGCCGTGGGCAACGAGATCCTCAGATGTGCCGCGAACAACCTGATTCCCTCTACCGTGGAGCTGGGTGGCAAGTCGCCGAACATCTACTTCGAGGATATCTTCGATCATGAAGACGACTATCTGGACAAGTGTGCAGAGGGTCTCTTGCTGGGCTTCTTCAACCAGGGAGAGGTCTGCTCCTGTCCTTCCCGTGCGCTAGTCCAGGAGTCAATCTACGATAAATTCCTCGACATTGTTGTGAAACGCTCCAAGAGCATCAAGCAAGGGAACCCGCTCGATCCTGAAACACAGGTAGGTGCCCAGGCTTCGAAGGAGCAGTTCGACAAGATCATGAGCTACATGGAAATCGGCCGAAATGAAGGTGCACAGATTCTGATCGGCGGTGATAGCTGCAAGTTGGAAGGTGATCTCGCGGGCGGGTATTACGTTCAACCCACACTAATGGCGGGCAAGAACGATATGCGTATTTTCCAGGAGGAAATCTTCGGTCCTACTCTGGGCATTACCAGCTTTAAAGATGAAGCTGAGGCCTTGGCTATCGCGAATGATACGGAATATGGACTTGGCGCAGGCCTCTGGACCCGTGATATCAACCGAGCGTATCGCATGGGTCGTGGAATCCAGGCGGGACGGGTGTGGACTAACTGCTACCACGCCTACCCTGCACACGCTGCCTTTGGTGGTTACAAAAAGTCAGGTATTGGTCGTGAGACTCACAAGATGATGCTCGACCACTACCAGCAAACCAAGAATCTGCTGATTAGTTATAGCACCAGTCCTCTCGGGTTTTTCTAACGGCTTACTTATTAAAGCTGCGCTATAGTTGATAGATTTTGCCCCTTGACTACCGTTGAGGGGTCTTTTTTTTAGCTAATTGAGCAGAACTCCAGTTTCCCTGCCACTACATTTACTCGCTTGGATCCTGTCGTTCAGCTGATTTCACCTTGGATGATCCATCACTTTCGGACATCTGAGGAGAAAATACTTTTCATCTCAAAACGAAGCTTTTGTAGCGTCGCTAGACAGGAATGATAATTTTAAATGAAGAGAAGTTGCGTTTCCCGAAAATCTAACATCTCTGACTATAGAAATTTGTCTACTGCAGCAAATTGCGATAACGCGAGAGCTCGGAACAATTTTTTTAAACGTAACAATATAATCCCCATAGGCTTGCTCGTTATTCCAGGGATCATCAAGGTGCCGAAATGTCAAAAACAGCCACATACGCTACTCCAACTACTTCAAAATACACGCACATCGACGCCGAGCAATACAAGGCCATGTATCAGCGCTCCATCGACGATCCCGATGGCTTTTTCAGCGACATGGCCAATGAATTCCTGTCCTGGGACCAGCCCTGGGACAAGGTCTGTGAGTTCGATTTCGTCAAGGGTGAGGCGGCCTGGTTTGCCGGGGGCAAGCTCAACGTCAGCTACAACTGCATCGATCGCCACCTGCCCGAGCGCGCCGACCAGACTGCCATAATCTGGGAGGGGGATGATCCCACCGACAGCAAGCACATCACCTACGCAGAGTTGAAAGAGAACGTGTGCAGGCTCGCCAATGCGCTGAAAGCCCGCGGCGTGAAAAAGGGCGATCGCGTGTGTATCTACATGCCCATGATCCCCGAGGCGGCCTACGCGATGTTGGCCTGTACCCGTATCGGTGCAGTTCACTCCATTGTGTTCGGCGGCTTCTCCTCGGAAGCGCTGAAAGACCGCATTCTCGACTCCGACTGCCAGGCCGTGGTCACCGCCGACGAAGGTGTGCGCGGCGGACGCAAGGTTCCCCTTAAGGTGAATGCCGACAAGGCGCTGGCATCCTGCCCCAACGTGCACACCTGTCTGGTGGTAGAGCGCACCGGCGGCGATTTGGTCTGGACAGAGGGCCGTGATGTCTGGTATCACGATGCGGTAGCGGGTGCGGACAGCGAATGCGCGCCCGAGTCCATGGACGCGGAGGATCCGCTGTTTATCCTCTACACCTCAGGTTCCACCGGCAAGCCCAAAGGCGTGCTGCACACTACCGGCGGTTACCTACTGCAGGCGGCCATGACCTTCAAGTACGTGTTCGACTACCGCGAAGGCGAGGTTTACTGGTGTACTGCGGATGTGGGCTGGGTGACCGGTCACACCTACATCGTGTACGGCCCCTTGGCCAACGGCGCGATTTCGCTGATGTTCGAGGGCGTGCCCAACTACCCCGATGCGGGCCGCTACTGGGAGGTTGTGGACAAACACCAGGTGAACACCTTCTACACCGCGCCAACGGCGATCCGTGCGTTACAGGCGGTGGGCGACGAGCCAGTTACCCGCTCTTCACGGACCAGCCTGAGACTGCTGGGCACTGTGGGCGAGCCCATCAACCCGGAGGCTTGGGAGTGGTATCACCGTGTGGTGGGCGATTCCCGCTGCCCCATCATGGATACCTGGTGGCAGACCGAGACCGGCGCCCACATGATTACCCCGCTGCCCGGCGCCACGCCTCTCAAGCCCGGCTCCGCCACCCTCCCCTTCTTCGGTGTGGAACTGGCACTGCTGAACGAGGACGGCTCCGAAGTCGAAGGCCCCGGCTCAGGTTTCCTGGTGGTGAAGCGGTCCTGGCCCAGCCAGATCCGCACCATATTTGGCGACCACAAGCGCATGGTAGACACCTATTTCAGCAATTACCCGGGCTACTACTTCACCGGCGACGGCGCTTCCAGAGACGAGGACGGCTACTACTGGATTACCGGCCGCGTGGACGACGTGTTGAACGTGTCCGGCCACCGCATGGGCACCGCCGAGGTGGAAAGTGCGCTGGTGCTGCATGACGACATCGCCGAGGCGGCGGTTGTGGGCTTCCCCCACGACATCAAGGGCCAGGGTATCTATGCCTACGTCACCCAGATGCAGGGCGTGGAGCCAACGGAAGAACTGCGCAAGGCACTGATCGATCTGTGTGTGAAAGAGATCGGCCCCATCGCGAAGCCCGACATCATCCAGTGGGCCCCCGGCCTGCCCAAGACCCGCTCCGGCAAGATCATGCGTCGTATTCTGCGCAAGATCGCCGAGAACGAACTGGACAGCCTGGGAGATACCAGCACCCTGGCAGATTCTTCTGTTGTTCAGAATTTGATTGATGGGCGCAAATAATTTAGTTCGAACCAGGTGTAATAAGCAAACCTGGGACAAGTGCTCGTTTGGCGCGTAGTTACTGAGCCTTACTATTTAGCCGGTTATCATTTTGATATGAGCACAATCGTCAGATGCGTGATTGCTTAGAAGGCGAATTCCGATGTGATATGAAGAAAACGAGGGGCCATAAGTTCTAGAACAACGGGAGATGGAACCAAAAAAGCCCTAAATTGACCAACATTTCTGAGCTACTCTATTTGTTGAACATTGCACTCCATTGTTTGGTACCGGGCTTAGCCTCCCACCGTTTACTCTCAGACAGTACGGATAATCCCGCTTGCACAGCTGGCCTTGCTTTAATTTGCTGGTACCATCTGTACACATTGGGATAGTCCTCCAGAATCTGGCCATGCAATTTACGTGTCCTTATCCAAGGAAACGTTGCTATATCAGCAATTGAGTAGTCCTCGCCGAGGAACTCTACTGATTCAAGGCGCCGATCTAAAACCCGATATAGTCGTCCAGCCTCGTTAGTATAGCGTTCTATTGCGTACTCAATATGCTCCGGAGCATATTGTCTAAAGTGATGCGCTTGGCCCAACATGGGACCAACGCCTCCCATCTGAAACATCAACCATTGCAACGTATCCATCCGCTTTATCGGATCGCTCGGCATTAGTTGACCTGTCTTCTCAGCCAAGTACAGCAGGATGGCTCCCGACTCAAATACTGAAATCGCGGTTCCCTTAGGACCATCATGGTCAACGATGGCGGGCACTTTGCTATTGGGGCAAATCGATACATAGGAAGGGCTAAATTGCTCACCCGCCGTAATATCAACCGGGATCACGTTACCTAACATCCCAACCTCTGAAAGCATTATAGAGGCCTTATACGCATTGGGCGTCGGCCAAAAGTATAAATCTATCATCTAATCAGACCTAATTTGATTACCCAACAATTTTAAAATGAGGCGGTCGGTCCAAGAGCATGCCCGGATTCATTATCCAGTTTGGGTCTATCTCGTTTTTTGCACCCGACATCATTTTTCTCACTAAGGGATCAATTTCTTTATCGTACCAGGGTCTAAAGCTTCGACCTACTGCGTGATGGTGAGTTATCGTAGCACCTAATTCAGAAAGCGCATCGGACGCAGCATTTGATAGGGCCTGATAGTCCTGCAGGCTCCTCTCATGAGTAGAAGGCGCCACGACGGAATAGTACGGTGCGGGGCCGTCCGGGTAGAGAAACGAGAACCTTCGACAAACAATACCACCACCGGTAATTTCCGACTGCGCTTGCTTAACACGCCGAATTATTTCAGTGTCTACCTCCTCGAACTTATCCCATGTGTAGGCTGTTTCAAAGGTAAAGCTCACGATTCCCATCGCAGCTCTTGTGTGCATCAGACGCGGAAGATATCTAAACTGCGCTCGCCAATTACCCTGCGCCCCACTGCGACTTGTATCAAGTGCATTACTTTTAGAATCTGCTTTCTGAACTATATCCCCACCAAAGTCCTGGCAGATTTCCAAGCTCCGTTCCAGCCAAACATCTACCGAATGGTCTGCGGACTCGAAACCGAGCAATAGCACCGAATGCTTTCCATCACCGGCTCCGTAAAACTGCGCGTCCTGCTCGTCAAGGTAGCGACAGTTTGCAGGGTACAAGCCCGCTTGGGTTATCTGACGAATAGCCTGTGCGCCAACATAAAAGTCTTTAAAAGCCACCGAAGCATTAGCGCGGAACTTGACCCTACCTTGGAGCCGCATCCAGGCTTCAGTAATTATCCCAAGAGCACCTTCTGACCCGATAAACATCCGGTCGGGATCAGGGCCAGCCCCGGAACCGGGAAGGCGTCGATTTTCAAGGGTCCCAACGGGTGTGATAACACGTAAGCTCTCTACCATGTCGTCAATATGAGTCATGTGAGTTGCATAGTGTCCTGACGAACGAGTCGCGATCCAGCCTCCTAGAGAGGAGAATTCCCACGATTGCGGGATATGTCGTAAGGTAAATCCATGCGGTTTAAGCTGTTCCTCAAGCGCTGGGCCGAGAATTCCTGCCTGAATCCGCGCACATCGGGAGACAGGATCAACCTCAAGAACCTGATTTAGATTTCCAAGGTCAATGCACACAGCCCCCGCATATTCACCGCCCTCGGGAGGAGTAAAACCGTCCGTAACGCTAGAACCTCCGCCGAATGGAATAGCAGCGTAATCGTTTTCGCCACACCAATCGAGAAGAGAAGCAATCTGTTCTTCATCTTGCGGATATGCGACCACATCCGGAGGATTGCTGAAGTCTCGCCTATACATCTTCGTTAGGTCTTTAAAACTCTTACCGTAGGAGTGCATCACTCGGTCCCATTTTTCGCTCGAGCAAAAATGCTCTAACGTCTTGGGAATAGAGATTCTGGGATTTCGCAGATCAATCTCATCTAACTTTGGATCAGGAAGTATATCTGGTTCTTCGACCCCCAGCCTGGCTGATACACGCTCAGCCATTTTTTTGACTTCCGCTGGAGGAATGTCTTCGCCTTCATATCCCCAGCTATAGAACTTTCTACGCTTGCCAAAATAGCCAGATTTTTCTCTCATTGGTGAACAGCCTCTACCGAACTTGTTAATGGTTAAATATATTTTAATTACTGAGGCCGCGATTTGAAATGGCGGCTAAGACCAATAATTGACATAGTCAGCCAACAGACAGTGTTGCAAGTATCCCCTCTGCCCGCTCCAAAGCTGTTGTTATTCGTCTACGTAGAATCCTGACCTAGATGTGTATCGATCTTTTCCGTAACTTACCCATACTGGTGAACGTGACTATTACAGCTATACAACAATCCTGATAGATGTTGCCGTAACGCAATTTCGCCCACCGAGAAACTAATTACATGCCGTTCCAACGCACAAGCGACCTACTCTTTCCAACTTTTTTCGATTCCTGAAAATGCCGAGAAGTATCAGACCTGTTTTGAAGCTAAAGCTGCCTGAACTTGCTTGCTGCGTTCCCGACTAACATCCAGGCGAGAAACCATCCACCAGGGGATTATCAGTATCAAGGTCATGATCGGACCGATCATAATACCGATCGACAAAAGTATGGTCTCTGGGACCATTCCTGGTGCCATGGATGCCTCTAGTCCTATGATGTCCAGAAAGGGTCCAACAAAGATATAACCAAAGCCCATGACAAATTTTTCTGCAAAGGCAGCAACTGAAAATAGAACACCTTCCTGCCGGCGTCCAGTTCGTAGTTCATGCTCATCCGCTATATCTGCAAGTATCGAGTGGTGCGCTATCGTGCGAAGTATTGACAAAAATGTATTCACCGTCCCTTGTAGGTAAAGCAAAACAAGCAATAGGGTAGTTCCATTTTCTGGGGCTAATTCCGTGAGTCTGGCAACGATTAGCCACGGAGTGTTGATAATAAAGCCAACGACAGCAAATTTGAGAATTGTTTGCTTTTCCCAGCGTATCGAGAAGTATCTGGTGGCGGGGAAAATCAACCCTGCCGCTACTAGTGATCCCGTTGAAAGTATAGCTAACTCACTAACACTTACCTCCCAAAAGTAGGTCATCGTAACCATAAACAGCGCGGCATTTATCCCGAACGTCGCACCCACGGATAGATCGAGTACGATAAGTCTCCGAAAGTTTATGTTGCCAAATGTTTCGATCGCATCGTGGATTATGCCAGCCGCTCCCAATGTTGGTTGATGGCGTTTACTCACGGCGATTAAGCGGGGAATAAAGCGCCATGTACCCCCGACACAGGCAAAACAAAAGATAATGATGATCGCACAACAAACCCATCCGTAAACTATGTAGTTATCAATAATGAACCGGCCGTCTTGCCCGTTGGTCGTCGGAAACAGCACGGGGAGGGCTATCACTGGCAGTAGCATGCCGGCGATCCAGGCGATATTCGTTCGATAACTTACAATGGACGTACGTTCCGCATAGTCATCCGTAATCTCCGCACCCATAGCACCATGTGGGATCACGATTGTTGTGAGGAATGTCCTGAGCAAAATGACAGACACCAGTAACCAAGTGAACAGGGGCCACTGGGTGCCTTGCACAGCTTCAATAGGGCTAAAAATCATCACAAATGACAAGCCCAACGGTATTGTTCCTACTATCAGCATAGGATGTCGCCGGCCTAACCGAGTACGCAATCGGTCTGACCAGGATCCGATTATCGGGTCTGATATTGCATCCCACATAACGCTGACAAAAATCGCCAAACCGGTTAGGGTGCCCGACAAGCCGAGCACCTGCATATAGAAGAGAAGTACAAACATATTGAAACTCACATTCTTCAAGGCCAATGCCATACTCCCGCTACCATAAAAAAACTTCTCCGTAATGGAGATATGGCCCGAGTTCGATCTAGGCTCTGTAAATGAAGTCGAAGTATGTGTCTGTACATTTATGTTTTGATTCATATTCCACCAATTCAGAAAATGTTGTTATGCTTATTACCATAGGCCTTGCATCAATAGGTTTACCCTACTGTGACTAGGCGGAACCTTTTGGTCGACCGAGCACGTCAAGAGTTGGTTTCAATCTTGCCAAGCATTAGAGATGAATTCGCCGCTCTTTTCTTATCGTAGTATCTGCTAGATCGTGTTGCAGCGATGATAGCTAAGCAATTGTGCGGGGGTCTGCGGTATAGATGAATGATAGGAATGGTCAATTTGTGACTTATTAGGTCATACCCTTTCTACCGGATAAAGGACATCCCTATATTATGGCGACACATGATTTGGCTCCTCGAACTCAGGTCACCAAAGACGGTTTTCGGATCATGCCTCAGACTGATTCGAAGAGCACAATTTGATATAACCTTCTTGGGTGAGGTAGGTGTTTAACCGGTACATTTTTTATGTAAGCGCCCCAAAGAAAGCAGGGAAGGCAACAAAGTGTCTTAAACAGGTGGTAACTTCGCCTGGTTTAAAACAAGACTAGTCGGCCACGTTTCTACAACTTCTTTGATTCAAGGGAGAGAAAACTATCTACCGAGATCCACTCCTCTCATTCTTGCGCCAGGTACCAGGTGCCACATTCTCTCTTCGCTTAAACGAACGCACAAAACTTGCCGCTTCTGAAAAACCCAAGATATCTGCCACCTCGTCCACTGTCTTTGTTGAACTTGCAAGCATTATACAAGCTAGAGAGTGCAATGTATCTGCCCGTAGCTCCCTATATGTTGTGCCCTCCTCTCGCAACCGACGACGAAGTGTACTGCCTGAAACCTGTAAAGTCTTCGAAATGGTCTCTTCGCTATGATTGACCTTCGGCGCAAATGAGATTAGGTCCCGAACACGATTGCTGAATGATGATCGTCTCCTATCCTTGAGTTTATGGAGTTCGATCAAGCAGCGTTTGCGAGCCCATTCATCGGCTAGTTTCAGAGGCTCGACAAACAGAGCACGCTCAAACGAAATGGCATATGAATCAGCTTCAAATTCCACTGGACAACCAAAAAACTCATCAAATAGCAGCGCATCTTCGGGGGCTTTGATCATGCACTGCACCCTATCAGGTGTAATTTTCCGCCCAAGCATTTCGGTAAGCCAGACTTTAAGTGAGGCAAGTCCACGAACGGAACAAAAGCTCTGACATGTGACTGGTAACGAATGGGAGAGGACAAGAAATTCCACTACATCATCGGAAAGTTGAGCCGCCACATCAGTGGTCCAAAGCGAGATTGAATGGAACTCTGACGAAAGCTGCAACGCGTCAAAAATATTGCGACTGGATAACATCGCAAATCCCAGCGTGCCCAATGTGGTAATATGTACTTTGCTAGCCGCGATTAGGGCCAGGGACAAGTGATTTTGATTTGCCATGAGGTTCTCTATTGCCACAAGCTCCTGCCACATCTGTATTTCAGCGTATGGCTGGTATACATTTTCGATGACAATCCCAGTATTGGCCAGCAGTACATCCCGCGAGATATTGACTTCTTCAGAGAGATCAACCAGAACCCTCAGTGCCGAGGCGTCTCGCTTTGTTTTTCTGTCCATATCATTCTAATTCCTCGCTCTGGGTTCCTGAGTCAAATCATCTGACTAGGAGCCGATTTGAAACCGTTTTCAGTGCCGCCAACCTATGCCGATAGTTAACTAGGCGATTAACTCAAAAACACCGCTTTTCTATTAGATTTGAAAACTCGACGGAATAATAGTGGACTTGTTCACGTAAATCTATCGATATATAGGACTCCGGCCGCCCCAAAATCAATCGAGCCCCTCTTATAGACTGCACAACGTACCGCGCCTACATGCTTGCGGGGTATCGTGGCAAACCTCAACTAACCGACCAGATTGTGCTCGGCCAAAGATGGAAGACCTCGAGATACAAAAAGACAAACTATCAAGGCCACTCGGTAACCGGCTTGAGTGTCGAGGCTATTTATCTCTACCAGCTCCGTTTGGACCAAATGTCGTTTAGGGCCAAATCCGACTACTTGCGGTTTGCTGGACATCAAAAGTTAGGTGTCGAAATCGGATTGTTTATCCACGACGCCCGCCCAATCACGTGCTCTTATTAGCCGTTGTTCCTCTCGTTCTATAGACTCAAGGCTTCTGCGAATCTCTCGAATGTGGGTCGTCGCCGCGTTTTGAGCGTCAGAAGGCTCCTGGTTAATGATTGCTTCGTAGATTTGACGGTGATGGGAGGAAATCATTTTTCGCTGTTCAGGGCGATGGTACAAGTTATTTACCGAAGCAAGCACTGAGTCGAGCAGCAGTTGTGACAGGCTCTGTAGTGTAAATACCAAAAATGGATTATGAGAGGCCTCTGATATCGCTTTGTGGAATTTATGGTCAAGCTTAGCGTCTTCCTCTGTATCATCTGGATGGGGTCGCTCCATGGCTTCAAAGGCTTTGGTGATTTGGTATCGATCCGCGGTAGTACCCCGAAGCGCTGCGTAATAGGCTGATTGTCCTTCGAGCAATTCTCTTACTTCCAAAAGATCGTACACCGCCCTCGTGTGATCTTTAAAAAGATGCTGAAGCGGACCTCTGGTCGCTGCATTAGGAAGCATATCTGCCACAAAAGAACCGCGGCCTTGCTCAGTATCGATAACGCCTTTGCCACTGAGTTCTTTCAGTGCTTCTCGCACGACTGGACGGGACACATTTAGCCTTCCCGCCAGTTGACGCTCGGAGGGCAATTTACTGCCCTGGGGCAAAGTTCGATCGAGAATCAGCGCTTCGATTCGACGCGCGACGTTCTGATATGACGGATTACGTCGCTGTCTCATGTGGTAATACCAGTTTTGTGAATTTAGAAAAAACGCA
>Ga0115567_10004146_pt1 | contig 14179 bp, 13 predicted proteins | sample COGITO_mtgs_1204_2_FD_88679 | JGI IMG/M metagenome (GOLD analysis project Ga0115567, IMG submission 88679) | Pelagic marine microbial communities from North Sea - COGITO_mtgs_120412 | ecosystem: Environmental > Aquatic > Marine > Epipelagic | place: Germany:Helgoland, sampling site Kabeltonne...
ATAATCAGTCGCGCAGCCCAGCGATTTCTCCTGGGCACCGCCAAGCCCTCCGATAATCGCGTTGTAGTACGGAAGAGTATTGGGTTGGTTCTGGCCGATCCAGAACACCGGCTGCGCCAGCACCGCACAGAGCGAGCCCCCGACGACGGCATAACGCCCCCATCGCAACCGATTTTCCAGCACATCGACCAAGCACACAAAGCCAATGCCTGCGAAGATCGCAAGCGGCACGAGGTACTCCAGCCAATGCCGAATCACATCAAAGTCCGCGGCCCCGGGCATCACCACGCGACTGATCGGCACACACATCCACAACAACAGCAGGCATAGCAGTGGGTCACAGACTTTTTCGCGTAAGGCACTGCGCACCCGCACCGCGCACCCCACCAGTGCCAAGCCGAGCATCGGCAGAGGGCAGGTCGCCACTGCGTATAGCAAGGGCCGATACCAAGCATGGCCTTCATGCTCCACCTCGAACCCTCGCTTGGTAATCGACCCCACATAGTCCTGCACATGAACAGGGAAATCGAGCCAGAGATATGGCCACAGCACAAACATGGTCAATAGCCCAATGAATGGATAGGCAACCAGCGCCCCAATCAATCGGCGATCTAGGTCCTTCCCACGGCTCACCGCGAGTTCAATGAGAAACCATGGTCCCAGCACGAATGGCAGCAGCAAGGCGTTTGCCTTCGTAGCCATCGCAAGCCCCCAGAACACCGCCGAAACCAGGGCAAACCTCCAGCGCCGATCCCTAATCGCCACGTAGAATGCACCTGCACAGACGGTGTAGACGAACAACAGCGGCACGTCCTTAAAATTGTTATGCATGTGTGCCCAGAGCCGCGGATGTGCTGCGAGAAACAGACAGGCGGCAAGAGCCTGTACACGCCCCAGAGTCCGCCGTACAAACCAGAAGACCGCGCTCAGAAACAGCAGCGCAAAACCGACCGTACTCAGATGGTGCGCCTCATACAGCGGCAGCCAGCCCAGCTTAACATGAAACAGCCACTTGCTCAGGCTCGACATCGTCGCCCCCACCGGCCAGACCTCGTGTGGCCAGAGTAGCACCGGATTGCCAGGCATCTGCTGGGATAGCGCGCCCAGATCCGCGTGGTCCGGACCGTACCATGGTATCGACGCGGTTGCGCCATCCAGCTGTGCTACATCCCCGCTCAGCCAGAACGCAAGGTTGCAATCCCCAAGGTAGAACTCCCATGAATCCCAGACGATCCCATGCCCTGCCAGGGTCAAGATCAGGCTTAGGCCCACACAACCGAGCAGCGCGCCGAGCGTCCAAGAATCAACGCGACACCATGGCGCAGGCGAGCATACCGATGAACTGGCGGATGTAGGTGTTTCGTTCACCGCTGCACTATAGGCGAAATCGCCGGATATTCCGCAGCTCAGGATTGCTTTGGTTAGTTGACTTTTTGCCGCAATGCTAGACCTTTTCAGTTTCGCCCGCACGAATCCGCAAACGACCACCTGGAACTACCCATGCCACTTGTCCCAATGCGCACGCTGCTGGATCATGCAGCAGAGAATGATTACGGAATTGCCGCCCTCAATGTGAATAACATGGAGCAAATCCAGTCCATCATGGAAGCGGCGGAGGAGACCAACTCTCCCGTCATCATCCAGGCATCACGTGGAGCACGCTCCTACTCTCAGGACGCCTATCTGCGCCACCTCATGCTGGCTGCAGCAGAGCTCTATCCGCACATCCCGATCGCGATGCACTTGGACCACGGAAACTCCGCCCCCACCTGCATCAGCGCCATTCAGCAGGGCTTCACGTCCGTCATGATGGACGGATCCCTCGATGAAGACGGCAAGACCCCGAACAGCTACGAAGCCAACGTGGCCGTGACCCGCCGCGTCGTCGACGTTGCTCACGCCTTTGGTGTCACTGTTGAAGGCGAGCTTGGCTGTTTGGGTGGTATCGAAGACGGACACGGAGCTGGCCTCAGCGAAGAGGAAGCTGCCGACCACCTCACCGACCCTGATGAAGCCGGTGATTTTGTCGCCCAAACCGGCGTGGACGCACTCGCTGTCGCCATTGGCACCTCCCACGGCGCCTACAAGTTCTCCTCAGAGCCCACCGGCGAAGTCCTGCGCATGGATGTCATTGAAGAGATCCATCGCCGCCTGCCGAACACGCACATTGTGATGCACGGCTCCTCCAGCCTGCCACAGAGCCTGCGCGACATCATCAACGAGTATGGTGGTGAACTCACTCCAGCTTGGGGCGTTCCCGTCGAAGAAATTCAGCGCGGCATCAAGCACGGCGTCCGCAAAATCAACGTCGACACCGACAATCGTCTTGCCATCACCGGTGCCATCCGCAAGGTCTTCGCCGAGAAGAAGGAAGAGTTCGATCCGCGCAAGTATCTCGCACCGGCGCGCGAGGCAATGAAGGAACTGTGCAAGGATCGCATGATCGCCTTTGGTCAGGCCGGCAACGCTGACAAGATCAAGCAAGTCACGCTTTCCCAGATGGTTAGCTACTACAGCGGCTGATCTTCGCCGATCGAATCGTGCAACATCATTCTTGACGTTGCACGATTCCCGGCTATTGGTGTCAGCCTGAGCTGACGCCATCAGCGGGTATAGCATAGTGGTAATGCGACAGCTTCCCAAGCTGTTGAGGGGAGTTCGATTCTCCCTACCCGCTCCACCTTCCCCCTTCGAGGCACGCAAGTCTCGTAATTGCAGTAGGTTGCACTTGAATGCAGGCCAAGACCAGCGAGATGTGCCACTTGCGTCAAAAGTGGCACAATGGCCGAAGCTGCAAAACATAAATGACCAAAACTGTAAAACAGTAGAGGCTGCTCACCGGGGCCTTTCCTGTAGCAGGACGAAATTATTTTGATTGGGCTACGTAGTCTATGGCAGGACAATGCCATAAAAACTATGAAGGCCCCAAATGAACGTACTTGCACTCGATTGGCTCAGATGCGCCTACCCCCTCTCACAAGAGGCCGTCCGCCGAGCGACAGTTATCCGGCGCGGATGCCGCCTCGCACACAATGTCACTGTCGCTTCGCTTGGTGAGGAACAGAAAGAGCGAGCGAAGCTGATCGCCACTCTTAACGCCGCCATTGATTCTCATGCGGCGGAACTGCGTGGGATCGAAGAGAAAGCAGCTGGAAACATAGGGGCAAAAGCACTGCTGGGGGCCGACATTCCTGCTCCTATCCTGATCACCACCGCTCTCCTTGCTTCCGCCAGGCTTCATTGCAGCATTAAAGGATGTATAGGCTCTGAATTGGAAGTTTGTGAGATGGCAGCTGGGATAGATCTTGAGGCCTTGCTGATGGTCCAGGCGGCATTCGATGCCTCTGGCGTGCTTAGGCCACATGTTACTTTTTCTAGAGGTCAACATGGTGCTCCTGTGCTGATCGATAGCGCTTTCTGCAAGATCGTCCAGTCCCGTACAAAGCAGCGACGGGTCACCTATGTCTAATTCCAGAATGAAACCAGTCTGGGAATTCTCCCTGCGGCGGAAAAAGGTGGGTGAAGCACTTGGGCCACTCAATACTCCAGCAGATGCTTTGGAGATGCTGCTCGGGCTGGAACTGCATGCACAGGGGCACGAGCACATAGTGTCAGTAGCACTCAGTCAAACGAACCACGTCTTGGGCATATACACTGTTGCACTGGCCCCGTGGTTGCGCACCGGAGAGGTCTTCCGTGCTGCAATAGTCATGGAAGCTTCGAGGGTTCTTCTAGCGCATTCCAAGCCCTCTGGCCCGCTCACTCCATCAGCGGTAGATTTTGCGATGATAATGAAGCTTGCAGAGGTCGGTGATCTCATCGGCATTAAATTAATCGACCATCTCCTCCTTGGTGACCCCGAGGCATATTTCAGCTTTCGCGAAGCTGGCCACCTCTGTTGAATCTGGAATACAAAGGATGAGACCGCCAATCATCTTCCTGGATATTGATGGCGTGCTACTTCCTGATCAGGTCCAGACTTCCCCGGCCCTGCTGGATGAGATGACCGACTATCAGCCCTATGATCCGGGCTGTGTCGAAGCGATGAATGCAATTATCGCGGCCATCAGTCCCGTCATTGTCCTGCACTCCAGTCGGCGCTATCAGTACAGCCAGATCGAGTTCTGTCAGATCTTCATTGCATCTGGAATACTGACTGCCAGCCCAATCGTCCTCCCTACATATGGCCAGGACGCAGGACTGTTCTTCTCGTCTCCCAACAGGGAAAAGGAGCATGACATTTCTGAGTATCTGCGACGGCAGAAAATCTGTTGGCATGTGGTTCTCGACGACGAGGTCCTGAATGTGGATAGGCTACATCTGATTTGCCCGGACGTTGGGCTCACGGTCGCAGACGCGAGGACCATCATCGCCATGCTGACAGTAGATGCGTAATACAAGGGTGGCTATCGATCCAGACATCCACTCTGTCGGCAATTCTACGAGGAGGGTGGACGATTCGTCCTCTTCGTGGGTATAATGAGGAGGATTCCAAAAAGCTAGAAGAAGAAAATGAGAAAAAGAATGAGCGTCTATCAACCTTTCCGTTCCCATATGATATGCCGTCCCTGCACACCGCCCAAGAAAGTCTGGCAACCTGACGAGACAGATGCCTGACGCCTGAAAGTTCTAGCAGCAGACCTCGCCTCTCTTCACCCAGTGAAGCGAAAGGCACCACGCCAAGTTGCGCTGGAAGTGTTAGCCGCGCGTCGAACTGGATCATTGCACGCGGCGTCACTAGATATCAGCAACTGCTACGAAGCGATACCGCATCGCCATTGCCTTCACGCGGTCGAAGAACTTGATGGTCGCACAGGACTGATCCGGAATGTCGCAAGTTTTCTGAGTACGCCTCACATCGCGATGAATGGTGATCTACTCTCCGCTACAGTGAAGGGCCTTCACCCGGGAACCTCTCCAAGCAATATTCTTGCGGAGATGGTATTGGCACCTGTCGACCGGGCGTTCTTGGGCGAGCCAGTGCAGTACTTTCGTTACGTCGATGATATTCTGCTCCTTGGCAGGACTGAGGCAGCCACAAAAGATGGTCAGGCCCTGCTTCTACGTCTTCTCGGTGAGTTCGAATTGGAAGCACGAACCAAGCACGCCTGTCCTCCCATGCTGTTTGAGCACCTGGGCTTCCGTCATTACCGCAGGCACGGTCGCCCGGAAATGAAAGTTTCAGCCTCGAGAGTCAAGAAATTCCAAGGAAATATGAGGAGCCTGTTCCCGGACCGCGAAACAGCCGATCGGCGCGCGGCAAGATTCGCCGCAATTGCCTGTGGGGCTTCCTCATGGTCGTGACTACGGTACTACAGCGCAGGGTCGCTAGCCCCTATCGGTTACTTAGCGCGATGGACTCGAGAACGCTATGGCGCACATCGCCCAAATCTCTTGCAGTGGGCGCGTCAGCATCGGAAGAATGCCATAATAGCTGTCCAAGCGGCGAGAGAGTTCGTGGGAACACTCCCAAATGCCAAAGAGGAGATACTGTTGGGCTAGCCCCCTCATCTTTTTCGCAAGGCCAGCGTGATGAGGCGCCGTCGGCCGTCAGAAACTGGCTGTGCCAGCTTCTGGTCTGAGTACTACCAGTTTCAAGCATGACATCCGTGATGTTGCGAACTCCACAACCTGAGCGCCACGCAACTGGCTCAATGCGTTCGGCCCCACCGCCATCATGATCGAGCCTATCTGGTGGCTCGATGACGGCATTTATAAAGTCGCCGCAACCCGGCTGCCGATCGGCCTTGGCTATTGGATCTACGGAGTCGGATAACTCAAACCTGGGACCGATACTCCGGTCCCAGGATTGGGTGCCCTAGGCAGGCTATTTTCCGTACACGCGGACGTGCTTCAGAGCCACCGGCGTCTCAGTCCCGTCTTTCGCCACAAGCTTAAGTGCCCAAAGGCGCCGGCCCGGGACATCAATCCCGGCGTGGAAGTGAGTCACTTTCACCAGCCACTCCTGTTGCCACTCCTCAGCTTCCCAGAGCTTCTGCCAGGTCTTGTCATCGTCTGTGATGTACAAGGCAAGTCCCTCGCTCTGGTGTGCGTCGGGAAGGTTCTCAATCACGACCGCCTTGACGTCGCGGAACCGCTTCCAATCAATCCGCAGTGACGGAGTCTCGCCTGCAGCCGGCGCGGTCAACGTAGCAGCTTCGACTTCTGCGACAAGTTCACCGTACTGAGAGCCACCATCTCCAGCCATGCGCGGCAAGCCGACAAGCACGCCCACTTCCAACGGCTGGTCGATGGTCAACTCCACGACCGTCACGGGCGCATCACGGTCTGCCTCTGCCACGCGGACCGTCAACTCATCAGCGGTCTGCACGAAGGTGGCAGGCTGGCCGTTTAGGGCGCGAGCAGCCAGGACCTTGCGCGGCAACGGGTCAAATGCGACAGCGCCGTCCGTCCATTCATAGACGTGTAGGTACATCTTCGTGCCTTTATGGCAACTTCCGCCCCAGGCGCCGTTGTTGTAAGGGCCGCTGCGCGTCCCGTAGATCGCGTCTCCGTACGTCTTCAACCACTCACCTGCGGCACGAGCCACCGCTGCTTCGCCTTCGGCAAACGTGCCGTCGGGTCTAGGACCAAAGTTCAACAGCAGGTTGCCGCCACCAGTAGTGCAACTGACCAACATCTTAATACACTCTTCAGGCCCCTTGAAGCCGTCCTCTCCGCGATACGACCAGCCCTGCCCGACGTGGATGCAGGATTCCCAGTCATTCTCGAGATCCATCGCCCCGATGGTGCCTTCCGGCGTATAGAAATCACCATCCGTAGCTTTCTGTAGCTCCGGAGTCGCCGGGCCCTGATCTTCAGGAGTCTTGGGGCCGCAGAATCTGGCCGCGCGGTTGTTCACTAGCAACTCCGGCTGGTTGCGGTACATCATCGCGTATAACTCGTCGAAACGCCATTTTCCCCAATCCTGGCCACCGACGTGGTCATACCACATCATGTCGACCTTGCCGTATTTGGTAAGCAACTCGTCAACCTGCCCCATGTACCAATCGTCATACTTTTTGTTGTCGCCGACTAGGTAGTCCGGGTGATACCAGTCTCGGGTAGAGTAGTAGAGACCGACCTTGATCCCATGCTTGTGGCCAGCTTTGACGAACTGCTCGACAATGTCTTGCCCATACGGGGTTGCGCTTATGCTGTAATCGCTCAGATCCGTGTCGAACATCGAAAAGCCATCATGATGCTTGGTAATCAGCACCATGTACTTCATCCCGGATTCTTTTGCGAACTCGGCCCAAGCATCGGCATCAAACTTAACAGGGTTGAATACTTTGAAGTAATTGTCGTACTCGGCGTCGTGCTTGTCGTCGCTGGGATCCGGGACACCAATGTCCCATGGACGTTGGGCGTTTCTTCCCCAGCCTATTTCCCGCTGCCCCACAGAACAGGGTCCCCAGTGGATAAACATGCCAAATTTCGCGTCGCGAAACCACTGCATGCGGGCATCGCGCTGTTCTGTCGTCTCATTGATCTGCGGGACATGGCCCATGTCTGCGGGAAAGTGCGATTCGATACTCATTGCTGCGTCCGGGTGTTTGGGATGATTTGCTAGAGAATGTGGAGTAAAAGTGGTTAGATCCCGAGGATCTCGTCCAGTTGAGTTTTGTAGCCGGCCCATGGGGCGATGCTCCCGGGGGTTCGGGCTCAGAGTACTTGATAGTGGCTACGGTTGAACGACATCACATGCCCATCGTCCTGGAGTATCGGGAGTATTTCGCTGTTGCCGTGAACCGCAATGCCAGCGTGGTCCCTGCCCCCTCCCGAAATACTCCAGTCCGCCATGTTCAGGATACTGTCGGTATGCAGCGGCCGTAGCGTGACCTCGTCCCAGCCATTAAATCGATCGCAAGCCTCCCCCGCGACGTGGTCACGATTCAACCTGCGCAAGGGGAAATAAAAAGTGGGAAGCCCCTGATAAATCGCCAGGCCGTATGGCTGAAGCCACGGGCTATTAGCGTACGCCAAATCCAGCCCCTGGGCAAGGGTCGTCCCCGGACAAATAACCACGGAATGCCCCCTTAGAGACGAAGAAAGATTTCCTTGCGAATCTCGGAGGTGCGTGCCAAATGAACCACATTGATACTCCCAGAACTGATTCATAACTGGCGCGCCAATCCAGATGTTGGTGGAGATGTAGCCATCGTAATCGTCCACGTACTGGAACATCCCCAAGGTAATCTGTCTCAGAATACTCGTACGGGCTGCGACCTTCGCCTTCGTCTTGGCCTTACTGATCGACAGGAGGAGTAACGATGCCAGAATGGCGATGATCAAAATCACCACCAGCAATTCCACTAACGTGAACCGCCTGCGCAGAGAACGCGTATGCTTCCGTCCCATCATTGCCTTCCCCTCTCCAAAAGATTCCACTTGGTCGTGATCTTGCAGACAAGAGATCACGCACCTACCTAGTTTTGGCCTGCGATCGGTTGCGGCCCATATAACTCGCTTTGCTTCGTGCGCCCGCCGTCGGCAGGCCAGAAGATATCCCAAGGTAAGTTTGGCGCAATTGCATACAAGTATTTGCAACCAAGCCGCCACAGAAAATGTAGCCACTCGCCCCGCGAAAATTTTTGGGGTATCAAGAGCGGTCAAACTCGGAGGGGGTGATTCCTCCGGCAGGCGGTTAGGCTAATACCCCGGCGCAGGCTCCAGATCGTAATCGATCTCAATGAAGTCAATCACTTCGGGAATCCAGCGATTCTGCACGAAACCGACGTGGATCGGGTGCTCGTTATACGCCTCGTAGTCGGCCATGCTGGTAAACTCCATTGAGAGGCCGAAATCAAAGCTGTTCTTCTTCCCGATCTCTTTCAGGCATTCGAACTTTCTCACGCCAGCAATCGCCGCCAGCCCTCTTGCTGCGTCCAGAAATGTGCCTTCTTCAGCCGAGCCACTTTTGTGTTTGAGGGTAAATGTAACCGTGTGCCTGATCATGACTGAATTTCCTGTATCTAGAGGGTAGTAGAAAAGTAGGGTGACCTGCTAAGCTAGCGAGGTCGCTCCCGAAGCCTAGAGAGCAATTTCCGGCCCTTAAAGCCACCGCATCAGTAGACTACGCGGTCGCGGTGGCAGGGACCAGCGTGACCAAGGCAATCTCCGGACGACAGTTGCAGCGAGCACCGTGGATGTTTCCCACGCCGCTGGTGACGTGAATCTGGCGATCTCGCCAAGGCGCTAGCCCATGCACATACCGCGTGTCATCTACCGGGGCAAATGGGCGTCCCACCCATGGCACCGATATCTGCCCGCCGTGCGTATGCCCGCAGAGCATGAGTTGCCAGCGCTCGCGCGCTAGGTCACCCTTGCCATCGGGGTTGTGGCTCAGCAGAACGCGCGGATGCCGCCCGGAGTTGGCAAAGGTAGGCTTCACCGACATTTCGTCAGACCACCAGTCCCCCGTTCCACAGAATACGATCCGATCGCGACCAAACCGCACCGGTACGTTAATGTTGTGCAGCACGGTGATCCCCGAGCGCTGGAGAAGGCGAATCATTGCCGACGACTCCCAAACCCCGCCGCGCTGCTTGGCCCAGCGCCCACCGTCGTGATTTCCCAACACGGCAAACGTCGGTGCATGCAGCGCCAGCTTGCTCAGCACGTCCTGATAGTTGTCCACAGCAAGAATTCCATTCGTAATATAGTCGCCGGTCAAGCAGATCACGTGCGGATCAAGCTCGAGCCCTTTCTCAACCGCATCATCAATAAACGACAGCGAGACTAGGCGCGAGTAGTGCAGGTCGGAGAGATGTAGAATGCGCAGCTCGTTCGAAATGCCATGGATTGGCGCGGTATGACGGGCGACGCTCAACCACCGCGGCTCGATGATGGTCGCATAAGCGGGTAGCGCCACCGCGGTCGCAGCTCCAGTCGTCAGGCAGCGTAGCATGTGACGTCGCGTCACGGTCGACTTGCGGCGGACGGCCATCAGATTATTTCGTTGGCCTCAAATAAACCAAGCATAGACTCAGCCATACGGACTGTGCCCCGGACGACAAACCCCGCAGCCCAGCGCTCAAGCAAGTCTGCCCGTACCGAAGCCTCACAATCGCCAGACATCGGCGCTAGCACATAACGAACCATACGAAAGTCATCTCCATCGGTTACCGGCAGCACCAGTGTCCCCTCTGTCTGACAGACACCAGTGACCCGATATCCTGGTCCCAGACGGCGACAGGCTTTCGTGATTGCGACTGCAACATCCCCATAATCCCACGCCACGTCCGAGAGTGAAAAGTTCAACGTCCTGTGAGTCATTCCACGTACAGGTCCGAGCCTAGAGTAACTGAATCGGGGCCATTGGCAATGAGGTCAGCCTCAGAAACATATGAACATGGGGAAATCTCAATGCGATGAAGTGGCTCGCCGGCTTCGTTTCTCGGAACCTCGTGCCCGGCAGCTTCCAGCCAACGGGCATGCTCGGCAATCATCAATCTCTCGGCAGATTCGCGGCTGTCGTCTCCTACCTTGTTCTTCACTGGGCCCAGCTCACGCTCCTTCAGCGCCTGGTAGAGGACATAGCGCTCGGCGCGCGGAAAAGCGTCGAAGATAAACTGCTCCAGCTTCACAGCATTGGCCGCATCCGGTCTCACCATCTCACCAGTTTCCGGATCCAGAAACGGGACCTTCTTGACAGCACGGTGAAATGGCAACTGCAGGGCGCGGTCTGTCAGCCGCTCGACGAACGCCCGGTTGATCAGGTGAATCCCGGGGCTGCCCACGCGAATGGTCAGGCGTCCGTCGTCCTCCCGCAATTGGGCCATAGCATCAGGAAGATCGCTGTACTCGATCACTGTCAGCCGATCGTCGATCAAGCCGAAGTTTCCGAGTCGGTCATGCGGATGATCCTTCATAATGCAGCGGCTACTCATCTCCGCTTGGTCCTGCAAGTGCAGCCCGACAAAGGTGCGATCAAAAATAGTGGTAAGCGCATTGTCCACTTGGAAGTAGCTGAGCAACTCCACCCCGTGATTCTCCATGTGTTGGAGGCAGCCGTTGCGGCGCAGTGCTGTAAGCGTGCCACCATGGCCATCCGGCGATGTAGCTGGCTCATCTGGCCCAGCCAGCAACATCCCTCCCTGCAGATCAAACACGGGCATCGTCCCCTGCGGGAAGAATGTGATCTGCTCCGTAGCCAACCCGAAGTAGTCATTCTCCACGAAGAAGGCCCGGGTCGGCGCATCGTTAATCGGACTGGTCATGATGTACCAGAACAGTTTCCTGCCAGCCAGTTCGCTCTCACGGCGGATGGACTCGGCAAAAAGCTGAAACAACGATTTATCCCGCAACGGCGAGACCCCATAGGTCCCCTTCGGCCCATCGTGACCGAGGCGCGTCCCCTGTCCGCCTGCCACCGTCAAGGCTGCCACTTTTCCGGCGTTAATCGCCACCTCGCCTATTGCTGCCGCTTGTTGATAGCGCTGCTCTTGTGCTGCGGACTCCGCAGGAAAGGGATAGTAACTTGCCGGTCCGAAGTCGTCATAGCACGGGGACTCGCCATCGTGAAGCACCAGGGCATCAATCAGCGCGGGCATACCATCCCAGTCCCATTGCGCCAACGTCTGTTGCAGCTGGTTCTGACTTACCTGGCTGAGGGTCGCAGCGTGCGACGCCAAATGCTCTTGCCCGCTAGATTTCAGGAGGGTTTGCAGGTCCATATCTTCCTCGCGGAGGATTTCAAAATGGGTAGAGTAGCCCCGGGGCGTAGAATTTCGACCGCAGATACTTCACTCTTGCAGCTGTCCACGGGCCGAGTAGCAGTACGAGCTAATCAATCAACTACTGGAGCCCCATCCATGACTGCCCTGCCCCGCACTATTTTTCTGTCCCTCTTCCTGGCTCTGTTCACCCTGCTCTGCAGCTGCGGCGGACCGCCCCCCCCAGACGGATCACAGTTTACCCCAGCCATCACGACCTGGCTGAACGAAAAGAGCATGGACCTAGCAGTCAAAGAGTATAAGACGGTCACCATTGAAGCAGATACGGCTACAATCGTTGCCTCATTCGTCGCTTCCGAAGCTCCCACCGTCAGCGTGAAGTACACCATCAAGTTCAAGAAGGACGGCGAAGCCTGGAGGGTCGTATCCGGTAGCCAGAACTAAGGCGACGCTTCATGGCAACTCATTCCCTTGCCGGGCCTGGCCGTATCGTCAGCCCGGATCAGCAACTCTCCCTGCTCAAACGCATGCTCGCAGATGCCGGAAAGCTCGAGCGCGTGCTGATCATCCCGCCTGACTTCACCCGGTTTCATTCCGATGCCGGCACCATTACCGTCCAACTGTATGAACTGCTGCGCGATCGTGCGGAGATCACGATCTTACCCGCATTGGGCACCCACGCGCCGATGAGCGGCGAGCAGTTGGACGAGATGTTTCCCGGCATTCCCAAGGACCTGATTCGGGATCATGATTGGCGCCATGAAGTCATGCCGCTCGGCGAAGTTCCCGCGGACTTCGTCGCTGCCTTGGTCGACAATCAACTAAACTACCCGATCCAGGCAGAGGTCAATCGCCTCGTCATCGAGGGTAACTTCGACCTGATCTTGTCCGTCGGCCAAGTGGTCCCGCACGAAGTAATCGGCATGGCGAACCATAACAAGAACATCTTCGTTGGCACCGGCGGCTCAGACACCATCAACAAAACGCACTACCTAAGCGCGATCGATGGCATCGAGTCCGTCCTAGGCCAGCGCGACACTGCCGTGCGCAAAGTGCTCAACTACGCGGAAGACCGCTACCTCAGCGAGCTGCCGCTAGTCTACGTCCTCACTGTGCGCGGCTATGAAGGCGACGATCTGGTTACCCGCGGCCTCTACGCCGGCCCCGGCCGCGACGGATTCAACCAGGCCGTGGAATTAGCGAAAGACGTGAATATCGAGTGGTTGGACCGTCGCCCAGATAAAATGGTCGTCTATCTCGATCCTAGCGAGTTTCACAGCACCTGGCTGGGCAACAAGGCCATCTACCGCACTCGGCGCGCCATTGCCGATGACGGTGAACTCATCGTGCTCGCGCCCGGCGTCAAGATGTTCGGCGAAGATCCCGCCATCGACACACTCATCCGCGAGTTCGGCTACTGCGGCACCCCAGCCACGCTCGAGGCTGTTGAAAAGCACGAGCATCTGCGCCAGAACCTCTCCGCCGCCGCGCACCTCGTCCATGGTAGCACCGAAGGCCGCTTCCGCGTCACCTACGCCACCGGTGGCCTCAGCCGCGAAGAAGTGGAGAGCGTAGGTTACAACTTTGGCGATATCGCCGAGCTCTCCAAGCGCTATAACCCGACCTCGCTCTGCCCTGGCTGGAATCAAGTAGATGGCGAGGATATCTACTTCATCCGCAACCCAGCTACTGGCCTCTGGAGTATCTAGTACAAAGGATCAGGCTGCAGACCTCGAGACCTATGTCCTTGAGGCGATGGCACCACGAGAGAAGCCAGCAATAAATACATTGGCTGGATCACCGCCATACTCTGTGCAGATCCGACGGACGGTCTTCTTGCAGTACTCGGCCATTGCCTCGACGTCCCCCATCACGCTGGGGCATTTTTTGCGCTCTGTTTTAGACGAAAGGCATACAGATCGAGATGACGCCTTTGGCTCCTGAGATTCCGTATCCAAGGTTGCTCCCTTCGACGGTTCCCGGGCTTGTCTTCCATTTATTGCCAGCGTCCTCAACGATCACAGGATACTTCGCCCCCTTCACCCATTCAGTAAGAAGATAGAGGAGGTGATACACTTCAGTTTCTGCGTAGTTCGCATTGATCTGCCTGACTGTTTTACCAGCAGCAGACGCATTGCCTATCACTGATGGTGTGACAAGATCCGGCTTCACGCCCTCAACGTCCTTAGCGACTCGAGACGGCGCACTAATCATCACCGGAATTGGTAATATGGCTAATTGCCTGATCAATTCATCTCTATGGCCACCGCTCAGACCTGGCCCTTGTGGCCAGCTTTTGATTATTGAGTTGGGGCACTATCTCCGATCTTCAACCGGGGAATGTCTCGTGCGCAATGAACTATAGCCAGTACGATCCCGGACGGCGTCATGTGGTAAATCACTTGACATGGCCCCTTAATTACCTCACGGATCTGGGGCAGTTCAAGTTCCGGAACTATTCTGCCAGACTTTGGGAAAGCTCCAACCTGTACCGACCGGCG
>Ga0115567_10004148_pt1 | contig 14176 bp, 5 predicted proteins | sample COGITO_mtgs_1204_2_FD_88679 | JGI IMG/M metagenome (GOLD analysis project Ga0115567, IMG submission 88679) | Pelagic marine microbial communities from North Sea - COGITO_mtgs_120412 | ecosystem: Environmental > Aquatic > Marine > Epipelagic | place: Germany:Helgoland, sampling site Kabeltonne...
CTCAGCCTCGGGTGGTTCCGCGACGATCGCACTTGAACTGAGCGCCCTCCCGGTGCCAATGGAAGCGAATTTTGGCAGTGCGTCGAGCACACACGGCGTTTGTAAAGTCTTGTCCAGAGCAGTTGGAGGATGAAGTGGTAATGAGAGAACGCCATGAGATAGCGCAGCTCTCGCGGCTCTGAGGCAAGGTTTCTGCCGCGGATCGAAAGTTTCCATCGACGAGCTTGAATAGGGCGCCGCGAACAGCGCTCCGGAACGCGTGAATAGAGTTGTCTGGAGGTACGTGCAGGTCATCCTGTCAACAGTTTCTGAAGAGTGAAACAAGACGTTAGATTTCCGCAGCGGCTGAAAAACGACTTAATTTTCGGGTTTGATATTGAAGACTCAAGCTGAAGCAGCGCGGGGAGAAAGTGAGCGAGGCGGGTCCTGCAGAAGGGAGCCTGGCGACAGGGTGGATTGCGAGGGCCTGGGCGCCGAGTCGCGCGCGAAGCACACCGCCTGCGCCGTCCGATATCTCCCACGTGGCGTCTGGCAACGCCAGTGCAAGGTGGCACGAGTCCAGCTCCATTGCCAGACCCATGTTCCCTGCCGCCGCGTGTACCACTGAGAGACGATGAAGTGCCTCGCCTGTCGAGGGTAAGTCTCCACTGTCCCGAGCGACGCTCAACTGTTCATGGTGCAGCGAAATCGCCCGATCAAGCTCCCCTTTCTGAAGCTCGAGATGCCCGAGATGCCCAAGCGACGCGGCGTGCTTTCCCGCCAGGTTTTGGTGCCTTGCAAGGTCCAACGCCTGTGAGTCACCGGCGTCTCATCAAGTACTGCCTTGACGTGTGTTCAACGTAATTCACGACGGGTGTTCTAAGACCTGTTGGTACCACGTTTCGGCGCGCCGCCAATCAAGTGCCTTTTGGCAAGACACGCCTAAGTTAGTAGTCGCGTTCCACATCGTGCTCCAGTCGTTTGCTCTGGTAGCCCTGGTAGAACAGACACACTTAGCCCGTTGGCAAGCGCGAGCAGTGCCTCCTAGGATAGGAGGGGGAATTTCCTCTCCAACTGCTGATGCAGCGCAGCCTGCACCTTCTCCGCACGGTACTCGACGCGGGTTCGCTCGCGCTGGGCAAATCTTGCTGAAGTCGCCAGATCTTCTGTCTGCGAAAGCCTCCGCGTGTGCGATATCATGCCTAGTTGACCACAACCTAGGTTGTGGTCAAACGCGGGATCAACACGCGGGATCAAGGTCGCGTCCGAAGTGTACGGGGAGCTTGCAAAATATCTAGTCATCCTTGGTTATTAAAACCGAGTCTCCGAGTCTCCGAAAACTTTAAAACTGAAAAACTACGTAGTTTTTGTAAGCGTCGGGCAGTTAGCGGAACGGGCCCTTGCCATCTTGTACTGCTCTACTGCTGCGCTCCTGCGCCTCCGGCGGTGACAGTCAGCTAGGGCGTGCGTCTTGACCTTTTGTGGGTCTTGCGGCGCTTGGCGAGTGCAACCCGCGGTGCGCTCCGAGCGCAAAGGGGTCAGCGAGCATGCTGGACATCAAGCTCGACCCGGATCATATCAAGAAGTTCACCCTCCTCAACATCAACAACCGTCTTGGCCACGATGTCCGTGACAAAGTCATGCCGGTATGTCCCCGTCAAGCCCCGCATCGCGCTGTAGGCGTAACCTTGTTTTCCTTCCCGCTTGATGGGCCCAGTCGGAGACCGCAGAGGTCCGCCCTGCGGCGCAGTTCCATGTCGCAGGGCTTGTCGATCAGCCCCTCGCGGGAAGCCGCTGTGTGCGGGTCTCGCTTGGGGGGGTCAGTCGTCAGTGTGTCTGGTGTTCTAGCCGCGGACTGGTGCTTTTCGGCTACATGGGAGTGCAGAGGGCTGTAGGCTGCTCGGAAAGATCCGATGCGAGTCCCTGGCAGATGCATCAAAGGCTAGCAAGGCGATGTGTCCCACAGGTGGCATGGGCTCCATTGGCACCATGTCGAGTAGGGAAGCTGAATGTTGGCGGTGTCGTGCAGGTATGGGAAGAGATGGGAGGCCCTACAGGTGTGTGCGAAAAGCTCATGACCTCAACGACCTCCGGGATCCGCTCCAGCGAGAAGGAGGAGCGGCAAGAGAAGTTCGGGCGCAACTATGTGGAGCCACCGCCCTTGACTCCGTTCTGGCAGTTCTGTCTGGATGCCATGGAGGACCCGACCCTTCAGTTTCTGTGCTGTGCGGCCATCGTGTCGCTTCTCGTTGGCTCCATATTCGAGGCCAAGTGCCTTGGTTACCTTGACGGCATCGCCATTCTTGTGGCGGTGATGGTGGTGGTCTTCGTTGGTGCGGCACAGGAGTCGGCAAAGCAGCGACAGTTCCGTTCGTTGACGGATTCAGCTAGCGACGAGCTGGTGAACGTGGTGCGGGATGGTCAGCAGATGCGTGTGTCCAACCGCGACATTGTGGTCGGCGACTGCGTCGTGCTCTCAACTGGCGATATCCTCTGCGCCGACGGTATCATCTTCGAACGCAATACTCTCAAGATCTTCGAAGGTGCGCTCACAGGCGAGAGCCACGCGATCATCAAGGGCAACTACGAATTCAAGGAGAAGGGCGCCTTTTCGGTGCCCAACGACACAGACTTGACGCAGATGAACGTGCCTGGTGACACCCCTGAGCAGCGTGCTGCGAAATACGAGCCCACGCCAGAGAAGACACCGCTGGTGTTCAAAGGCACCGAGGTGCAGGACGGCGAAGGGCGCATGATTGTCATTGGTGTCGGGTTGAACACCTATGAGAATACTCTTCTCGGAGACAAGGGAGACGACGACGATGACGAGTCTGGTGGTCGTTCAATCATGCAGCGCAAGCTCGACGACATGACGATTTTGATCACCAAAGTCGGCGCGATATTTGGCATTGGAATTATCATCATTCTCTTCATCCGCTTCGGCATCCTGTTCGGACAGAAAGCCTGCTGCAAGGAGGAGTGGGATCATACGGTGCACCATCTGCAGTGGATCAAATTTTTCATCATCGGAATCACCATTTTTGTCGTGGCCGTACCTGAGGGCCTGCCGCTTGCTGTTACAATTGCGCTTGCGTTCTCGGTGGAGACGATGATGACGGACCAGAACATGGTCAAGACCTCCTCGGCTTGTGAAACGATGGGCTCAGCCACTACGATCTGCTCAGACAAGACAGGCACGTTAACTACATCAATGATGACAGTCATGCGCGCATGGGTTGGAGGGGAACAATTGGAACCCAAGGAGGTTGCAGCGAAGGTGTCGGAGAAGTTGAAGAACACAATCATGGCGGCAATGACGATCAACACCTCTGACAAAACAGACATTGTCGCCAAGACGATGAAGAAGATGGTGGACGGCAAGGACGTTGAAGAGGTCGTCCGCCTTGAGGGTAAGGTACTTGAGGCCTACTCTGGAAACGCGACTGAGTGTGCGATGATCAAGATGGTGAATGTTCTGGGGAACTTCACTGGGGATGCGGGCTCAGATGACATGCCGTACAAGAAGTTCCGCAGGGAGTTCCCGGAGACGCAGCCCGGCCGCTCAGGAATTTCTTTCTCCTCGAAGCGAAAGCGCATGTCCACCCTTGTTCCGATGCCCGACGGTTCGGAGGCTCCGTTCATGCTCTACACGAAGGGCGCGTCGGAGATGGTCATGGCGCTCTGCAACAAGTACATGAACGCGGACGGGCAAGTCGTCGCACTCGATGACGCCATGCGCAAGAACATCGATGATTCGATCGTCCAATTTGCGGATCAAGGGTTGCGTACGATCTCGGTCGCGTGCAAGCCACTGGACGCGTCACCCGCCAATGCGGATGGGGCGCTGCCCGACGAGGTGGAGGCGGACTTGATCCTCGTGGCCGTCGTTGGCATCGAGGATCCCCTGCGCGAAGAGGTGCCGGGAGCCATCGCCACGTGCCGCAAGGCGGGAATCACCGTCCGCATGGTGACTGGCGACAATCTCGCGACGGCCAAGGCGATCTCGCGCAAGGCGGGCATCCTTTCGGAGGAAGGCGAGCGCTCTGGCAGCGAGATTGCGATGACTGGCGAGCAGTTCCGCTCGCGTGTCCTCTCGGAGCAGGAGGCGGAGCACCCAGAGAAGCACATCATCCAGGAAGAGTTCGATCAGATCTGGCCCAAGCTGCGCGTCCTCGCGCGCTCCACTCCAACCGACAAGCTGGTGCTTGTCATGGGAATCCAGAAGTCGCGGATCCAGGTTGGCGGTTTTACCAGACAAGTTGTTGCTGTCACTGGCGACGGGACGAACGATGCCCCCGCCCTGAAACAGGCCGACGTGGGCTTTGCCATGTACATCAACGGAACGCAAGTCGCGCAGCAGGCGGCAGACATCGTTATCCTCGACGACAACTTCCAGTCCATCGTTGCGGCTGTCAAGTGGGGCCGTTGCGTGTACGACAACATCTGCAAATTCTTGCAATTCCAGCTCACGGTTAACATCACCGCGTGCACTCTTGCCTTCCTCGGTGCTGCTGTTCTCACGGAGTCACCGATTGGCGTCATTCAGCTTCTCTGGGTGAACCTGATTATGGATTCCTTCGCGTCTCTTGCGCTGGCCACTGAGGATCCGAACCGTGTGCCTGGGCTCAAGGAACAGCTGCTCAATCGCTATCCGTATCAGCGCACTGCGCCTCTTCTCTCCAAAATCATGGTTCGCAACATGATCTTCCATTCCATCTGGCAGCTCGCGATTCTTCTCACGCTGATCTTTGCGATCGGCGATGTCTGCGAGGCTGGCGAGTCGATCGATGTGTGTGCAGGGACGCCCTACAAGGATATGCCCTTTGCGCTGCGCTCGGGCAGACCGTCTGACTTCGATCTGGAGCTGGTGCCTGACCAGAACACCTGCGTTCCCAAGTTCGACCCCGAGAAATCCGATTCGTACTACCTAATAAAATCGCCGGCCGCTATGGCTATCGACGCCTCGGGTCTTACCTACCAGGGCTACGTTCCGCTGCGTAGCAAGGATTACTGCCAAGAGGTGCACGGCTGCGGCGTCAAGAGCCAGCACTACACAATCATTTTCAACGTCTTCGTTTTTCTGCAAGTCTTCAACGAGATCAACGCGCGCAAGATCCACAACGAGTGGAATATGTTCCAGGGTATTATGTACAACGACATGTTCCTGGCAGTTGTCATCGGTACGATCATAGTGCAGATCATTCTCGTACAAGTGCCCGGAGTGAACACAGCGTTCGGCTGCACTGGACTCGACGCGGTGCAGTGGCTGATTTGTCTTTCGCTGGGCTTCACGTCAATTCCGATCAACTTCATCGTCAAGATGATGCCCTACGAGTGGATCCCGCTCGGCTCTTGGGCGGGCGGTCTCGACGAGTCTGCTATCGATGAGGTTCTCCCCAGATTCAGCACGCAGGAGGCTTTCCCGTACGTTGCCCGACAACTTCTCAGAATTGACTTGGCTCCGCAAATCCTTGCAGGTTCTGGAAACTGGAAAGGATGAGGATGAGGAGAAGGAGGACAAGGAGGTGGAAATGGCTGTGCAACCTGGGGGCCCCGCCACGGTGCGCAATGTGACCGAGCCCTGATCCCAGGCACTGCTGCCCGCAGTGTCGCACGGCTCTCTGAACTCGAGAGTGAATTGGCTCGGCTGAGGTATCCAAGCGGTGGGTGGTTGTCAAAATTTCCCGCTGAGGTGTGTCTTTTCATGCTGCAGGTTCAGCGCGCGCAGGCGCGCGAGAACTAAAGTTGGTTAGTTACAGGCCGGGCCTGAAATTTATTGAATACCTCAACGAGTTGCGATTGCACATGTGCTGCGGGGGTGCTGCAAGTCACAGCAGCGGGTTCCACATCGTAGCTGCACATCCAAGATTCCCCAGGTTGCACCAGAACCACATCTTTCTCTTCCGTTCAATTCGCTCAGATAAGGAAGCCCCGCAGTGAAAGGCCTAGGCGTATGCCGCTGCGCCCAAGCGAACCTGGCGTGGCGCCCGGAAAGCAGTCACGTACAACAGGAAGCTTGAAGCAGAAGTCAAGAACTGAAAAGCTAGGCGGGACGAATCAAAATCATTTTGCCCTATTTTGCACTACGCTGCTCCGGCGCTGCTCGTCCGCTGCTCCCGGCAAGCCATGCAGCTCAGTTGTGGGGTTGTGGAGACGTGCCTGTGGTCTGAACAAAGGAGCATGCCGCCCAAGAGAGGGCAAGCGCCCCCCCCCACACGGCAAGCTGCGACAAGCACACGGCGATTGCCTGGTCCTGCCAGCCACCCGCGGCTTCTTCTCGTGTCTGCCATTCCCCCGCCTCAGTTTGCCTCATGATCGCAGCGAAAATAATAGCCGAAATTGCAACATGCCGCTAGCACTGCGGCACATTAGGAAATAGATTGATGTGTGAATTAGTGAAGCTGGGCGGGTGGTACCGGGAGGCGCAAGAGGCGCACGATGTCGACCGGCACCCCCCACCAATCCTTGATTCCTGGTATCATAATAAATGAGGCTAGGGCATCACACATAACTCGGTTTCGATAGAAACTTGAGGCCTGCCACGCATCAGCCCTTGGAGGTGCTGTGCAGTTCAAGAGCGCAGAGCCCCGGTGAACGAGAGGATATGGCAAGGCGTGGACCCTTGACGTGCCCTGCGCCGACCACGGCGACGATTTTGGGCTTCTCGCCGAGAAGGTCCGCAGACCGCAATCCGAGCGCCAAGGCCTCCCGCCACAGCCGGCATGCGAGGTATTGGTCGCGCTCATCAATCTACACGGCAGTCCGAGGGCGTTGGCGCATGACGATTGGGGCACATGGAAGTGGGAGCGCGCAGGAGACGGGCGCAGTGGCAGGGGGTGCGGTCGGGTCAGGCGCGTACGAGCGGCTCAACGAGGCCGGGGTAGAGTTCAGAGAGAGCAGCGATGGCCTCCGACATGCTCTCCACGTTCTTGAGATCTGAGATGAAGGAAGCAAGATCCTGCTTTGTTGGTGGGCGCAAGGCGTCGCGGAGTAGCGACCAGAGCAGGCGGATCTTGTCTGTCGTCGAGAGGGCCGCCCACATGCGCGCGATGGTGACATGCACGGGTCTGTCAACAAGCACTACCTTCGCAGGAGGCGACAATCGCCGTGCCTCCTGTTTCGAGACACAAATTCACGAGATGACACCCACAATGCGCCGTGCGAGCGAGCCAGGGCACACCTCGTGCGCAACGCGGAACTCCATGCCCGGCTGGAGGTTCATGCGGGTGCAGACAGATGAGAGAAAAAAGCCGTACAGCACTGCAAAGGGCTCCTGTCCTCTCTGTATGAGTCCCATCACGTGGCTCAGTGTCCTGCATCCGGCACAGCTCGTTGCGTCAGTGCCGACACTGCCGCTAGAACTCCTCGCGGGAAAACCAACTGCGATCCTCATGAGGTCTGGTCTCACATGCTTTCAGGTTCCATCGTCTGCAGCATGCCCTTCCGCGCCGGGCACAGCTCCACTGCCACAACCTGGTCAAAACACAGTTGCGTCAATGACGACGGCCTGCCCTGGCGTTCCGAGCATCAATGTCCACCGCAACACGTGCACTCTTCCATATTGAATGATTTGCTGGACCTGGGGTCTTATTCTCCGGATGTAAGCAGCCACCTCCTCGCAGCTTTCGGCCGAAACTGCAACAAGCACACCGCTCAACTTAGCATGGTAGGTGGCACGCAGCTGGACCAGTGTGACATGAAAAGGGCACTCGACACTCGGAAATGCCGAGTATTGAAAGTACCGTGCGCTGTTCCAACGAGGTGCACCTGCACACCAACACCCTCGACCTCCAGCACAGCCTCCCAGTTGCTCGCCTTGCGGACATGTCCAGGATCACAGGCCTCACCAACCTCGGAAAGACATGGCTCAACCTCTGCATCTATCCCCACTGCGTCGGCACTATTCAACTTGACCGAACCCCACTCAACGTCACCCGAGTCCGAATTCATCTTGCGGCCCGAAAAGAACCTCGCTCGGAGCCGACCCGCACAGGAACTACCAGGGCGTCTCCACCTCTTTGGATTCAGCGCTTTACAAATTCTGATGTCTCAAACGGACGCTTTGGCCTGCCGTGCCAATGTCGGCCGGCACAGCGCCGGCGGGGCGGAGACCCATGCTGCTGCAGGTATTGTGCCCACTGGCCTCTTCATCTCATTGTAAGTACTGGGATCTCCTGAATTCGCCAAGACGAAAATTCTTGCTGTGCGTGCCGAGAGTTGTGTCATCGCGTTGCCTCAACCACATTTGGTTGGTGCGTGGCACCTAAATCTGAATCGTTGCGCAGAGCGCCAAGAAGTTAGCAGCGGAACTTACGGAACGGTTGCGTGAGAGGGAGAAGAATCCGGGGCAACGCATCCGACCGAAGCCACTCAGCGTGGCTCTTCCGCTTCGCACGCCAGCGAGTGGTGAGCCCAACAATCCATGACTTCAGAAAAACCAGACAGCGTGGTCATCATAGGATACACGTTTTCCCTTGCTTGCAATTGGCGAGACCGGAGGATCATTGACTGGACGGGGTGATGTCACAAGCAGAACCGCGATCAGAGACGCAGCCAAGCAATCTGCCTGAGGGAAAAGTGCATCATCACCAGCTGAAGAACGATGATGAGAGCCGTGGGCGTCCTGGCCAGGATGAATATGCCCGGAAGAATCAGGAGCGGGCGTATTCAGCAGACTTGGACACCGCGTTCTGGGGAACCGGGTCCGGTGCCGCTCATCGCCGCGCGGGATCGCTGAGTTGATGCGCGGCGAACTCGCGGGACTCGCACTGAGTGGCGGTATCCACTGCAGGTTTGAGACGTATGTCGTTTCCCAGCGAGTGAAACGAAAGGGCGGAGGGACAGAGATCGGCGCGGCCACGATTTTCTGTGGCGCACTGGTCCTCGGTTCTCAGCAGGTAGTCGGCCCCCAGCGCACCGAGACATGGACGCGAGCCACGAGCCGAGTTGAAAGCTTTCCTCTCGTGCACAACCGTAAAGCGGGAGTGGGCGTCTCGATACAGTGCAACTGGCTGCACAAGACGGTGTTCGCGACCAGCTCAAATCATCGACTTGGACCCGCCTCCTTACTCTTTCTGGCCTCACGCGATGGATTCTCGAACCGTGAATTCCACAAGCGGTCCGCTCGAGTGATCCACGCCCGAATCACAGCAGCGAGCGCAGGCCGCAGCGGGGCAAGAAGTCTGGCTCTGACAGCAGTGGTGCACGACGCTGAAGACTCGCGGCCTGTGCAGGTGTGACCTCAAGGGCTCAACGCTTACCATCGTGTCGACGGGCGACGGGCGCGTCTTTGGAGGGTATGCGCAGGAGAGTTGGCTCGCATGCGCTCCTGGTGCTCTCCTTGCCCTAAGAAAATGGGGTGGGCTGCTGTCCCGCCGCCAAACCTCACCAACGCTGCCATGTACACCTACCTTGGTTGGCCGAGATGCCCCCGGGATTCTCATGACTTGTTGCCTTCGCTGCTTTGCAAAGGGCTTCGCGCGGCATCTAAAAGTTCTCATGCATGATTGAATTGGTCCGCTCCAGGGCGATATGCTGAGGACGCGGGTGCATTCCTCTTCGTGCTTTCCGACGACAGTGGACGGGGCCCAGAAAAAATCGCTCAGACCGGGAATTCCGCTGCAGACGCGGTGTTCTATGACGCGGACCTTGGACCTTGTTGGGGTCGAGCACTAGGCCTGCAGCTCGACATCCTCGCTTACTCCTCTTCCGACTTATGTGGCTCGGCCAAGTACCAGCGCCCAAGGTGACCCAAAACCCTTGTGGTCAGGCGAAAGACGACATCGGATCGAACAAATTCGTGTCCTGAGTACTAAAATATATTCGAGCAGGTGGGGAGAGGACAGAACGGTCCTGGCCAGGAGCTACAATGGATGGGACATCCAGGAAGTTGCTGTGTTTCAGGTGTAGCTAAGCTGTGCCTTGGCGGCACAAAATTCTGTTGAGGAATGATTCCGTTTCAGCGTACAGGCGTGCGCGAAGAGATGCAAGCCTGGCATCGCATTGGTAGACATAGTTACATACATCCGTATCGATCCAACAGAGGCAGATAACTCATGCACAGGCCTTGTGATAGCTGCAGCATCACGTTTACCCCCTCCCAGCAGAAGCCTCCTGATCTTGATGAGGTACTGCTGAAGAAGGCCTCGATTCACGATCATCCAACACCATCCGCTCAGGAATCTGCGGAAGAATGAGACCTCAACCGCGCTGTTCAAGCAGCACTGTTCAGGCAGCACTATTCAGAGGAAACGGGTGTGCTGGACAGTCACAAGGATCCGACCTGTCTTGATGTTGATTCAGCGGTATCCTCTTCAGAAGAATCGTCATCATCAGATGGTGAGTCGAATCGACGATCAATCGGCGTAAAGGGCTTCACACCTGTGATAAGAGCATCAAGTCCTTAAGTTGAGAGCAGCATTTGCGATCTCGTGCGGGTTGCTGACGATTTCAGAGAAATTTCTGAGGGAAAATGATGGACCTTGAGGCATTCCTGTGGCACGTTCACCAGCAACCAATGAGAATTGGTTGCTTTCGTGTCCAAGAGAATACCTGCCATGCAACAAGAATGAGCCATTGGGATTTCGAAGTCCTTGGCTTGTAGACATGAGGACCCAAACAGATCATGGGGTCAGGATTAGGTAATACATGAATATGGTCGGCGCGTTTTGAGATGTGAGAAGTAGCGCAAGTCCTTCACAATGCGCATGCAAAGAATTCCCTTGAGACGCCTTCTCGTTCAACATCTGCCAAATCGCATCCGACTCAAATCAATGTCGTTTCGCTTCAGCATAACAAAAGCAGCTCTCAATCATTTCAGGAATTTTTTGATCTCAAAAATGTCAGTGTGATCAGCAATAGCTACCCCAGGTGGTAATGGACTATCTTGTCGTGGCTTCGATGACACGGATCTGCGTGACACATAATCAGCGCTGTATCGAGGTTTCTTTTGTCTGTATCGAGGTTTCTCAATTTTTTCATTTGCGAAAGCAGGGAACAACTTGGTCTCGCGCTCCGAAGTAAGAAGATCATCCTCCGCGAATATACCCACAACCTTCAACTGGTCGATGGTACACCTTCTCCTCTGCTTGCAGGTAGGCGTGAATAAAATGCATGGGAAGGCCCCGTGGAAGATAAATCGACACCATGGGGCAAGGCTGAGATCACTGAATGATGGAACCTGAGTTTCTAGCGGAGCTATGGGCTTCTGCAACAACGACGTCCCTGTTTCCAAACTATAAATGTTCACCTGCTCCCACAGATAAAGAGGGAGTAAGGGAGTGTACACCAAATACAATGCGTATCAAACGAGTCTGCGAGTGCAGCTGTGCAGAACCTGATTTTGCATGAGAATCACGACCATCTGCGAAATATCTCCACGTTGTGCAGGCGCAACATCGAAGTCGATCCCGGGAAATTCCGGATTGGTGACAACGCTGTCGCCAGCCCTGACCACGCAAACTCTTCAGAATACGAATGTAACAGAAAATACAGCAGTGTTCCGAGCAGGCACAAATCTTGGAAGAGCTGCAGGTACTCGGGGAAGGTCTGCACTTGTCAAGCGGGATCTTGACGGGTTTGAACTTTGCAGAGACCGGAATGTAGATTCGCGGCCCCACCTATGTGAAGACAAGAGCTTCTTAGGGCACGCGATTGTTCACGAAATCAACGTTTCTACAAGAGATTCGCGTGCTGTGGGGGCATGAATGAGTATAAAAATGGAAATAGAGCAGCGACCACGGAGCCAGTCTCCACGTTGAAGCGAAACACGACCAGCCGCTGCCAACCGCCAAGCACTTGTTCAGAAAAATCGGGGTAATGTAGAGCTACTGGCTGGTCGAGCACAAGCGCATTGGCGCTGCTCTGCGAAGAGCATTCTTGCCCTCTTCGCGGCCCAAACTCGTTCTGGTGGTGAAGTCACCGAGATGGAGTTTTCCGCCGGTGGAAGATAGCCGAGGATGACCACGGCAGTACCCGTATTGTCTACCTTGGCCTTGATGACCTGGCCGTACAGCACAGAGCGCAGTCTCCTGTGCCGCGTGTGCGCTAGCAGGTTCCCTGCGACCACGCACAAGAAAACAAAGTCACCAAAGCTGCTGCGGCACTCTAAATTGGGGAAACTGGCCGGACGTGATGACCTGAAGAATCCAACTTAAGCTCGTCAACAATCTCGCGATCCCTGTCGCCTACCCCGACTTCTCCTCTCCCCGACTCCGCGTCCCCCCTGGAAGAAACTGCCCCATCACGACCAACACGGTACACCTGTGAGCAACCAGAAACGCCTCAGTGCCGCAAGCGTAAGCAGCGATTGGATCGCTCCCATGGGAACCGGCCGCCTTCGTACATGCGTTTCTGAGTCAGCCAAAGCTTTCTTGGGTGCAAACGGCGAAGGATAAAGAGGGCGCACCTCGATCATACCCTTTTTGCGCACGACTGTTCCGGAGGCCCTGCGAGGTGCAAGGAGTACACCAGCAGACTCGTTTCACTAGAAAGACGGAACGAGAACGCGAGCTGATGCTGATCAGTTCTAGAATGGCTATGCTGAGTGAAATGGCCAATTGAAGGGTCAAGGGGCGCAAAAACATATGTGGCCTGGCCGGGGGCAGATCGAACACTGGCTGGCAAGACCAGGGGCGGCGTTCTGAGGGAAATGCTTCAAGACCCATCGAAGGCAGCATCGCGCGGTGCGCATCCGCTGCGCGATCCCACGCTTTTGATCCTGGAGCGCCCAACTCACGGCGACGCTCCTCGTCAGTTGGCGGGAAAAGCGTTTCAACAGGAAACTCCTTGTCCGCCGAGAAGACGACGTCCGACACCACCACCTGGAAAGAAAGCAACCATTCACTTTCGCGCTTGGCGGGTGGGATGAAGGGGCCTGGCAGGTTGAGCACCTTGTAAAATTCTTCTGGGGAGAACCAGCCGAGCTGGGAGAAGGCTTTTGGTGTGTAGGGCCATAGAGCGAGGTATCCTTGGGCGTCGAGAGTGACATGGCGTGTGGCGTCGCCGTACGGTTGCACGAGAAGGAGGCGTGCGAGGTGGCGCACGAATAGCTCCCGCCGCGGCACATTCGGCATCTCCGGGGCAACGGCCTCTGCCTCCCCGCCTGGATTGCCAGCGCAGCAGGGCGCAAAGACCACGCGGGCTGTGCCCTCGGTGTTGAATTTGAACCAGCTTCCACCGGTGGTGCCGATCAGAACCGAGGGCTGCTGACCCGTGACGGTCTGAGACGGGTGGAAGGCCAGGTATGAGGGGCGGAGCTGCGCGCGCGGGTTGGAAGTATCAATGAGCCGCCCGAGGCCCGCAGCAGACGGGTGGACGCGGTTGCGGGAGTCGCGCAGATCGACGAGCGGGTCGAGGAGGTGCGTGCGAACGAGCTGGGGAGTTTTGAAGACGCCCGCGGAGGAGACGAGGTGGTGGCCGTGAGGCTTGCGGTCGAGGCGAAGCGACCAGAGGGAGACGGAGCCGAGCCGGTCCAGCGCGCAGAGCTGCGTGGAGTCGCGCGACCACGCGAGCGCGATCACCACGGCAGGCGGCTGCGCCTTGCGCACCAGCAGCGGGGGAAGGTGCCGCACGTCAAAGACCGAGAGCGAGCGCTCGGCGGCGGCCGACACGGCGAGCATGGTCCCGCCCGGGCTCGGCTCCTGGGCGCCCACACCGGCCCCACTCGAGAAAAACACCGGAAACGGCTGGACCTCCCCCCAGAAGTGGCGCTCGGCTGCGGCGGCCTCGGCGCGGCGATCCTCCTCGGCCGCGTTGGGCCGTGGCATGTCCGCGTGCAGGTGCCGGATCTGTGCGTCCGCGTCGAGGTCCGCCTCCACGGGCGCCTCCGCCGCGGGCGCGCCTTTCGCCTTGCCTCTGCCTTTCTTGGCCGCCGCCTCCGCCCGAGGGTTGAGCGAGCTTGAGTCAAAAACCTGCGATAACGAAACCAAGATCATGATCGGAAGGAGTCCGCGCGCCGTCACGCAGCATTAGCGCGGCGCAGCAGCAGCGCGGCGCAGCGCGGCGGAGGAGGGGTCGCACCGGCATTGAGTGGACATCAGGGGAGTGTACAGTAGGGATTTGGGTAGGGGCAACAGTAGGGAGGGGAGGGGAGGGGGGGGGCTCGCACCGGCATTGAGTGGACATGGAGGAGCGTCTGGTGGGCACGCTTCTGCTGAAATTCTCGGAGGATCGGGCGGAGCGCCGTCTTGTCTGAGTC
>Ga0115567_10004159_pt1 | contig 14158 bp, 11 predicted proteins | sample COGITO_mtgs_1204_2_FD_88679 | JGI IMG/M metagenome (GOLD analysis project Ga0115567, IMG submission 88679) | Pelagic marine microbial communities from North Sea - COGITO_mtgs_120412 | ecosystem: Environmental > Aquatic > Marine > Epipelagic | place: Germany:Helgoland, sampling site Kabeltonne...
GTCGTACGGGCGGTGCCTTCGGCGGTTTGATGGATGAGTTTGAATTCACCCGTGCTGCACTGAGCGCCACCGAAGTGGAGGCGCGCTATGAGACACTGTTTGATCTGCCGCCAAGCACCCCCGTCATAGAAGAGGAAGAAGAAGCCCCTGACGTGACGCCTGTGGAGGTAGAAGAGGAAGAAGAGCCCGTCGTTGTTGAACCGACGCTGCCGCCATCAACGCCGGTTAAGCCTGCGGCGCCTGAGGCCCCTGCGGCGCCTGAGGCCCCTGCGGCGCCTGAGGCCCCTGCGGAGCCCCCGGCACCCGTAGAGCCTCCGGTATCCGTAGAGCCTCCGGTATCCGTAGAGCCTCCGGTATCCGTAGAGCCTCCGGTATCCGTAGAGCCTCCGGCACCTGTAACCCCGCCTGCGCCCACGCCCGTCGAGCCGGAACCCGATAATCAGGATGCCGGGTTCGGTAGTAGCGGTTTCCAACTGTTGAGCGATGCCGAGGAGCGTGCCTTGCATGGTGGAGGGCGTATGCCCGGTGATCCGGTGGCAGAACCCAACGTCCAGCCGGTGACGGCCCCTGACGAAGTCCGCGGGGTCGAGGATCTTGCCGAGGATGATGCAGGTTCCATGCGTCCGGGTCCTGTCCTAGAGTCGCGCCCGGACACAGCAGTCAAGAACGACGGTGGGGACGAGGACGGAGATTCGCTCTTTGAGACCTTCGTGAATGCGCCGGTATCAGAGTATTTCCCCTTCCTGGACGGTCCGCCGGCCACGGACGATGCAGACACTATCCTGCGCACAGAGCCTGAAATGTATGATGTAGATGGCTCAGAGGAGGGACAGCCCGTCGACATGTTTGATCTGCTGACCTCGACTGCGCAGTTAAGCGAGACGCTGCCAGCCTACGCTGAGGACGACCAAGGGGCGACCTTCACAGGAGAATTCGAGATGTGGATGTAGGCGACCTGCGTTGCCCCTTTGACGGGGGCGGCGCGCGCTTAGGTAGGGTCATGTGAACTCGCCTGAGGCTTTTATGGTGTCTTGCCAACCCTCAGGAGACATCAGATGAAAGACGACTTTGCCAGCTATGACCCCGGTCTGACCGCACCTGCTACGGCCGCCGAAACCATTATCCCCAGCGACGCCGCCGAACTGGAATTTGTGACCCGGGCTATCTACGTGGGTCAGGGGGGCGATCTGAGCGTGACGATGAAATCAGGTGATGAGATCGTGTTGCGCAATGTGCAGGCGGGAGTGTTTTACCCGCTGCGTGTGAAATTTGTGCGTGTTACAGGCACCACAGCCACCGACATCATCGGTTTGCGGTAGGAGGAGAGCGGCACATGGATATCGCAAACGGGTTTCGGTTGACGGCACTCCCACAAACATCAAGCGTCACTGTCGGATTCGCGGTTGCGATCTCGGGATTGACCAATAATCCCACGCATGGGCTGAATGCCATGCGCGGGGTGACCCTGACCGCACAGGTTAGTATGACGGGTGGCAAGGTGGCGGTCCCTCAGGGCATAGCCTATCAATGGCGCAGTGCGGCGGGCGGCCCCATCCCCGGGGCCACTGAGGCGAGCTTTACGCCGGACGCGGGGCTGCCCGATCTGGACGCGCTGTCCTGTGAGGTTACGGTGCCGGGGCAGCGCGCGCGCAGCAGTGCGCCTGTAATCTTGCGTGAGGTGCCACCGGCGGTGCAAAACAGCCTCTATGATGAGGTTTTCGACCTCGATACCGGCACGCAGCTGGTGGCGAGTGCGGCGGCTTTCAGCGGTCAGGGCCTGAGTTTTGCCGTCAGCGGCGCAGGTGCCAGCATTGACCCTGTCACAGGCGAAATTTCTGTGCCCACCGACATCGAAGTCGAAGGTGCCGTGGTGACGGTAAGCGCGACCAATTCGGGGGGCACCGTGACGGCCGCCTTCCAGATCACGATCGAAAATCTGGTCGTTGTCGAGGGTGCGATTCCCTTTGGTGCGTTGACACCTGCGGGCGCGGGCGGTGTGCCTGTACCGGGGGCCAGCATCACCGGGGGCGACCTTGCCGGGCATTGGCAGATATCAAATGGCATCCTGTCACCCTCTGCCGCAGGGCAGGGCGCGCTGGACGGGGTTTACAACCTGACCTTTGATACCGGCGATACGCTGGACGTGCTGATCGAACGCGACAAGGCCACGGCCAACCCTGAAGAAATCGCGGCGGTGTTTGACACCCTGCCCGTCACGGCCCGGGGTCTGATGGTGTGGGACGGCGATGCCAGCAGCATCGTGCGCCAGCGCCTGTCGCCCAAGGTGTTTTTGTCCGAGATGGTGGTTGAGCCAGCAAACTGGGTTGAAGACGCCGACCCCCGCCGGTCCATCCGTCCTGTCAGGCTTGGCGGTCTGTTCATCGGGGGTGATCCCAGCGGTGACGCGATAACCCGGATGGAAAATCTGACGGTGCAGGGGTTTGAATTTCAAATGCTGGCAGACCCGGCCATCGGTGAATACTCGTCCAACGACGGCATCATCCTCGTGGAACGCCCCTCGCGTCACATCGTGATCCGTCAGAACGACATCTGGTCGCGCGATCTGCGCGAGATCATCCTTGCCGATGATTTCCGCGAGAATTCTGACACCCACATGATGAAGCGTGGGATCACATCTTCCAAGTATTCCGGTACGAACGAGCATATCAGGATCGAAGAAAACTATATCCATGATGTGGCGCGGGGCGGGAGCCTTGTGTCCCTGAACGCTTACGGGGGCCAAAACTCACGCTTTTGCAACAACGTGTTGGAAAATGCGTACCGGACCTTCGTGGTCTTCGGCTATTCTAGCGGCCTCGATATTTTCGACAACACCGGCCTGCACATTACCGCATCATTGAACGACACATCCGGATCGATTGCGGAAGCGCCGCACGCGGGTCTTATCGGTTTCGATGCGGGCGGGTACCAGTCGTGCCGGGACATCAACTTCATGGGCAATATGCTGCACGTTGGGTGGAGCCGTAAGTTAATCGAACAAGACCTCGGGATCACCGGGTTCAGTAGCGCTGCCCTTGGGGTTAAATTAAACGATCCGAATGAGGCGGGCGCATATTACAACGTCACAATCGCCTTTAACCTGATCGTCGCTCACAACCAGTCGATCGAAGTGGAAGGGGCCAGTGCCGACGAGCACATTCTCATCTTCAACAACACGCTTGCGTCCGAGGATTATACCAGCAGTGTAGGCGGCCCGATCATATCTTTCAAAGGCGCTGAGAACGTCCGGCTTTGGAACAACATTTCCACGGGTTACTTTTTTTCCTCGAAGGAAGGCAACGAATTCTTTGTACGCACACTCGATACACTTGAAGGATACGGCAACCTCAAGATCAACGGGACGAGAGGTCATGCCGGAACGATTGACTATTTCAGGGGCGATCCGACCAAAGGCTTTGACCTCCTGACAATTGAAGAATGTTACGAAGCGTTCGTTCCCAAACCGACGACAGCGGCGATGTTGTCGGCCCAGAAAAAGGGGGCTCTCGGCCACGGACTGTATCTCGGCAATGGCGTCCACACAGCCACCTATTCCCCTCCGACGCTGACCGCAGGCACGGATGCTGCGCGGACGGAATGGGCCACCAACGGCAACTATCGACAGTTCGGCGACGTCACACGGCGCGATGGGATGAACCCGAACAACACGACAATCGTCATGGAGTTCGAGGGACGGACGGCACCGGCGGACGATGGTGTTGATTCCTATATCGTAGGTGCGAAAAACAACCGCTGGGCCTTGGCCAAGGACATTGCAGATCGTCTGTGTCTGAGGCTTGCCAACGGCGACGGGGAAAACGTCCTTGAAATTTGCAGTAGTCAGCGACTGCCTTCATCGCGGGGCAAGTATCATGGTGTGATTTCGGTAAATATCGCGACAGGCCGCTTTCAGATCATGATCGACGGCGTGCTTGATCCCTGGGTTGCGCATCGTGAGTGGGGCGATTCCAAGTTCAGCTGGTATTCAAACCAGACAGGCTTTGCATCCGATTATGTGAAGGGACGCGTTTGGGACGGCACGGTTGCGCTTTTGCTCATCGATGACGCAGACATCGACCTCGAAACGGATGCAGGCGCAAATTTGTTCCGCACCACGACAGGGCCACGCGCGCATGCGGCACGCGGCACTGATGTAAACGCCGCTGACACATTGTTGTTCATGGAAGGTACCCCCTCGGGGATCAAACAGACGGGCGCGTTCCCCGGCAACTGGACGCCGAACGGCATGACCGTCTTCCAATAGATGCGCATAATCGTATCGATGGTAAACTTATGGTCTCATGTTATGGGGTACAAATGAACATGATGAAAAACGACACAGGTTGAGCATGCAGCAGTTGCACGGCACCATCAAGAACAGCCCGGCAGTGGAAGTGTCCACTGCCGGGCAATCGCATTCGGCGGGCAAGTTTGCACGGCTGATGGTGCTGCTGTTCATCATCAGCATGCTGGTGCCGGTGTGGATACAGGTGGGGTCGATCAAGTTGATCCCGCACCGGATCGTCCTGTTGCTGGTCTTCTTTCCGCTGTTTTTCCAACTGATCGCGGGCAAGGCCGGCAAGGTCCGCATTTTCGATGTCCTGATGATGTTCTCCGCAGGCTGGGCGGTGCTGGCGATCATGGTGAACGGCAGTTTCGCGGGCACTGGGCTGATCCAGCCGATCGGGATCTACGTGCTGGAATCCTTCGGTGCCTACATGCTGGGCCGCGTCGCGATCCGGTCCGTTGAGGATTTTACCCACTTCACCAGGACATTCCTGTTCTCTTTGATGGTTTTGGTCCCTTTCGCGGTCGCAGAAGCGGTCACGCACCGCCCGATCATGCTGGAATTGATCCCCAAAAGCGTATCCGTGAACTATCAGGAGCCGCGCTGGGGACTGCGCCGCGCACAGACCGTGTTCGCCCATCCGATCCTGTTTGGCGTGTATTGTTCCGTCGGGTTCGGGTTGTTCTGGTATACGCTGCGCAGCAGGATGATGCGGGCAGGCGGCGCGCTTATGGCGTTCGGGGGGACGGGGCTTTCGCTGTCGAGCGGGGCGTTCATCTCCATCGTGATCCAGATGTTGTTCATAGGGTGGGAGATGATGATGAAGCAGGTGCCGCGGCGCTGGCTGATTTTCAGTATTCTGTGCCTGCTGGCCTATGTTACGATTGACCTGCTGTCCAACCGCACACCGTTTCACATTCTGGTCACCTACGGGACCTTCAATACCGGCAATTCCTACAACCGCATCAATATCTGGCGATTCGGAATGGAGAACGTCTGGGCCAATCCGTTCTTCGGTCTGGGTGAAAATATCTCGAGTTGGGTACGTCCCAGCTGGATGAGTTCCAGCGCCGACAATTACTGGCTGCTGCTGGCGATGCAATATGGCATCCCGTGTTTTCTGGCGGTGGCAACGGCGTTGTTTGTCATCATCCGGCGCGTGTCGCTTGCCCCCTTGATGACACCTACAGCACAGGCCTGCCGGGCGGGGTATCTCACGGCGATGGGTGGGCTGATCGTGGCGGGTGGCACCGTACATTTCTGGCACGGCGTCATGGCCTTCGTGATGTTCTTCTTCGGGTCGGGAATCTGGATGATCGACGCGGGTGCGCGCGACAAGGCCGCGGCGGAGACACCTGACAAGTCTGACGCCGACACGCCGCCGCAAGCGGGGGAACCACAGGGCGGACAGCTGGTCTATACCCGTCAGCCTGCGCGGCACGAGCGCAAGGGCAAGCAGCCGGCTTCGGGCGTCAGGCCCCGTTCTAAACGCGCCTGATTTCCGCAGCCGCGCGCGCCACATAGGCATCCAGCCGCGCGTTCACACCCTTCATCGCGTCGATCACTTCGGCCTTGAGGGCATCGCGGTTTGCAAAGCCTTCTTCGATCCGCTGAACGATCTCATCCGCGCTATCTTTTTTGCAGTCGGCCACATGGGGGTAGCCCAGCGTGCCGAAGACACCCAGAAACTTGCGGCTGTAGGCCATCGGGATCACCGGCACGTTGGATGAAAAGGCCGCGATTGTCGCATGCATCCGCGCACCCATGAAGAAATCCATGTCGGCGATATAGGTCTTGGCCTCGGACGGCGATTTGAAAAACGGCGACACGATTGTGCCGGGGAATTCGGCCGCCAGGGCTTCGCCGACGCGGTGATCATCCTCGATGGGTTGTTCGCGCGATTGCACATGGCCGACCAGATGCAGTTCAACATCGTCTCTATCATTGAACATTTTGACGATTCTGCGGATCAGGGTCGGATAGTCATCGCGCAGACCGAACTGGTTGTCCTGCGTATAGCCGCCCGAAAACATCAGGCCCGACACGTTGAGGCCCACCTTGATCTTGCCCCCCTTGCGCGGCTTTGGCGGGGTATACGGCAGGCCCATGGCCACATCCGTCGCCTCCATGATGTCGGTCTTGATGCCCAGCTCCTTGAGAAACGCGGTGGAAGGCGCATCGCGGCTGACCACGAGGCGCGCGCGGTTCATGATGCGCCGTGCCAGCGTCCGTGCCCAGACGGTCTCGAACGGGCCGATGGTTTGGGGGGACAGGATCAGCGGCTTGCCCGCCATCACGCTGCGCAGCTTGGTGATCCAGATTGTGAAGAAACGCTTGGGGCCATAGATATCGGTGAAACTGTCACCGCCGCCGATGTCGAACACGATGTCCGCGCGTTTGATCGCATCACCCAACGGCCCGCCGGGACGGGGCAGATAGCGCGTGCGCAGCGGTACGTTTTCCAGGTCATCGAAATCTTCGTACCACGGGCGCGGGTCACGCCAGCCAAGGGCGAGAAACTGCGGCCTGCGTCCCGCATCCGCCGCCGCCCGGCGCAGCAGCGCCATGTTCGACAGGGTCAGCGCGCCGACGCCCAGATTGTCGGAGTTCATCGAATGCCACATCAGCGCGATGGTGACGGGGGGGAGATCTGGCATGGAATGGTTCCTTGAGTTCGAGCTTGGATAGAGGATTTTCGCAACAAGGCAAAGTGTTTGGGGCGATTGAGGGCCGATTGGTGATTGACGCATTGCGGCGCGCGGGCCAAGTCAGGGATCATGAAGACACAAACCCCCTTTTTGAAACGGATCGAGCGCGGATCGCTTTGCGCGGGCTGCGGTGGTTGTGCGGCGCTGTCGGGCGGGGCGATCACGATGGAACGCTCGGACAAGGCGTTCCTGCGCCCGCGCCAGAATGCGCCGATCAGCGCAGAACTGGATGCCAAAATCGCAGGCGTCTGCATCGGGCTGGGGCAGAGCGTCGAGGCACAGGGGCGTACCGACGACATCGTCTGGGGCCCGTATGTGTCGATGCAGACGGGCTGGTCCACCAACGCGGACATCCGCCACCGGGCCTCGTCGGGGGGCGCGCTGTCAGCGGTGCTGGTGCATCTGCTGCAAAGCGGTGCGGTCGACGGCGTGCTGGAAAATACCGCCGATCCCGATAACCCGATGGGCAATACGCCCGTGATCGCGCGCGATGCGGATGCCATCGCCGATTCTGCCGGATCGCGGTATGCGCCATCGGCCCCTTTGGCGGGCATCGCGCCGCTGCTGGACGGGACCGAACGGCTGGCCTTTGTGGGCAAGCCTTGTGATGTTGCCGCCTTGCGCGCCTGGGAACAGGTAGACCCGCGCATCGCCGAGCGCTTTCCGGTCAAGCTGTCGTTCTTTTGCGCCGGTGTGCCATCGCTTGACGGTGCGGCGGGCATTTTGCGCGCGCTGGACGTGGCAGAGAACGATCTGGACACCTTCCGTTATCGTGGCCACGGCTGGCCGGGACGCGCGACGGCGGTGCTGAAAGACGGGACAGAGCGGTCGATGAGCTATCATGACAGTTGGGGCAACATCCTGTCGCGACATGTGCAGCATCGTTGCAAGCTGTGCGCGGACGGCACCGGCAAGGCCGCCGATATCGTCTGTGCCGATGCGTGGCACGCAGATGAAGACGGCTATCCCCTGTTCGAGGAAGAAGACGGCGTCAGCCTGATTGTGGCCCGCACGGGGCTGGGCGCGCAAATACTGAAGGCTGCGCAGACGGCAGGGACGCTTCATACCGAAGGTTTCGACATGGGCGAATTGCGTGGCATCCAGAAGGGTCAGTTCGGGCGGCGGCGGCTGCTGTCGGCGCGTCTGGCAGCGCTTCGGCTGATGGGCAAGCCGGTACCGCGTTACCGGGGACTGCATGTGGCGGAGGTGGCAAAGCTGGCGCGACGTGGCGATCGGCTGCGCAACTTTACGGGCATGATCAGGCGGGTGCTGCGCGGGCGGATGTGATATGGATTTGAAAGTGGCTCAAGCTATATAATTGCTTTAGACTGCATTGGAAAGAATACACTAATTAAGAGCACAGCCTTTGGACGAAGCAATTTTCCAGATAATAAACGGATACGCTGGCACAAGCGACATCCGCGATTTTTTCGTAAAAGCAACAAACCGACATTTGATCAAGACGATGCCCATCATCGTTGCTTTCTGGTATCTTTGGTTCAGAAACCCCGTCGTGGTCACCGTAAGGGCAAAGATCTTGGTCAGTCTCACGCTGGGTGTCCTGTCCATGGCGATCGGTCGCGGGCTTTCAGTTTTCCTGCCCTATTCCTTACGCCCCATTCATCAAAGTGAAATCCCGGTCAATTTTCCTGATGGCATGGAGTCAGGCGCACTTTCCGGCTGGAGTTCGATGCCGAGCGATCATGCGGTGTTCAACTATACGCTTTGCGCGTGTCTTTTCTTGATTCACCGCAAGCTGGGGATCTGGGCGTTCTTCCATGCGACCCTCTTTATCATGTTGCCGCGCATCTACATGGGGTTTCACTGGCCCAGTGATATCGCCGCTGGCGCGCTTGTCGCCGTTGGTATCGTGGTCTTACTGTTTCATGTCACGACCGTCGCGGTGGAGCGGTTGGGAGTGATGGCCTGGGTGGAGCGCTATCCGCAGTTTTTCTATCCTCTCTTTTTCCTGCTCAGCTTCCAGCTTTCCTCGAATTTTGACACCTTGCGCAGCGTGGTGAGGGCGGTGATCGAGGGGGCAAGGCAGGTCGGTAATCTCTGACTTGTGACCGTTGGGCAGTGGCCCCCCTTGGCGGGCCGATCTGCGTGGATGCCCACATGAGGATCATGGCCACTGCTGCAGGTCGCCCGATGTGGCGTTGCGAGACGGGTGAGAGAGTGACCAACAAACAAGCGACCAAAGCCCCTTTGAAAAAGTCAAAGCACCCGGCAATCCCGAAATCCTGATTGATCTGGATGGCAATGGGGCGACCGGGCAAAATCTGCCATCGCTGCCGCACCCCAGAGTATGTTCAAGAGAATCATCAAAATACCGGTGATCAGAAGAATAACCGACAGACGGGGCGCAGTTGTGGACCCCCCCCCTGAATTCTTTGATGGGTTCCTGAAAACAGCTGTTTACCCCCCAATGCAAAAGGCCGCCCCCGAAAGAGCGGCCCTGTTAACTGCGCTATCTCAGCCTACCAAAGCGTATCAGCATCGCCTGAGATGTTGATGTAGAGATAGTCGCGTTCCTTGCCGTTGCTGACCATGCCGTTCACCCCGTGATAGGAGTTGTTGTTGCAGGTGAAGATCACGCCCATGTTTTCCTTGGGCGACAGCGTGGCGACGACGGGGGCGTTCTCGGGCTTGGGATGGCGTTCGTAATCCTGCGGTTTTTTGGTTTCACGGTGCTTGTGGATCGTCAGCGTGCCGCCTTCGATGCCTTCCTTTTCCGCATCCACGAAATACATCACGAAAGACGCCAGACGGTTGGCGCGGTCGCAATGCACGGGCTTATTGTACCCCTTGAGCGCCTTGTGCACGTCCAGACGGGTGAACAGGTTTACTGCCCCAAGCGAGTTTTTCGGGCGGAAGGACCGCGTCATGTTACCGAAGCGTTCCTTCATCGTGGGGCGCACGGTCATGCCTTCGCGGCCCTCGATCAGGGTGCGGTCGTATTTGTCGGCGCGAATCTCGGCGCGGCACCCAAAGCTCTCAAGATGTGGTTCAAAGAGTTCGAGGAATTTTTCGACGAAGGCGGTGGAGTTGATCCAGCCGTCGAATTCCGCCCAGGCTTTGCTGTCCTTGATCAGCTGGTCATAGGTGGCATCGCCACGGTAGATGTCAAAGCCTTGCCCCGTGCGGCTGCCGGACAGGCCGGTGTCTTTCTTCTGGTCTTCAAAGATGGCGGCGGTGGGATAATCGCGGCGCAATTCGGCATAGAAGGCCGGGTCAAGAATTTCCTCGGATATGACATGGGGAAAGGGATCCGTCTTGACGTCGGCGGGGGATACGTTCAGCATTTCTGGCTCCTGCAAAGCACCTCAAGGGGGCGCAAAGGTGATATTACGCCCTTCTATCTGCGGGCGGGATAGCAGGCAATTGCATCATTTAGAGGGCGTTACTTTGACATAAAACAATCTGCGCGGAAAATCGCGTGCAGACGTAAAAAAGCCGGTCCCGAAGGACCGGCTTTTCCGAAGATCGTGTGCGTATGGCTTACGCGTCGTGCTTGCGACGACGACGTGCCAGACCCAGACCACCAAGAGCGGTCGTCAGGAGCAGTACGCCGGCTGGCACTGGTACAGCGGCGACCAGGTTGGTCGAAATCTGTTCGACACGGTCCAGGTTGTTCCATGTGAATGTCAGGTCCTGGACCTGACCAGCAAAGTCAAACGACGTGCTGATGTTGGTTTCGCTACCGGAAGACAGATCGATTTCAGGACCTGTGCCCCATTGAACAGTGATCGAATCTGCAACCAATGTTGTCCCGAAGCGCAGCAGAACGTCGGCAGCGCCGAAACCCCGTGGTGCGAAGGGGTCTACGAAAGTGCCGATTGTCAGCGAGCCCGCACCAAAGAAGTTGGGATCGAAAAGCAGCGCTGTCTGGTCAAGGAGGTTAAAGTCCATATCCAGTTCGAAGTCGCCGATCAATGCGCTGCGACCGAAGTCGAGCGTTGTGGAACCATCGGGCTGGCCGATTGTCTCAACGTCGGCGCCGGAACCTTCGCTCCCGACAGTCAGGACAGTCGCAGCGGCTGCGCTGAACGCGCTGAGCGCGACGGCTGCCGAAGCGGCGAGAAGTGTTGTTTTAAGACTCATTATTGGTACCCCCAAAAAATTTTGACGTGGTTATACGTACTAACGCTAAGTAGATACCAAAGTTCCTAACGGACCACCATATAATTTAACGATTTTTTCATTCTTTTCGGATAAGATCGTTAACTTCGCCTTGTTTTGTGTCCAAATGCGCAACAAAGCTGGTGAAAAGCCCTTTGTTGCGCGCCTTACTGAACAATGTGCTGCCTTATTCTCAACGCTTGGCGTCAATAAATGCGCGCAAATGCGCGATTAACGATTCGGCCAGCGGTCCCGGTTCGGGTTCTGCGGGGGGGATATGACCCTGGCGCAGCAAATCTGGCAGCATGTCCAGATCCCAGGCGATGCGCACGCCGGTCATGCCCTCAAGTTCCTTGGCGGTGGCCTGCTGGTGGTCATTGCGGTGTTCGTTCAAGTCGAACCGGCGCGGCACCACAATCAAGGGTCGACGCAGCCGTTTGGCCGACAGGATCGATCCCACCCCGGCATGGGCCACGATGACGCGGGCCTCGCGAAACAACGCCTCGAATTCGGCGGGGGGCAGTTTGGCGCGGGTTTCGGTATGCGCGCGCGCGGTCGTATCGGGACCGACCTGCGCGATCACCGGTTCGTTCAGCGTCGGTGCCAGCGCGTCCATCGCGCCGATCAGCCGTGGAAACGGCAGCTGCGTGCCCGTCACCACGAATATCACAGCAGACGCCCCGCAAATTCCGCACCTTCAGACTGTGCCACGCCCTGCCACTGGGACAGGCGCAGATGTGCCACACGGGCCGCGTATTTACCGCTCGCGGACATCTGTTCGGCATTGGCCAGCGAATCCACCCAGATGGTGCGGGCAAAGATCAGCCGCCCCAGGGTCAGCGCGATCAGCCCGGGCATCGCACCCGTGGTGATGATCACATGCGGGCGGATGCGCAGCACGTGCCAGAAAATGACCGCAGTGCTGATCATCAGCCGCAATGGCGTGTGGCGGTTGCAGTCGGGGATCTTATGCGCCGGGGCCGCGTCATAGCTTTCGGCCAGACCCGCCAGCGTGGTCAGATACGTTACCTTGTGATGCGCATAAGACCCGCGCAACAGCATCAGCTGCTGCCAGTGCCCGCCCGCAGAGGCGATGGCGATGATACGTCTTGTCATCGGGTGTTTTCCAAACGTCTCTTGGCCTTTGAGGCGCGACCATACTGGGGCGGGCAGGGCAGGACAATCGTTGATCGCATCGCGGATGGGATGCCTGTCGCCGCCGTCGATCCGATCCGCCAGATGCCCGGGCTGAACACCCGGATTGCAATTCCCACATATGTCTTTGCATTCCTATGGTGATTTTATATGGGGATGAACAAGGGACCGCCCTGCAAGAGGATCTCGCTCATGACTTTCGTCCCCCTGGATACATGGCAATACAGAATTGCGCGCGATCTTCCGGGTGGCCACAGCCTGCCGGATGGCTGGAAGGTCCAGGTGGGTGACGACCTGCCGCTTGTCGAGGTCCGTGACGGGTCCGGCGCGCCGGTCGGCATTCTTCTGGGGTTTCCAATCGACCTCGAAAAGCGCCGGATCGTCGACACCGATTGGACGGCTCCGGGCGTATTGGGGGACGATGTCGCGGCTTTTGCGGATCTGGTTCTTCTGGCACTCGGGGGGCGGTATCTGTTCGTTCTCGCAACGGGCGATGTGCAGCGGATCTATACCGACATCAGCGCGCAGATTACCTGTGTCTATGACACGCGGACCAATATGGTCGGGTCCACGGCGCATGCGCTTTTCGACGATGAAACCTACACGTCGCGGTTCAACAAGGAACTTTTCGACGCATTGGATGTCGATGGCGAAGGCTGGTTTCCGTGCGAGTTGACAGCACATGATGACCTGTACCGCTTATATTCCAATTTCTATTTTGATCTTGCCACATTCAAGGCCACGCGCTTTTGGCCGGGCCCGGGCCGTGAGGGCCCCAAGTCGACAGAGGAAATCGTCGACGCCTGCATCGACATCATACAAGCCCAGATCGAGGCTTTAGTGAAAGGCCCGAAAAAGCTGGCGCTGGCCCTGACGGCAGGCGTTGATTCACGCACCGTTCTGGCATGCGCGCGGCTGTTCATGAACGACATAAGCTGCGTTACCGTCGTCGGTCAGGACCGACACGCGATCGACAGTGTCATGGCCAAAAAGATGACCTCTGCACTGGGGGTCGACCATATCACCTTGCCGCGCCGGGCTGCCGATCAAAAGCAGCAAGATCTGTTCATCCGCCGCGGCGGGCATTGCAACGGGGACAGCAATGCCAAATTCCATCCCTCGGTCTGGCCCCTGAAAGATGACTATGTGTTCGCCGGCGGCGTCGGGGGCGCGGTGATGTACACACCCTACCTGCGACCGAATGAAGGGGCTCAAACCGATCTGCCCGCTGACCGGATACTTGCGCGCCTTGGCTTTCGAAGTGTCGAGCGTGTCAACGTCGCCCTGCAAAAGCGTATCGTCGCCATGCAGGCGCGCGACACGTTCGAAATGCTGGATCTGGTCCATCTGGAGGAACGCTGTTGCGCCTGGTATGCCGCACAGTTCTGTTGTGATCCGACGTTGGTGCGACACGCGCCCTTGCTGACGACGAAGTCCGTCCGCCTGATGATGCAGCTGCCGCAGGATTGGAAGCGGTCGAAACGGTTCGGACGGGAAGTCATCGCGAAAGCCTGGCCGGAGCTCGATGAATTCGAGTATAATTCCCTCGGGCGATGGCGCGACACGTGGATCAAGGTGCAACGTGTCTTCGATGATCCGAAACTGATCTTCAAGAAACTGCGGAAGTTGCGTGGGTAGCGTTGACGATGTTCCGGTCTGTCAACGTGACCCTGACAATTGCGTTCATCTGTGAGCGGAACCAGAATCCGGTCTATAAGTAATTATGTGATATTTATGCCTGCTTTGCTTCCCCGGGGCCTTGTTGCACGGATCGCCTGGCAACGTACGACCGGCTACACGCGACGCAGCCGCGGTGAAACACAAATGGGCAGATGGAAGCGCGTGATCGGTGCAAAGTTGAGCGCGCGGTGCCTCGCGAACCAAA
>Ga0115567_10004162_pt1 | contig 14151 bp, 10 predicted proteins | sample COGITO_mtgs_1204_2_FD_88679 | JGI IMG/M metagenome (GOLD analysis project Ga0115567, IMG submission 88679) | Pelagic marine microbial communities from North Sea - COGITO_mtgs_120412 | ecosystem: Environmental > Aquatic > Marine > Epipelagic | place: Germany:Helgoland, sampling site Kabeltonne...
GCTCTCGGGTGCATGTTCGTCTCCAGATATCGGTTTTATAATTACTTGCCCGCGGCCAGTCACGGCATGTATTTTTCCAGCATCTGGTCAACAGTGAATGACGCCGAGCGCTGTCGTGGCGGAAAGGCTTCCAGTGATTTCAGAAATTCACCCAGTTCCATCTTTGCCAGACCGATGTAGGGGCCTATTCGCTTCGCCCACCATTCGTTGTACGCATTGGAGTCAGTGTCTGCACGCTCAAACGGATCGCGTCGCAGGTTAAATAACTTGGGGATGCGTTGCGGCACAAAAGGATCTCGCCATACTGCAAACCCGGAGGCCCGCTGTTCATTAAACACCAACTTCCAGTCACCCAAACGCATGGCGGTAAGCAAGCCATCGTCACTCCAGTAAAGAAAACTGTCGCGCGGAGCGGTTTGCGTCTCGCCGGTCAGATAGGGAAGAAAATTGTAGCCGTCCAGGTGATTCTTGAAGGGCTTGCCATTGATCCGGGCACCTGATTTAAGACGGTCGATAACGTCATTGCTACCGGCAGCGGCCATCAACGTCGGCAGCCAATCCATGTGGGACATAATTTCGTTGGACACCGCGCCGGCTGGGATGTGGCCTGGCCACTTCACCATCGCCGGCACCCGATAACCACCTTCCCAGTTGGTATTCTTTTCTCCACGAAATGGAGTGATGCCGGCATCGGGCCACGTGTTGTAATGCGGCCCATTATCCGTGGTGTATAACACGATGGTGTTATCCGCTACGCCCAACGCGTCAAGCTGGTCCAAAAGCGTGCCGACCAAACGATCGTGCCCGACCATGGCATCGTTATAAAAACCCTGTCCTGACAGACCGGCTTCTGCTTCGGCTGTATGGGTATAAAAATGCATTCGCGTGGCGTTGAACCAGACAAAAAACGGTTTGTCTTCTTTTACAGAGCTTTCCATGAAGCGTATTGCCGCTGAAGAAAACTCCCGGTCCACAGTTTCCATTCGTTTTTTGGTCAGCGGTCCGCTATCTTCAATGGCACCATCGGCATAACTGTGTATTACGCCTCTGGGAAGAAAGCGCTCACGAAACTCCGGATCCGTCGGATAATCCGGATTTTCAGGTTCTTCTTCAGCATTGAGGTGATAAAGATTACCGAAAAACTCATCGAAACCGTGATTCGTGGGCAGAAATTCGTCCCGGTCTCCCAGGTGGTTCTTGCCGAACTGTCCTGTCCGGTAACCTCGCTCTTTCAACAGACCGGCAAGGGTGACGTCTTCTTTCTGCAAACCAATTTCCGCGCCGGGCATGCCCACCTTTGTCAGGCCCGTACGCAGTGGGCTCTGGCCGGTGATGAACGCCGATCGGCCTGCGGTGCAGCTCTGCTCCCCGTAATAATCCGTGAACCGCATTCCATCGCTGGCAATACTGTCGATGTTCGGGGTCCGGTAACCCATCATGCCGTCATTGTTGGCACTCAGGTTCCAGTAGCCAATATCGTCCCCAAAAATCACCAGAATGTTAGGGGCAGTTTTCCCTGCAGCTGCCTGCAAGGCCGTTGTCGGAAGAACCAGCAACACCAGCGCTAAACAGCGCAGAGTCGCCTGTAGAATAGTGGAGTATCGCATACGCTAACCTCGTTCTTGTGAACGTTATTATCAAAGGCCAGACAGTATAGGGAGGGATTTCTGATCACGGCAGTGAGTTATTCTTATCGGAGCAATATCCGGGAATTATCGTATGCGGAGCTAACCCGCATTGGACAACCGTAGCTCTACATCGCGCCGGACTCTACCCGGTGAGACACTCCACACCCATTCATTGCTGAGGGCGCAATGGTCGGACGCTTTCCCCGACACAACGGAAAAGCGGTATCGGCACTGGCTTGGAGCCGCGCCGATTCTTCCATCAGGTTGTTGATGTTATTGGATACGAGAACGAACAGCTCAAGCGCGAATGCGGCAACTTGTGCACGGTCCTATTCTTTGTTATCAAACATCCAGATTCGCAACCGACAGGGCATTTTCTTCGATGAACTCCCTGCGGGGTTCCACGTTGTCCCCCATCAGGCAAGTGAAAATCTGATCGGCTGTGATGGCGTCCTCAATGGTGACCTTGAGCATACGACGCTCGTCGGGATCCATCGTGGTCTCCCACAGCTGACCGGGGTTCATTTCACCCAGACCCTTATAACGTTGAATGTTGTAACCCTTGCGGGCTTCGGTCATCAACCAACTCAGGCCCTCTTCAAAATCCCGGGTATGCAGAATCTTTTCCCCGCGTTTGAAGTAGCCTTCTTCATCGATCAGGGTATTAATAGTTTCACCCAGAGCTACCAGGCTGCGGTATTCACCGGAGGAGAAAAACTCGTGATGGTATTCGGTTTCAGTTTCCACACCGTGGGAGATCAGCTTCACTACAGGATAAAATAATTGTCGCTCCTGATCTTTTCGCACGGCCACCGAGTACACGCTGCCCTTGGGTGATACAGGTAGTAAGCGCTCACTTAGCTGTTCGGCGAAGGCGGTGACTGCGGCCTCGTCCTTCAATTGTTCCACGGTAAGGGTGTCGCCATATACCATGCGCCACAATACAGGGGGCGCATAGAGTCGGCACAGACGGTCAATAGTGGCGGTGACCTTGCGGAACTGCTCAACCAGCGCTTCGAGGCCTTCGCCCGTGATCGGTGGGGCGTCCGGGTTGACGTAGATCGCTGCGTTATCCAGGGCAGCCTGGGTAAGATACTGACGCAGGGCTTCATCGTCCTTCAGATAGGTGTGTTGTTTGCCACGGGCAATTTTGTAGAGAGGAGGCTGGGCAATGAAAATATGACCCCGCTCAATCAAATCACGCATTTGTCGGAAAAAGAACGTCAGCAACAGGGTTCTAATATGAGACCCATCAACGTCCGCATCGGTCATGATGATAATGCTGTGGTAGCGCAACTTGTCGGGATTAAATTCATCCTTGCCGATACCACAGCCAAGTGCGGTAACAATGGTACCCACTTCAGCGGAACCCAGCATTTTGTCAAAGCGGGCTTTCTCTACGTTGAGAATTTTACCTTTCAACGGCAGAATCGCCTGGAACCGGCGGTTGCGGCCCTGTTTCGCAGACCCGCCGGCGGAATCACCCTCCACCAGGTACAACTCTGACAGCGCAGGGTCTTTTTCCTGGCAATCGGCCAGTTTCCCGGGCAACCCTGCAATATCCAGGGCGCCTTTACGGCGGGTCATTTCACGTGCTTTACGGGCCGCTTCGCGAGCGCGAGCCGCATCCAGCATTTTGCCAACCACCGATCGCGCTTCCTGGGGGTGCTCCATCAGGTAGTCGTTGAATTGCGCGTTCATAGTCTGTTCTACAGCAGTTTTCACCTCGGAAGAAACCAGTTTGTCTTTGGTTTGCGAGGAAAATTTGGGGTCTGGAACTTTTACCGAAACAATCGCAGTGAGGCCTTCCCGAGCATCGTCACCGGTAGTGGACACCTTGGCTTTCTTGGCCATTCCTTCCCGTTCGATGTATGAGTTCAGGCTTCGGGTGAGCGCCGCCCTAAAGCCCGCCAGATGCGTGCCGCCGTCTCTTTGGGGGATGTTATTGGTGTAGCAGAAAATGTTCTCCTGAAAAGAGTCGTTCCATTGCAGCGCCACTTCTACACCGATGCCGTCATCTGTATCAAACTGGAAGTGAAAGGGCTTGTTTACCGTGGTTTTATTGTGATTCAGGTAGTCGACAAAGGCTCTTAGGCCGCCTTCGTACTGGTAGGTTTCCTCCTTCCCACTGCGCTCGTCCTTGAGGACGATTGCCACCCCGGAGTTGAGGAACGCCAGCTCCCGCAAACGCTTGGCCAATTGATCGAAGTGAAATTTGATATTGGTGAAAGTCTCCGGGGAGGGCCTGAAGCGAACCGCGGTACCCGAGTCACCAGTTGTGCCAATGATTGCGAGAGGGGCATCCGGCACACCGTGACGATAAATCTGTTCATACATCTTGTTTTCGCGACGGATGGTCAGAGTGAGCTCCTCCGACAGCGCATTTACCACGGAAACACCAACACCATGTAGGCCACCCGAGACTTTATAGGTGTTGTCATCAAATTTACCGCCCGCATGGAGCACGGTCATGATCACTTCGGCGGCTGAAACACCTTCTTCGTGGATTTCGGTGGGAATCCCACGTCCGTCGTCACTGACGCTGACGGATTCATCTGGATGAATGACAATGTCAATCCGAGTACAGTGGCCGGCGAGAGCTTCGTCAATAGAGTTGTCCACCAGCTCAAACACCATATGGTGGAGCCCTGTGCCATCATCGGTATCACCGATGTACATTCCAGGCCGCTTGCGAACCGCATCCAGGCCTTTAAGTACCTTGATACTTGAGGAATCGTAGCTGTTCTCTTGTTCACTCATGATTTGATTGACTCTCTCTGTTTTGTCCCGTTATGCGGGCACACTGCGTTCTTCTAAATCGATTCTACCAAGCCATGTTCCACGTGGAACATGGTGGGTGCTTCAATAGCTGACCAAATACGGAGCACATCCTGAGGCTCCACGCAGGTGATGAACACCTGCGCCCCTATCGCATCCAGCTCCTCACATACTCTCCGCCCATGGGCCTCGTCGAGCTCAGAAGGCAAATCATCGACCAAATACAGGCAGGACAGACTGCCCAGCCCCTGCATCAAGCGCCCCTGGGCCAGCTTTAACGCACAAACTACCAGCTTTTGTTGGCCTCGTGACAGTGTGTCGGCCGCATGACGTCCCGCCACCATCACCTTCAGATCGGCGCGTTGCGGACCCAGTTGTGTAAAGCCCTTCTCCAGATCGGAATTGCGGGTCGCATCCAACGCATCCTCGTAACTCAGGCGTCTATCCCAGCCCTGGCGGAGCCTCAATTCCAAATCCTCAAGTTGTGGCAGCAAGCGCCGCATAATCTCCCTGAACAAGGGCGCCAGCTGGGCAAAGTACGATTGCCGGTAGTCATTGATACGACCACCCGCTCTAGCCAATTCCCGCGTCCAGGCAATAAGATCCTGAGCGGGCAGTTTATCACGGCGGAGGCAGCTATTGCGTTGTTTTATACAGCGTTGGAAGCGTTGCCACTCTGGATAAAAGCGATGTTCCACGTGGAACACACCCCAATTCAAGTAATGCCTGCGAGCCTGTGGTGCCCCCGTGAGCAGATCAAAGGTACTGGCATTGATTACCTGGACCGGGAGCCGTTCGACCAGCTCGGCAACGGTCCTGGCTGGTTCGCTATTGATTCTCAGCGAAAGCTCCCCGGTTAGCTTTCGCTCAACACCGAGAGAAACACGCGCCCGGGCGGCCATCCCAGACCCGACACCGTGCACTACGCAGGCAGCTTCTCCGTGACTGATCAGCGTTTTGGCGCTGGTTCCGCGAAAGGATCGCGCCATCCCCAATAGATGTATTGCCTCGAGAATGCTGGTTTTACCGCTGCCATTCGCACCATAGAACACATTAACCCGTTGCAAGCCCGACAGCCGGACTTCGCGCAGGTTGCGCACATGGTGGATGCTCAGTTGATCGAGCGACACGGAGTGGCCTTTTTCAGTTTTGAGAGGGAAAGCAACAGGGCAGGGGGTTCGCAGGTAAACAGGGCGGCAGTCTAAACCCAAAAAGCACCCAGCAGCGCTGCACTGGATGCTTACGGGCTCATTACAGACGCATTGGCATCACAACATAAACAGAGTCCCCGTCGTCTTCAGACTCCTCCAGCTGCGCGCTGCTATTGGGGTCTGATAACGAAAGCTTGATCTGATCACCGCTCAGTACACCCAGTACGTCCAGCAAATAGCTGACATTGAAACCAATTTCCAGGCCGTCGCCCTGGTATTGCACTGCGACGGACTCCTCTGCCTGTTCCTGCTCCGGGTTATTGGCCACAATCTCCATGCTGTCATTACTCAGCTTTAGCCTCACACCACGGTATTTTTCGTTGGAGAGAATCGCCGCACGAGTAAAAGCCTGACGCAATTCTAGTCTCGAGCCGACGACTGTTTTATCAGGAGCCCGGGGAAGCACTCTCTCATAATCGGGGAATTTTCCATCCACCAACTTGGAGGTAAAAGTAAATTCGTCGGTAGTGGCCCGAACATGATTGCTGCCCAGTACGATGACAATATCGGCATCTTCGACCAGCAATAGCCGCGAGAGCTCCAGCACGCCTTTCCTGGGCAGAATCACTTGTGCATCCAGGCTGGACTCAACAGGCGAGGACAGGGTGCACATGGCGAGCCGGTGGCCATCGGTGGCCACCACGCGCAACTGGCCATCCTTGAGTTCCCACAACATACCATTCAGGTAGTAGCGCACATCCTGCTGTGCCATCGCAAAAGCAGTGCGGTCTATGAGGCGGCGCAACTGGCCCTGTTTTACCACAAACTGGTGAGTGCCAATGCTGTCATCAACACTGGGGAATTCCCGAGCGGGGAGCGTGGAAAGAGTAAACCGGCTCCGGCCTGACTTTACCGTTACCTTGCCATCTGTCGCTGATATCTCTATTTCGCTGCCTTCTGGCAGTGACTTACAGATATCAACCAGCTTTCGCGCGGGCACCGTCAGCTCGCCGTCTTCACCCGGGCCCGACAATTGCACTCGCCCCACCAATTCAACTTCGAGGTCGGTACCCGTCAGGGACAGCCGCTCACCTTCCCGTACCAACAACACATTGGCCAATATTGGCAAGGTTTGCCGACGCTCAACCACCCCGGCCACCAGGTTCAGGGGTTTGAGCAATGCGTCCCGTGAAATAACAAATTTCATACTGTTTTTATCCTTAACTCACCGTCCGGACCCTCGCGGCAACAAACTGCTTGATTGTTGCACCCCCGCGTCCTCAGACCAAAGTGTCAAACGCCAATTACAAAACACGTTCCCGGCCCACTCACGCATCAGGTTGTGAGCGACCGCAACAGGTTTTTATAGTCCTCGCGAATATCAGAATTCGTCTCGCGCAGTTCCTTGATTTTACGACATGCGTGCAGCACTGTCGTGTGGTCTCTGCCGCCAAAGCTATCACCAATCTCGGGAAGGCTGTGATTGGTGAGTTCTTTGGCCAGTGCCATCGCAACCTGTCGAGGCCGCGCCACAGATCGACTGCGGCGGCGAGACATAAGGTCGGCAACTTTGATCTTGTAGTATTCAGCGACTGTGCGCTGAATATTGTCCTGGCTAATCTGCTTATCTTGCAGCGCCAGTAGATCCTTAAGACTTTCCTTAATCAGCTCTATATCGATGGCCTTCCCCGTGAAGTGAGCACTCGCTATCACTCTTTTCAGCGCACCCTCTAGCTCACGCACATTTGATCGAATACGTTGCGCAATGAAAAAGGCCGCTTCCGGGGGCAGTTCCACCCGCGCTTGATTGGCTTTGTTCATCAGAATCGCTACGCGCGTTTCCAATTCCGGAGGCTCTACTGCGACGGTGAGGCCCCAGCCAAACCGCGATTTCAGACGCTCTTCCAGCCCGTCAATTTCCTTGGGATAGCGATCGCAGGTAAGAATCATCTGCTGCCCCCCCTCCAACAGCGCATTGAAGGTATGAAAGAACTCTTCCTGGGAGCGGTCTTTTTTGGCAAAAAATTGAATATCATCAATCAACAACGCGTCTACCGAGCGGTAATAGCGTTTGAATTCGCTGATCGCATTGAGTTGCAGCGCCTTGACCATGTCTGCCACAAAACGCTCGGAGTGCAAGTAGACCACCTGGGCATTGGGGTTGTGCTTTTTCATCGCATTACCCACCGCGTGCATCAAGTGGGTTTTACCCAGGCCAACACCACCGTATAAGAACAGCGGATTGTAGGCTTCGCCGGGGTTTTCAGCCACCTGCCTGGCCGCCGCCAGCGCCAACTGGTTGGACTTACCCTCTACGAAGGTATCGAAGGTGTAGTTATCCACCAGATTGTGTTGGCTATGTGCATCACCGGGAGATTCCACCAGACGCCTGGGAGTCGACGAATTGCCCCCAAAGCCGCGACGGGGAGATGGTTCAGAACCGGGCCGCGCATTCAGGGACTGGTTGCCGTTGACGGCAAAACCGGAAACGGCTGGCGCAATGGAGCCCGAAGCGGAAGAAACCGCTGGCGCCGGCGCGGGATTACGGGTGTGACCAGAGCCAATTTCCAACACCACAGCGGGCGCCTGCTCGCCCTCCAGTTCACGAATCAACTCGTGAATTCGAGACGAGAACTTATCCGCAACAAAATCCTTTATAAAACGATTGGGGGCGAACAGCGTTAGCATTTCCCCCTCGTGTGTCGCCTGCAAAGGTCTGATCCAGGTATTAAACTGCTGAGACGGCAATTCACTCTGTAGACGATCGATACAACGCTGCCAGATTACTCTAGGCAAAATAACCCCCGAGAGCCATGAACTTGTGTTTGGCTACTTGATAGTGACTATTAATAAATTTTTTTGCGGTGATGCTTGCGCCCACCAAGACCACGCATCATACGCCTCGAAATCCTACTTATCCACAAAAATAAGCCCTTGCGTTAAGTTTTTATTTCGATTAATAATCAGTACCTTATAGCGTTTTTGATTAGTTTTTAAACAACAACAACGAAACGGGCCGGGGATAACTGGATCTGTGGATAACTTGTTTATATCTTTGGGAAAAAGTGTGCGTCAATTGCTGCATCCCGCGACAAACCTCAATTGAAAACGGTTTCCCTGTGGCAGCTTTTCCAGCCTTGAAGCAGCCGCACTGGCTGGTAAAAAAACAACACAAGCACGTTGTATTGCAGCCCTCGTTTCAATAGAATACCCACCCTTTTTTCCGGCTCAGGTGTGCGCAGTAATGGCACGTCTCCATAGCCGTTTAATTATTATTATGGAATCACTGTCATGAAAAGAACCTTTCAGCCCAGCGTTCTCAAACGCAAGCGCACCCACGGTTTTCGCTCACGTATGGCGACCAAAAATGGCCGTCATGTACTGAACCGTCGTCGCGCCAAAGGTCGTAAGCGCCTGGCGGCTTAAGCGGTGGATTGCCACCGCGATGAGCAATGTTGAGCCAGGCCAGCAATCGGACTACAGCTTCAGTAAGGCCAGCCGCCTGCTCACCGCGGTAGATTACAGCCGGGTCTTTGACGGCTCTGAGGCCAGAGCCTCTCATAAACACGTTTTGCTATTGGCAAGACAAAACAACGGACCCAGGCATCGCCTGGGTTTAGTGGTTGCAAAGAAAAATGTTCGTCTTGCAGCCCAACGCAATCGCGTTAAACGACTGGCGCGGGAAATGTTTCGGCAAGAGAGTGCGCAAACACCTCATATAGATGTTGTTTTATTGGCCCGGCGAGGTATCGACCGGTTGGATAATGCACAACTATCCTCTATATTGCGCGAGCAGTGGCGGAAACTGGCACAGCGTGTTTCCCACCAAACAACCCGCACAAGCCAGGATTCCTGATGCGCCGCATACTGATATTGCTGATATCTGCCTACCAGGCCTGCTTGAGCCCATTCCTTGGTAACCGCTGTCGTTTTTACCCCAGTTGTTCCTCTTATGCCCAGCAAGCGATTGCTGAACACGGAGTAATAAAAGGAAGCTGGCTGGCTTTGCACCGGTTGTCCAAATGCCATCCCTGGCATGAAGGCGGACTGGATCCCGTCCCTCCCTGTACGCACACACACTAAACAACGACGCTATTATGGATTTGCAACGCTCACTGCTCATCGGCGCAATTGCCGTTCTCTCTTTCATGCTGCTCACCGAATGGGTCGCCTTCAAGGATGAGAGGACACTTGCTGCCGCGCCTGTTACGGCACGCCTGACGGACAATAACCCGGCGCCCACAGCACCCTCTGACCTGGAGTTGCCAGAAACCGCCAATCCAACAGCGGCAAACCCGGCCGATGATATCCCCAGCGCGCCTGCCACTCTGGCCCAAAGCGAACCCGAAGCCACACCCGACAACAGTAACAGCGGGCGTATCGTGCAGGTTTTCACTGATGAACTTCAGCTCGCCATCGATTTGCACGGTGGTGATATTGTCGAGCTGGCTCTGGTGGAACATCTTGAGGAGCTGGAGGGATCGCCTTTTGTACTGCTGGAGCAAAACACCAATAGAACCTATATCGCCCAGAGCGGCCTGATTGGCACCGACGGCATCGACAGCCAGAGTCGCGCCATTTTCAATGCCGACCAAAACCGCTATTCGCTGGCCGAGGGCCAGGACGAATTGCAGGTCGATCTCCACTGGGTCGGTGAAGACGTCGTCAAAATCACCAAGCGTTTCACCTTCCATCGCGATCAGTACCTCGTCCACGTCACCTATCTGGTCGACAACAACAGTCAGCAACGCTGGGAGGCCAACCTGTTCGGCCAACTCAAGCGCGACAGCAGTGAGGCGCCCAATGCCGACACCAGTGGCATGGGTCTCAAACCCTTCCTCGGCTCTGCCATCACCCAGCCCGACGAGCGCTTTACCAAGTTCGACTTTGACGACATGCAGGAAGAGCCCTTCAAAAAGACTCTGCCCGGCGGCTGGATAGCAATGATCCAGCACTATTTCCTCAGTGCCTGGATTCCCAATCCCGATCTCAGCCACAACTACAGCACCCGGGTGACCAAGAGCGGCTTCAATATTGCAGGCTTTACCAGCCCGGCACTGGTTCTGGATCCGGGCCAGAGCGGCGAAGTGGGAGCGCGTTTTTACGCGGGACCCAAAGACCAGTATCGTCTGGAGGAGATCTCACCGTATCTGGATCTCAGCGTCGATTACGGCTGGCTGTGGTGGATCGCCCAGCCCCTGTTCTGGCTGCTCACCAAAATACATGCGCTGGTGGGGAACTGGGGCGTCGCCATTATCCTGCTGACCGTGCTGATCAAGGCGGCTTTCTTCAAGCTCTCAGCCACCAGCTACCGGTCCATGGCCAATATGCGTCGGGTGCAGCCAAAAATGGCTGACATTCGCGAGCAGTATTCCGACGATAAACAGAAACAATCCCAGGCCATGATGGAGTTGTATCGCAAAGAGAAAATCAACCCGATGGGAGGGTGCCTGCCCATTCTGGTCCAGATGCCGGTCTTTATTTCGCTGTACTGGGTGCTGATGGAAAGTGTGGAACTGCGCCATGCGCCCTTCATGTTGTGGATCGACGACCTGTCGGTCATGGACCCCTACTTCGTTCTGCCGTTAGTGATGGGGGCGAGCATGTGGTTCATGCAAAAGCTGAATCCGCCGCCACCTGACCCCATGCAGGCAAAAATAATGCAGTGGATGCCCATTGTGTTCACTTTCTTCTTCCTGTGGTTCCCTGCCGGGCTGGTACTGTACTGGGTGGTGAACAACCTGCTGTCAATGGCCCAGCAGTATGTGATCACGCGACAAATTGAACAGGGTGCCGCCTGACCGAGCGGCACCCCTCGGGCCCAGCTGCGCGTTCCACCAAACGCGGGCAGGGTCCGAAGCGCTCCTCCCGCCATCGCTTGGGGTAGCCCGCAACGCCATCACCAACGACTTGCCTCATTCGTAATTCTCCGGTGCAGTCGTATACTGCTGCCATGACAACATTCTCTCAACTTGACACCGATACCATCGCCGCCATAGCCACCGCTCCCGGGCGTGGCGGAGTCGGCATCGTCCGACTTTCGGGCCCCGCCGCAAAAACGATCGGCGAGCTGATCAGTGGCACTGCACTGCAACCTCGCCACGCGCATTTTTGTCAGTTTTCAGACCCATCCAACCACGCCATCGACAGCGGCATCGCCTTATTTTTCCCGGGCCCGAATTCCTTCACTGGAGAGGATGTCGTGGAACTCCAGGGTCACGGCGGTCCGGTGATTCTGGATCTGCTGGTGAAAGCCACTTGCGCAGCCGGTGCCCGCGCAGCCAGAGCGGGAGAGTTTTCTGAACGGGCTTTCCTTAACGACAAACTGGACCTGGCCCAGGCCGAAGCCATAGCTGACCTGATCAACAGCACGACGGAGCAGGCAGCGCGCAGTGCCACACGCTCACTGCAGGGGGCATTTTCGCGCGAAATTGACAAGCTCGCGTCAGCAATTACCCGGCTGCGCGTTTATGTAGAGGCTGCCATTGATTTTCCCGAAGAAGAAATAGATTTCCTCGCCGACGGACACGTTGCACAACAGCTCAGTGAGCTGGACCAGGCGCTACAGGCCGTGCTCCAACAGGCGCGTCAGGGCAGTTTACTGCAGGAAGGTATGAAACTGGTGATCGCCGGAAAACCCAATGCGGGGAAATCGAGCCTGCTAAATGCACTCTCGGGACAGGACAGCGCCATCGTCACGGCCATAGAGGGCACCACCCGAGATGTACTTCGGGAACATATCCAACTCGACGGAATGCCCCTGCATATCGTTGATACAGCCGGCCTGCGCGACAGTGCCGATGCGATCGAGCAGGAAGGCATCCGGCGGGCGTGGCAGGAAATGGCCAGTGCAGACCGCATCCTGCTGGTCGTGGATGGCTGCTCGGCAGACGCGGATTCTGGCAGTTCGGTGCTGTGGCCGGAAAAAAATGAACGCCTTGACTCACAGTTACCTGTCACCGTGATACACAACAAAGCCGATGTATCGGGCCGACCCGTCGGTGTACAGCGACTGGGTGACGATGTGGTGATCGCACTGTCGGCGCAAACCGGGGCCGGTATGGAACTGCTGCGCGAACACCTGAAACAATGCATGGGCTACGAGGACGGCAGCGAGGGCAGTTTCAGCGCCCGCCGCCGACATCTCACCGCACTAGAGGAAGCGGCTCGGTACCTCGCAACCGGGCAGGCGCAGCTGCGCGAAGCCGGTGCGGGGGAGCTACTGGCGGAAGACCTTCGCCAGTGCCACAGAGCCCTTGGGAGCATCACCGGAGCCGTTACCAGCGATGAGCTATTGGGGGAAATTTTCTCCAGTTTCTGTATTGGCAAGTAATTTTCCGAACACGGAAGGCCTTCCCCCACCTCTCATCCACCGGCAATTAACAGGCAACGCACAACCTCACAGCCGCTTTATCCACAAATTGAAATAGCGCACGGGTTATACAGAGCCTGATAACAGCCTACCCACAACCCGCGACACAGGGCTCAGCGCACTGCTCCAGCCTGTGCACAAGGCCTGCATACAGACTGTGGCTATACAGGACAAAAACTGGATAAGTGCGACTTCGGCACCCGAAGCTGATTTTGTCCCCAATAGCTCCCCAGCCAGGGCACCGCTTGTCACGGCCAGGATCAGGGCTTATCGGCAGGGTTTGAGAGGCCACAAGTTATTGTTAATTAAAATATTTACTGGCTTTTCCACTGCAAAGAGCCCGCTATTCAGTAATAACTACAATAAGAACTTATCTATATATCTACTTAATAACATTATTACTTAACACAGATCATTCACGCCTGGACAAAATCCGCTAAGCTCACAACCATGATCGACGACATCATCCGCAGACAGTACGCGGCCACACCAACCGGAACCCTGTACCACTACACCTCACTCAGTGGCCTGTTGGGTATTGTGAATTCCGGCCATTTGCGCGCCAGTGATATTCGCTACATGAACGACTCGGCAGAGTTGCGCCACACGCTGGAACTGATGCAGGAACACATCAACCGACGGATAGTGGCCGGTACCGACCATCCCGCCCTGCTAAACCAGTTGCTGGAGTGGCTCAGCCATCGGATCGTGGGCGGGCCCATGCTGTTCGGTGCCTCATTCCGGGCCAACGGGAATCTGTTGAGCCAGTGGCGGGGTTACAGCACCCACGGCAAAGGGGTCAGCCTGGGATTTGATCCGGGATACATCCAGCGTCGTGCGACGCAACAGCACTTCCAGGTAGGGCGTTGTGTTTACGATCCTGAACGTCAAAGTGAACTCATTGAGGAGGTACTCGACGCCGTGGAGGCCTCTGCGAAAGCGGTTGGCGCAGGCGTCGATGCCGGGGGCAATTATCAAGTCATTTTTGAGCGCATTGAGCGCCACCTGTTGCGCCTGGCGGCCATACTCAAGCATCCGGCCTTTGAAGAAGAGCAGGAATGGCGTATCGTCTCGCCCGTCATCACCGACACTGTGGCAAAAGCCATTCACTACCGCGAAGGGGTTTCCATGCTCGTGCCGTATTACGCGTTTGTGCTGCGGGAGGACAGGGGCGACAGTGCGATGGGCCTGGAGCACGTGTTCCTCGGTCCGACCAACAACA
>Ga0115567_10004164_pt1 | contig 14151 bp, 9 predicted proteins | sample COGITO_mtgs_1204_2_FD_88679 | JGI IMG/M metagenome (GOLD analysis project Ga0115567, IMG submission 88679) | Pelagic marine microbial communities from North Sea - COGITO_mtgs_120412 | ecosystem: Environmental > Aquatic > Marine > Epipelagic | place: Germany:Helgoland, sampling site Kabeltonne...
ATTTATTTTTGGTTTTATCACATTTCATTTTGTGGCTTTTTGCTGGATTTTCTTCCGAGCGAGTGATTTTGAGCTGGCCATGAATGTGATTGATAATATCTCGCAACTGCAATTTGACATGAGTCAATGGTGGACTATCATTAGTAGTTACTCTACAATTATGTGGGTGATGTTATTGGGTTTTGCCTGGCATTTTGTTCCAGAATCCATTCAGGCAAAGCAATTGCGATTGTTCCACAAATTCCCACTGGTAGTAAAAGCAGTTATTCTGGCAGCAGTAATTTGGTTAATCAGTGCAACAGCAAGCAGTGAGGTTCAGCCTTTTATTTATTTTCAATTCTAGGAAATTTGATTTATTTCGTGTCGGACTTATAATGCCGTTGAGTCAATTTCAAGCACGAATTCAAGTTCAAATTTGAGCTCTACGAGAGATTCACCATGAATAATTCACTGGCGATTCCATCACTTAGGAATTTTCCTTTGCGAGTGACGAGTAATTTGTCATCATCTAGATAAAGCAGATGATCCTTTATAAAACCAGCAGATTGTTCAATTAGATAATCGTTATACTTAGCGCCGAATTCACTTTCAATATGTGATAAAGAAACGCCATAAATCGTTCGTAATCCGGTCATAATATATTCATTGTAACGATCTACAGTCGTGAGCTCTTCTACTTCTTGAGGCAACTCGCCTTGTTCAATGGACTGCATGTACTTGACATTATTATTAATGTTCCATGATCGTCGTTTCCCGTCAAAACCATGCGCACTAGGACCTATTCCCATATAGGATTTACCTGTCCAGTAGGCGGTATTATTTCGAGAGAAAAATCCTGGTTTGCCAAAATTCGAAAACTCATAATTCTCATAAGAATGCAATTGCATCGTATCCAGCAAAATATTAAACTGGCGTTGTGCTTGCTCATCATCTACCTCATCAACAATTCCATTTTCAATGAATTTTTTTAAGGCAGTATTATCTTCCACAGTAAGCGCATAACTGGAAATGTGCGGGATCTTCAATTCCAGCGCTTTATATAAATTTTCTCGCCATCGATCGTCGGTCAGTCCAGGAATTCCATAAATTAAGTCAATAGATATGTTGGGAAACCACTTTCGCGAAAGCGAGATACATTCCATCGCCTCAACAGCATTATGAGCTCTGTTCATTAATTTAAGATCTTCTTCAAAAAAAGATTGAACTCCTATACTAAGTCGGTTGATTCTAGTTTTTGCGAGTTCTTCAATTTTTTCAGGAGTCAAATCATCGGGATTTGCTTCTAACGTGATCTCTGGATTGTCGATTACTTGATAATCGGAATAAATCGCAGTGATAATAGCATCGATTGCAGTGCTATCAAGAACGCTAGGAGTGCCACCGCCAAAATAAATCGTTTCTATTTTATAATGTTGAGCTTCACTTTTACGCAAACGCAATTCTTCCAGAAGTGCTGCTACCATTCGATTTTTATGTTTTGTAGAAGTTACAAAATGGAAATCGCAATAGTGACATGCCTGTTTGCAAAAAGGAATATGAATATAAATGCCGCTCATGGGCAACAAAAGTAAGGTTGAATCGTTAAAAGACTGTTGAAGATCATCCTTTATAGTCAAAAAGTGTTAAATGTTGGATTTATTATATTTAATACCCTAACATTCAATACATTCGGCATGGTTTATGAACCCTTTAACATAAATCAGAAAAACCCTAAATACCAGTATGTTAAACAAAATTTTAATTATCCTATTCCTTGCTGGAACATGGAACGTGAGTGCTACAGATGAAGCACCACTTGTTAGTCTAACATTAAACAATAAAGAGGTTAGAACCTATCAAAACACAACGTTACAGTTGAATTTAAAATCTCAACTCATGGCAAACTCTGCCTGGAGAACGTTAATCCAACAAAAAAGAATGTCAGTAAGTCTCGTTGACCTCAACGATTCAGAAAACATTAAATATGCTAGCATCAATGGTAATAACATGATGTATGCAGCTAGCCTGCCTAAAATTGCAGTTTTATACGCAGCAATGGATGCTATTGAAAAAGGCACTTTGAAAGATACTCCCAAGGTTAGAGATGACATGTGGTTGATGATTTCAAAATCCAACAATGCAGCTTCTACTAGAATGATTGATCGTGTTGGTTTTCAAAAAATTGAAGATGTTATGTGTGATCCTTCCAATCCATTTTACGATAAAGATGGTGTTGGTGGTTTATGGGTAGGAAAACGTTATGCAGCACAAGGAAAAAGAAATCCTGAGCCTATAAGAGGCTTAAGCCATGCAGCAACAACTGATGCTGTCGCAAAATTCTATTATCAACTTGCTACAGGGCAATTGATCAATAAGACGCGTAGTAAAGAAATGCTGGACATCATGGAAAACCCATCATTACACCACAAATTTGTTAATACACTTGATCGTATAGCTCCAGATGCTAGACTTTTTAGAAAAAGTGGATCTTGGAAGAACTGGCATTCTGATTCTATTCTTGTATGGGGAGAAGATGGAAGAAAGTATATTCTTGTAGCTCTTATAGAAGATCCTAATGGTGAACAAATTATTAGAAATTTAGTACAACCAGCAGAAATGGCATTACGTAAATCAGTTATCTTGCCCGTGGAATTAGAACAAGAGGATGATGTGGTTGTCCGACAGGATACGTAAAATATTTGATATAAGAAGTGGCGAGTTTGCGATCTCGTTGCTCATGCAATTATATATATTCTTAATCATAAGTGCGTTGCTCGTAGTTAAACCTACGGTCAACGCACTTTTTCTTTCTGAGCTAGGCGCAGACGCGCTAGCTGAAGCTTTTGTTATCATTGCTATCGCAGCGGTATCTGGATCATTACTGTACAATAAATCGCTGGAACGATTTAAATTGAAGTCGATCATTAGATATACCTTAATGGTGTTCACGGTGATTTTTATAATTATGGGTATTCTTGTATCCATAGGCTATTTCAACGCTTTTCTTGCCTACACATTCTATACTATAGTTGCACTATTTGCCTTACTGGCCACAAGTCAATTCTGGGTAATGGCAAATGTTGTCTTTAACGTTAGAGAAGCTAAACGCCTTTTTGGATTCATAGGCGCTGGTGGTATTGCTGGTGGTATTGTGGGAGGATATCTTACCTCACTTCTTGCAGAGCATATAGGAAATGGTATTCTCCTCATACTTGCAGGCCTTATGATCATGGCTTGCATCTTTGTGATGAATTCTATCTGGCGCAACCGTGTTGATAAGCTAAGTTCCTTTAAAAGAAAGGAACGAGCGACCGTTTCTAGCGAGAGCAGTGTCAAGCTTATTTTTAATTCTAAACACTTGACTTCACTTGCTGCGGTTATAGGTATAGGTGTACTGGTGGCAAAGTTGGTGGATTATCAGTTTAGTTATATTAGTTCTAGAAATATTCCAGACTCCCAAGAGTTGGCATCATTTTTTGGATTTTGGTTTTCTACTTTTAATATTGTCTCATTAGTTATCCAGCTATTTATTACCAGGCATGTCTTGTCTAAAAGTGGCGTTAGCACAGGCCTTGCGGCATTGCCAGTTGGGATTGTGTTTTGCTGTATAGGCTTATTATTTATTCCAGAATTATGGATTGTCATCGTCTTAAAAGGACTGGATGGAAGTCTAAAACAATCACTTCACAAGAGCGCTGTAGAGTTACTTGCATTACCTATTCCTAGTGATGTAAAGAATAAAACCAAAACATTTATAGATGTAGTCGTAGATAGCATAGCTACAGGCTTAGCAGGTTTAATCTTGATATTTGTAGTACGAGCATTTAATTTATCTCCAGTCTTCATCACCATCTTAATATTACTATTGGTAGTAGCCTGGTTTGTGATGATTATGAAGGTGCGTGATGCCTATTTTGGCACATTCAAAGAAATGATTGTTAGCAAGGAACATATCAAGCTGGAGAAAAGATCAAACAGCCTTATACGCAATAACATGAAGGTTGTGTTTGAATCTGGAGGTTCTAAAGACATCCTATATATGCTGGAAAGAGTTCCAGAACTAGCACATCGATCTCTAAAAATTCCAATCGTACAATTACTCAACCATAAAGATCCAGCGGTTGTGGCTGAGGCTATACGCAATCTCAAGTATATAGATCGTGGTAATCCTATTGTACAAGTTCATGATTTGATTCACACAGAAAATGACGAAATAGTACTTGCTGCCATGCAGTATTTAATGGCGCAAGACACAAAATTTCCACAACAATTTTTTGAAAATTATCTGGATCACGAAAGTGATTACATCTCCAGCGCAGCACTTTTATGCCTCGCACAAGAGACTGAGGATAATCCAAAACTTGCTTCAAAATACAACTTGAATCTACGCATCAACCTGTTTCTGGATGAGTTAGATCGTAATGAAGGCAACTTCAGGAAAGAAGAAATTATTGAGCTCGTAAAAGCTATAGGTTATGCAAAAGGTGAAAATCGCCACCGTTTTATCTTGAGATACTTCAATGATCCAGATGAAGAACTGCGGTCTGCAGCAATCATTGCCGCAGGAAACACTTCTCACGAGCACTTCCTGCCGTTGTTGATCGATGAATTAGATGATGCACGCTTTCGCGAAAGCGCCATTAAAGCAATCGCACAATACGGTAATAGCATTATTACTTATTTGATAAAACGTTACAAGGATGAGTTAGCACCTAAAAGCCTCAAGAAATATTTATCTGATATCCTTTTGGAATTAGGAACTCCTAAAGCGGTTCGTGCTCTCTTGAGTTTGAGTCAAGAAGGAAATTTAAAATATCGTACGCGCATTACTAATGAGTTGTCTCAATTCAAAAAAAACAAAGGAGATCTTGATGTTTCCCAGCGTGTTTACTTTAAAATCATCCGAAATGAGTGTGAACAGTATAGATTGCTTGAAAGCTGCTATTACTGCCAGCGAATAATCGAACGATCTAATCTACATCCGGAACGTGTTATTGGTATTCAAGAAACTGGTTCCAGAAAAAAACTGATTGTAGAATTGAAGGCGGCACTAGACAATAACCTCAAGCGTATTTTTAATATACTAGCACTACATTTTAACTCTAGAGATGTCTTCATAGCTTACAGAGGATTACAAAGTGAAAAGAAAGAAACACGAAGTGCAACAATGGAATTTCTTGAAGGTTTGATCTCACGTAATTTTAAATCACAACTTTTTCCGATAATAGAGTCTACCATTAGTAGTAAGGATGCCACTCTTTCTGAAATTAACAATCGTATTCACTTACCTACTGAGGTTCAATGTTATTCCAGTCTGCTTAGTATTCAAGATCGCACGATTAATAAGCTGGTCATTAACGTTATCGTTGATTCCAACAACCAAGACTTCACGCCGTTGCTAGTACGTGCCACAACAAAAAAAGACCCCAAAGTTGCCGCGGCAGCATCTGAGGCCTATATGAGAATTCGCAATATTCAGAATACTGCTTAAATTATTATATTCTAACTTTCCTTACGGATTGCCTTATCAATAGCACTTGCTAAATACATGTGATCTCCTGCAGAATTCTTACCTAGAATATTGGACATCAAGCAAACAATGTAGTTGGTCCCATCAGGATGTTCAACCATAATGACGCTATTCATGTAATTGAACTTAGTTCCAGCATATTTTGCGCCACCGCCACTGTAATAACTTCCTGATTTAAAGTAAACGGAAGCATCATTTAATCTAGGACTATAGGCATAGCGTATTCTACGATCTGTCAAGTACATTAGTCTTTTTAATTCTAAACTAGATTGCTCATCTACGATCTTTCCTTGTTCTAATTTCACGAACCATTTCATCAAGCCTTTTGGAGTTCCTATGCTACCGCCAGTTGCTCTGGCAATACGATCTGGACCATTGGTAAAGAAACTTCCTAAACGCCACTCGTCGTGCGTTATTCCCATATCTCTAAGTGGATCATTCACTAGATTAGTAGCAATTTCAGAAAGTTCACTTTTATCTGCAGTTTTCCAGTATTCATCTGCTTCTTCTTGAGTAAGATCAAAATATTTGTCTCCAAATATTTTCATCAATAAAGCTTCTCTCCAGACAATACTAGCAGCACCGTTATTGCTCACACTTAACATGTGATCTACCCATTCATACAAACTAAATTCATCGCTGGCAATCACTTGACGTTTAGTCAATCTGTCTTTTTCTAAATCATAAATAGGTACTGTATGATGATCTCCAACGCCCCAAATTCCTGACTTAACAACTTTATCACGCATCAACTTTGTACGTACATTAAAATCATCTGGACATAACGCAGCAAGTTGTGTAAAAAACGCAGTAGCTACCGCAAGTTTACCAACACTTCCTGGTTGAAAACCACTGTTTTCATTCATCTCTGCATATCGCAAACTATCAGGATTTGAAATATCTAATACGGTGATCGCATAACCGCTACGACGCGGGAAAAGACGTGTCATTGATTTTTGAAAATCATCATCCACAACCATGATTGATTCTAATGCAGTAGTGTCCTCACACAGCCATAGATTAATCTCTTCCGTTTTTTTGAAAGATCCTGGTTTTAGGTAATACTCTGTGATAGTGCTATCAAGAGTTTTTTCAAGACGCTTTAATCGTTTTATTCCTGTACGTTCATATCCATCGATAGGATATAATGCCATTGTTATGATGGCAGCAACGATTGTGAATGCTATTAAATAGTGCTTTTTCAATTTCTGATATTTTTATTTAAATAAAGTTCTGTACTCAGATCTACGTCATCATCAATAGATGACAGATATTCTGAGTTTTTTGCCTGATCATTCTCAACAAATGGTCTGATTTGGAATAAATACAATTTGCCATCTTTAAAACCCAATTCAATATCCCATGCTCCTTTATAAGTTCCATTTTTGGAGCCAGGCATGGTCTTGTGGGCTTCTTCTGCAAACTGTCTGATAGTCTTTAGGTTTTCCTGAGTAAGAATACTTGTGTTGAAATCTGCATGCTCCATGATAGAACCACCAGTAGTAGGCAACTTGCGTTGTTTATTCTCTCTAGCTGGCGATATCAATTGTCCTTTACCATTCTTATCTACAAGATAAGTTTCTGCAGCTTGTCCATCAACTGCACCACCGGCGCCACGACTCATCGCAACGGTAATAGCATCATCATTATTATTAATAAAATCCTTTGTAATCAACACACCACTATAATCCACATCTACTGTTGGAATAATCAAAATAGAAGGATATACATTTTCTGGATTCTCAAGATAAACTTGTCTCCACTTAAAACTACGCTCTGTATAAGGCGACGCCCAAACATCTCTAATTCCTTGAAAAATTTTATCACGTTCCACGGCATTGAATACTGTCAAGTTGAGACCAGCTCCAGTAAACTCTTCCAGGTCTTCCATGTTAGTATCACTACGTAAAAAAACTGGTACTGTTCCTATTTTGCCATTAAGTACTGTTTTGAAATCACTTTCTAACTGACCTATAAATGCTGGTTTCATGGGCATCTTATCAATATCAGACCTCAACTTAGTAAACTCTGCTAGTTGATACTTGATCACTTCTGACTCTTCAAGTTTATTTTCCCGCATGTTCCTCGCGGTATCAAAAATCTCTGTAAGATAATTCCAATAAGTCATTTGCTTTCCAGGAATCTGCTGATTCATGTGATCCTTGAAGACACCAAATGGTATTACAATTCCATTCACTACATGTTCTGGAAATAGTTGCTTTAACTGACCTAGGTTTGCTGCTTTGGGACCGCTTAGAATACCGCTATCAGCACTGGAAACCTTGCTCATGTTCAATGGCATAGTGCCATCTAGTTTTAATTTTCCTTCTGGAATACGAATAGTTTTCTTTTCTTTTCTGTTATTTCCAAAAAGATTTTTTTCTTCATTAGACATTTCGTCTACTGATTTAATCACAACGGTACCTCGACTACTAACGGCATAGAATATTTCCTTACCATCAAAGGCTTTGAGATCACTCAGGTTATCTGTTGAAATAGCAGCGTTAGGTATTCCTAAATTTCTTGCTAGTAATTGGACGTGTGACACAAGATTACCTTCAGATACAGTAGCTATACCTGCAACTGGTTTTAAGTCACTAGGTGGACGATCAAAAATGTAAATTTTATTAGGGTCAACGGTCATACCTTCTGCATTACCTTCTACAACTACTAATTCTCCTTTAGCATATCCTGCATTAAGACCACGAACTGTTGATGGGTTATCTACTTTTTCAACCTCACTAGTGAGTCCTATCTGTCGTGAAACCAGTGAGCCTAAATCTCCAATCGCATCACCTAAAGGCAGCAGCAATGAACTGCGTATGCGATCATCATAAAAGCCATAAGCTTTAGGTTCAAATTCTACATAACGTTCTACGACATCACCATAGATCGCATTAACCATTCCAGTTCCCCATTCTACTTGACTGCGACTCGCTGCAATAAAATTTAAAAGTTCATGAGCTCTTATGGTCTCACCTTCAGTAGTGAATAGTCTAGATTCTACAGCATCCCATTCCCATTGTTCCACATAACCGCCGGCGGCAAGTGCCTCGCTGATCGCATACACCTTATCTAAATGTTCTTGTAGTGTATTGGGTTCCCATTTCGAAACTGTTTGAAAGATCAGTTCTTCCAACCTCAAGCTCAATTCTAGTGCAGATGTTCTTCTTGTCCCACGTTTGTCGTCCGTAATATTAGTTCTGATGTCGCACATCAAATTTGCAGCTGCCGGGATTAAAATGGATGGCTCAGTTTCATTGGTATAAGTTGATGAAAATAATTCTGCTTGCTTTCTTATATAGGAATCCTTATCCCAATCAGCAACCATGTCTTCCAACTGCGCGACTGGCACTGGTTCAAAAAACTCACGCATTACAGCGATTAATTTTTCAAATTCTTCTCGTTGTTCAAAGCTAAGATCATCATTGTTCTCCTTTACCCAGTTTTGGGTACTGACGATATCCTTTGCTTCTGGATTACCGTGAATCTTGATCCGTATGTCCATGAATTTAGGATGCTTTTCCGCCAGAGTTTTACTCAAACTTCTAACTTCTTGAGCAATGTTAGTATCACCATCATGAGGCAAATCCCGCAAACTTTCTCTAAGAAGGAAAAAATCACGCTCGATCAAATCATTATCTCCTAAAATCGTATAATAGAACTTACGTCCCCATTCTTCTTCATCCTCAATTTGTTTTGCACCACGATAAAATTTTGATTTTTCCTGTATCCATCCATTGTCTGCAGCTACTAGATAGTTGTTCAATTGATATTGTTTCAATCGAGAATGGTTGTTATCGCCATCCCAGAAACTCCATAAATCTGCAGCTGCGAGAATTTCCCCAAAGTAAATATGGTTTTTTCTAGCTAGTTGCTCGATTTCTGTCTTGTAACTGGCATGCTGGATACCGCCGCCTATAGCGTCAGGACACGGATCCTTAGAACCACGTTGCGTACCGTCAGCACAAAACCATTCGATTCTTTTATAGGGTCCACGATCCAGATCGCGATACTCTTCAATCATCGCGGTAATACGGTCGTTTGTAAATTCTTGAGACGTTGCTGGAGTTACAATAGCCAGCATTAAGAAAATAATTGGAAAAATTTTATTCATCAGTCAAAAATATAGGGTTAGGTACACAGCTCATACCTGTTTAAGAGCAGTTTAACTAGATAACTAGCGGTCTCAGAGCGATATGATTTGATGGTTTTTTCGCTTTCGCGAAAGCGATTTAAAACTATTCAAAAACCTCGCCATTTAATATTACGCTTTCATTAACATCAAATCCCGATGGCTGGCAATACTTTCAAGGAAAATCCAGCTTATGTCTATTTTCAGTAAAATAAAAGGAACGATCAATCTTATGAAGAATATTGATCTGGAAAAACTCGCAGCATTGAATGCTAAAGTTGATTTATCAAAAGTGATGGATTCAGTAGGAGAACTAGATGACCGGCAACTTGCTGGACTTATGAAAATGCTCTCTGCCAAAAAGAAAAAAGGTCAACACAAACTGCCACCCATTGATGGTGATTTTTATAACCTGAGTCTAGAATTGACAGACAAACAACGCGAGGTGCAAATGAAGGTGCGCAACTTTATGGAAGATGAAGTCCAGCCTATTGCTAATGATTACTGGAACAGAGCAGCATTCCCACACGACTTGATCCCTAAAATGGCAAAGCTTAATATTGCTGGAGTTGCTTATCAAGGTTACGATTGTCCAGGAATGGATTTTGTTACTGAAGGAATTATTGCCGAAGAAATTGCTCGTGTAGATGTATCGATCTCAACATTCTTTGGCGTGCACAGTGGACTGGCAATGGGATCAATCTATATATGTGGTAGCGAGGAACAAAAGCAGGAATGGTTACCGCAAATGGCGCGGCTGGAAAAGATCGGTGCATTTGGACTGACAGAGCCTGAGGTTGGTAGCGGTATCGCCGGCGGCATGGAAACAAGCTGTAAATGGGATGGCGAGAATTGGATTCTTAATGGTCAGAAGAAATGGATAGGTAATGCCACGTTTGCTGATGTTATTGTCCTATGGGCACGTGATGAGGACTCTAATCAAGTGAAAGGATTCTTGATACGCAAAGGAAATCCAGGATACCACGCAGAAAAGATGGAAGATAAAATGGCGCTGCGCATTGTGCAAAACGCCTCCATCACGTTAACAAATTGCGTTATTCCAGAAAGCGATCGTTTGCAAAAAGCAGAAAGCTTTAAAGATACTGCCAAAGTACTGCGTATGACACGTGCTGGAGTTGCATGGCAAGCTGTAGGTTGTGCTCGCGGTGCTTATGAAAACGCTTTGAAGTACACTAAGAAGCGAGAACAGTTTGGTCGCCCTATTGCTAGTTTTCAGTTAGTTCAGAACCATCTAGTTGAAATGATTTCTAATCTGACTACGATGCAAACATTATGTTCAAGACTTAGTATTATGCAGGATCAAGGAATCTTAAAAGATGAGCATGCTTCACTCGCTAAGGTTATTTGTTCTATGCGTACTAGAGATATTGTTTCTAGGGCACGTGAAGTTATGGGCGGCAACGGTATTTTATTGGAACATAACGTCGCCAGATTTGTTGCAGATGCAGAAGCTATTTACAGCTATGAGGGAACTAAAGAGATCAATAGTTTAATTGTAGGTCGAGCGATTACTGGATATAGTGCGTTTGTGAGTTAAAAATCTCATGAATTACTAAGCTTTTACCAATTCACATATAAGGTTGACTTAAAGCGTGTGATTTTCCTTGAATTTGATCCTATTTTTAAAAGAAAAAATTATGAGTCAGAAAGGAATAACTACTATCAACCCAGCAACTGAAGAAAAACTCGAATTCTATCCATATTTAACAGATCATGAATTGACTGGTGCCATTGAAAAGTGTCATTCAGCATTTCTAGATTGGAAAACCAAGACTGTAGAAGAACGCGGCAAGGTTTTAAAATCCATTGGAAAGAAATTAGAAGAAAATAAAAATGATCTAGCTCAACTCATGACTGCCGAAATGGGAAAGCTGCTCTCTCAAAGTATTCAAGAAATTGAACTTTGTTCTGGTATCTGTGATCATACAGCTTCCATCGCTCCTAAAGAGTTAGCAGACGAAGAGCGTGAACTATCTAATGGTGGTCGTGGATTGATTACTCATTCTCCAATCGGTGTGATTTATGGAATCCAACCATGGAATTATCCTGCTTATCAGGTCATTAGATATGCTATTTCAAATCTTGCTGCTGGTAATGGCGTACTTCTTAAACATGCCGAATCTGTCGCAGGATCTGGTGAGAAAATCAGAGAGATTTTTGAAGCAGCAGGTTTACCTAAAAATTTGTTTACAACACTTATTATATCTCACGATCAATCGAATAAAGTGATTGAGAATGACTTAGTCCGTGGTGTAACCTTAACTGGAAGTCCTACTGCTGGTGAAATAATTGGAGCTCAAGCTGCAAAGCAATTGAAGAAAACAGTACTGGAATTGGGTTCAAATGATGCCTACATTGTTCTAGAAGATGCAGATCTTGAAATTGCTGTAGAAGCTTGTGTAAAAGGTAGAATCTATAATAATGGTGAAACTTGTATTGCCGCAAAACGATTTGTAGTGGTAGATGCAATTTATGAGGATTTCAAAACGGCTTTTGTAAAAGCCATGAAAGATATCAAACATGGTGATCCAACTAAGGATTCATCGGATATAGGACCAATGGCTCGTAAGGATTTGCGAGAGAAGCTACATGAGCAAGTAGAAAATAGTGTCGCTCATGGTGCCACTATTTTGTGTGGTGGTAAAATGCCAGAAGGAAAAGGATATTATTATCCTTCAACTGTTATGGAAAACGTGAAGCCAGGACAGCCAACTTATGATGACGAACTTTTCGGGCCAGTAGCATCACTAATAAAAGCTAAAGATGCTGATGATGCGATGCGTATTGCTAATGATAGCCGTTTCGGTCTAGGTGGTGGAATATTCACTAAAGATGAGGATAAAGCTTTTGAAATGGCAAGCAAACATTTTGATACAGGAATGGTGTTTGTAAACTCCTTCGGACTAGCACAACCTAACATGCCTTTTGGTGGTGTGAAGCGATCCGGTTATGGTCGTGAGCATGGAGGTTTTGGAATGAAAGAATTTGTGAATACAAAAGCTATTATGCGTTTAAAAAGCTAATACTATTGATTGTAATAAAAACCCACGGCTGCGCCGTGGGTTTTTTTATTACAGTAAATTCGATTATTCCATTGGGTCAAGCTCTTCTGTAGGATTCCAAAAAACTTTGAGAAACTCCTGTACTTGGTCATCTTCTACTTTTACACCTTCGTTTTCTAATAGTTGTTGCATAAGATTACTTCCTTGAAAGTGGTGTTTACCAGTGAGCAAACCTTTGCGATTCACTACTCTGTGCGCAGGTATATCTGGATGAGAATGTGCTCCATTCATAGCATAACCTACCGCACGACTACTGCGAGGAGCTCCTAAATAAGAAGCAATTGCTCCATAATTTGTAACTCTTCCTACTGGAATTTGTCTCGCAACATGATAAACCTTTTCAAAAAAATCGTCTGCCATTAGTTGATACGTATTAGAGTAAAGACTGCAATCGCAAACGTGAGTGCAGATAATATGTAGTGAATCTTCCTAGCAAAAGTATCACTGTCAAACTTGCACCTCTTAACGTATTTAATATAAGCGCATAACATTAAAAAAGTTCCAAGGGTTGCTCCGATAATAAAAAGATGTGCCATGGGAAATTCAAAAGTAAAAGCGTTCCTACTCGCAAGGAAAGAGCTAAATCCTATATAGAATGGAATAGGAAATATATTTAGAGCTGATAAAATAATGCCTTGACCAAACAATCGATAATCGGATTTGTGTAAGGTCTTGAATTCTGGTTTGCTATCCAGCCTGGCTCGTATAAAAAAGAATATACTAAGTCCAAAGAATATGATAATCGCAAACCGTTCTACTAAAAGTAACATGTCTGGATTAAGACTCAATAGCCTTGAAAAAAACACACCTATGTAAACCTGAGCCACAACAACGGTAGACGCTCCTATCGCAAACATGGTGGCAGCACGCATACCGCTTTTTACACTAATCTTTGCAGCCGTTAAATTGAGTAAACCTGGCGGTATTACTCCTAAAAAGCCTATACCAAAACCAAAGATCAAGTGTAAAAAATAAGTCATTAACGCAGTCTGAATTTCATATAGGTAATCGCTTTGCCGACCTCAAGATACTGCTTTTCATAGAATGTTTGTGTGCCGACCACTTCATCAGACGCTTCAGTATTGGTATAGATATTATGGTGAGCATAAAGAATTTCTGCGCCCAATCCTTCCAATAGGCCTAATGTGTAGCCGTGCATATATTCAGAATCAGTCTTCAAGTGAATGACGCCGTCAGGCTTTAGGACTTGCTTATATTTTGCTAAGAATTCAGGATTAGTCATGCGATGCTTAGTACGCTTGTACTTGATTTGCGGGTCTGGAAAGGTGATCCATATCTCTGATATTTCCGCTTTCGCGAAAGCGTAATCAACCAATTCTATTTGCGTTCTCAAGAAAGCCACGTTTTCCAAACCTTCTTCAATAGCAGTTTTTGCACCACGCCAGAATCGTGCTCCCTTAATG
>Ga0115567_10004165_pt1 | contig 14145 bp, 12 predicted proteins | sample COGITO_mtgs_1204_2_FD_88679 | JGI IMG/M metagenome (GOLD analysis project Ga0115567, IMG submission 88679) | Pelagic marine microbial communities from North Sea - COGITO_mtgs_120412 | ecosystem: Environmental > Aquatic > Marine > Epipelagic | place: Germany:Helgoland, sampling site Kabeltonne...
AGATTTTACAGTCTTAACAATACCTCTTTCAATCAACTTACGTATCACGAAAGGCTTGTATAATTCTGCAGCCATACCTTTTGGCAATCCACATTCAAATAATCTTAATTCTGGTCCAACAACAATTACCGAACGTGCTGAATAATCCACACGCTTACCAAGTAAGTTTTGACGGAAACGCCCTTGCTTTCCTTTCAATGAATCTGAAAGTGATTTCAACGGACGGTTACTGTCTGTTTTTACTGCTGAAGACTTACGCGTATTATCAAATAATGAATCTACGGATTCTTGAAGCATACGCTTCTCATTACGTAAAATTACCTCAGGAGCTTTGATTTCCATCAAACGCTTTAGACGGTTGTTACGAATAATTACACGACGGTACAGGTCATTTAAATCTGAGGTTGCAAAACGACCTCCATCAAGCGGCACCAATGGGCGTAATTCTGGTGGAATTACAGGAACCACTTTCATGATCATCCATTCTGGCCTGTTCTCACGATTCTTGTTAGCATCACGCAGTGCTTCAACTACTTGAAGACGCTTTAATGCTTCTGTTTTACGTTGTTTAGAAGTTTCGTTATTTGCCTTATGTCTCAATTCAAAAGAAAGTGCATTAAGGTCAATACGGTTTAATAATTCGATCAAACATTCAGCACCCATCTTAGCGATGAATTTGTTTGGATCTGCATCATCTAAATATAAATTTTCTTGTGGAAGACTGTCTAGAATGTTTAAATATTCTTCTTCCGTTAGGAAATCAAGTTTTTGTACTGGTTCTCCTTCTTCATTTTTTGCAATACCTGGCTGAATTACTACATAACGCTCGTAGTAAATAATCATGTCCAGTTTTTTTGACGGAAGCCCTAAAAGGTATCCAATCTTGTTAGGCAAACTTCTAAAGTACCAAATGTGTGCTACTGGCACAACAAGGTTAATGTGCCCTACACGGTCACGACGTACCTTCTTTTCAGTTACCTCTACACCACAACGATCACAAACGATTCCCTTGTAGCGAATTCTTTTATATTTACCACAGGCACATTCGTAATCCTTTACAGGACCAAAAATACGCTCACAGAAAAGACCGTCACGCTCAGGTTTGTGCGTACGGTAGTTAATTGTTTCAGGCTTTAAGATTTCACCTCTAGATTCTGCTAAAATAGATTCTGGTGAAGCTAAACCGATCGAAATTTTATTAAATTTCTTCTGTTGTTGTTCGTTATTATTTCTTGCCATAATGCTTTTTTTCAGTATTCAGTAAATAGTAGCCAGTAGCCAGTACGCTTTTTACTGCGTACTGAATACTGATTACTGAAATTTTATTCTTCTAATCTAATGTCTAATCCTAGACCTTTCAATTCGTGCATTAACACGTTGAACGATTCTGGCAGACCTGGTTCTGGCATTGCTTCTCCTTTAACGATACTTTCGTACGTTTTAGCTCTACCTATCACATCATCCGACTTCACTGTCAAGATTTCTCTTAGTGTTGCTGAAGCACCATAGGCTTCCAGTGCCCAAACTTCCATCTCACCAAAACGCTGACCACCAAACTGTGCTTTACCACCTAATGGTTGTTGTGTAATTAATGAGTACGGTCCTATGGAACGTGCGTGCATCTTATCATCTACCATGTGACCCAGTTTCAACATATAAATCACACCTACTGTTGCAGGTTGATCAAAACGTTGTCCTGTACCACCATCAAAAAGATACGTATGTCCATATCTTGGAATTCCAGCTTCATCTGTCAACTCATTGATCTGGTCTATAGTTGCTCCGTCAAAAATAGGGGTCGCATATTTGCGTCCTAGTTTTTGTCCAGCCCATCCAAGCACCGTTTCATAGATTTGACCAATATTCATACGTGATGGCACCCCAAGTGGGTTCAACACGATATCTACTGGTGTTCCATCTTCTAAGAAAGGCATGTCCTCTTCTCTAACGATACGTGCAACAATACCTTTGTTACCATGACGTCCCGCCATCTTATCACCTACCTTTAATTTACGTTTTTTCGCGATATATACCTTCGCAAGTTTTAAGATACCTGATGGTAACTCATCCCCTACAGAGATTGTAAATTTCTCACGACGTAAGTTTCCTTGAAGATCGTTTTCTTTAATTTTATAATTGTGCATTAAATCTGCTACCAATGCATTGGTCTCGTCATCTGTTGCCCAAGTTCCGCCTGTTAAGTGAATGTAGTCATCTACCGCATTTAACATTTTTAGCGTGTACTTTTTACCTTTAGGGTATATAACCTCACCAAGATCGTTCATCACGCCTTGTGCTGTTTTTCCACCTACGATAGTAAAAAGCTTCTCGGTCAACACCTCTTTTAAGGCATCAAACTTCGCATCGTATTTTACCTCTAATGCAGCGATATCTTCTTTATCTTTTGCTCTCTTGCGCTTATCTTTGACAGCACGAGCAAAAAGTTTTTTATCTATAACAACACCTCTTAACGATGGTGAAGCTTTTAAAGAAGCATCTTTTACATCTCCAGCTTTATCACCAAAGATGGCACGAAGTAATTTTTCTTCTGGTGTAGGGTCGCTTTCTCCTTTTGGAGTAATCTTACCTATTAATATATCACCAGGTTTTACTTCTGCTCCAACGCGGATCATACCATGTTCATCAAGGTCTTTTGTAGCCTCTTCTGAAACGTTAGGAATATCATTAGTTAATTCTTCATTCCCTAATTTAGTATCTCTAACTTCCAATGAATATTCATCAATATGAATAGAAGTAAAGATATCTTCACGCACTACTTTTTCAGAAATTACGATGGCATCCTCAAAGTTATAACCTTTCCAAGGCATAAAGGCTACTTTCATATTTCTACCCAATGCTAATTCCCCTTTTTCGGTTGCATACCCTTGGCAAAGTACTTGTCCTTTCTTAACGCGATCGCCTTTTCTAACAATAGGCTTCAAGTTAATAGAGGTACTTTGGTTTGTTTTTCTAAATTTTACCAGATTATACGTTCTGTTGTCTGTATCAAAACTAACCATACGCTCTTCTTCGGTACGGTCGTATTTGATGGTAATTTCGTTTGCATCAACATACTCCACTACTCCATCACCTTCTGCATTGATCAATACACGCGAATCACTAGCAATTTGTCTTTCTAATCCAGTTCCTACGATAGGAGAATCTGCAATTAATAAAGGCACTGCCTGGCGCATCATGTTAGATCCCATCAAGGCACGGTTTGCATCATCATGTTCCAAAAACGGAATTAACGAAGCCGAGATAGACGAAATCTGGTTTGGTGCCACATCGGCATAATTCACAGTCTTAGGATCTACTACCGGGAAGTCACCTTCCATACGTGCAATTACACGATCGGTATCAATCTGACCATCCTTTTTTAAAGGAATGTTAGCTTGTGCTATTAATTGTCCTTCTTCTTCTTCAGCTGAAAGATATTGTGGTTCATTCTTGAAATCAATTTTACCTTCCGTAACTTTACGATAAGGTGTTTCAATAAAACCAAGATTGTTCACTTTAGCATATACTGAAAGTGAAGATATCAATCCAATGTTTGGTCCTTCAGGAGTTTCAATAGGACATAATCTTCCGTAGTGTGTATAGTGCACATCACGAACCTCAAATCCTGCTCTTTCTCTTGATAAACCACCTGGTCCCAGGGCTGATAAACGACGCTTGTGCGTAATTTCGGCCAATGGATTGGTTTGATCCATGAATTGAGATAATTGGTTTGTTCCGAAGAATGAATTAATTACTGAAGACAAGGTCTTCGCATTAATTAAATCTATAGGTGTAAATACTTCGTTGTCACGAACATTCATTCGCTCACGAATAGTTCTTGCCATACGAGCCAACCCTACTCCAAACTGAGATGATAACTGCTCTCCTACGGTACGTACACGACGGTTAGATAGGTGATCAATATCATCGATCTCTGCTTTAGAGTTAATCAACTCAATTAAATATTTTACAATGGTAATGATATCCAATTTGGTCAAGACTTGCTTGTCCATTTCGATATCAAGACCCAATTTCTTGTTCATACGGTAACGTCCTACCTCTCCTAAGTTATATCTCTGATCTGAGAAAAACAACTTATTGATGATACCACGAGCAGTCTCCTCATCTGGCGGTTCAGCGTTACGTAATTGTCTGTATATGTGTTCTACCGCTTCTTTTTCAGAATTGGTAGGATCCTTTTGTAATGTATTGTGGATAATAGCGTAATCTGCTAAATGATTATCCTCTTTATGTAAAAGGATGGTCTTAGAACCAGAATCCATAATCTCTTCGATATGGTCTTTGTCTAAAACAGTATCACGATCCAATACAATTTCGTTTCTTTCAATAGAAACCACTTCACCTGTATCTTCATCTACAAAATCCTCATGCCAAGTTTTAAGCACACGTGCGGCTAACTTACGGCCTAAGTATTTCTTTAATCCAGTTTTTGATGCTTTTACTTCTTCAGCAAGATCAAATATTTCAAGAATATCTTTATCTCTTTCAAATCCGATAGCGCGGAAAAGCGTTGTTACTGGTAATTTTTTCTTTCTATCGATATACGCGTACATAACGCTATTGATATCGGTAGCAAATTCTATCCATGATCCTTTAAAAGGAATCACACGGGCAGAATATAATTTTGTTCCATTAGCGTGGAAAGATTGTCCAAAGAAAACACCAGGCGAACGGTGTAACTGAGATACAACAACACGTTCTGCACCATTGATACAAAAAGTACCTGCAGGGGTCATATAAGGAATAACACCTAGGTAAACATCCTGAACGATCGTTTCAAAATCTTCATGTTCTGGATCTGTACAATATAATTTTAGACGTGCTTTTAGTGGCACACTATACGTAAGTCCACGCTCTATACACTCTTGTAATGAGTATCTTGGCGGGTCTACGAAATAATCTAAAAATTCTAATACGAACTGGTTGCGCGTATCTGTAATTGGGAAATTCTCTAAGAAGGTTTTGTAAAGTCCTTCTTGGCCTCTTTCTTCTGACTTAGTTTCCAGTTGGAAAAAATCCTGAAAGGATTTAATCTGGATATCCAGAAAATCCGGATAATCCGGCTTGTTCTGTACAGAGGAAAAATTCAATCTTTCAGTTTGCGTTGCTGACATCTATGGACGGAATTTTAATTAAAATAAATAGTGTGCGCGTATACAATTATAGGTTCACCTTTATATACGCAAAATGGTTTAGGTCTTTCCGAAGCGATTCGGAAGACCTAAACCTTAAGGTTTGGAGTTGTGAGAGCTTACTTAAGCTCAACCTCTGCTCCTGCTTCTTCTAATTGAGCTTTAAGTGCTTCTGCTTCGTCTTTAGATACACCTTCCTTAATTGGAGAAGGAGCATTATCAACTAATCCTTTTGCGTCTTTAAGACCAGCTCCAGTAAGTTCTTTTACCAGTTTTACAACTGCTAATTTAGAACCACCAGCTGCTGTAAGAATTACGTCGAATTCAGTCTTTTCATCAGCGGCGTCTTCACCAGCACCACCACCAGCAGCAACAGCTACAGCTGCAGCAGCAGGCTCGATACCATACTCATCTTTTAATATAGTAGCTAATTCATTAACCTCTTTTACGGTTAAATTAACTAATTTTTCTGCGAAATCTTTTAAATCTGCCATTTTCTATCGTTTTTAAAAATTGTAATTTATTATGTATTTATTAGTGCTAATTTTATGTTACCCTTCTCTTTCTGAAAGGGTTTTAACAATACCTGCAATCGTACTACCACCACTCTTAAGTGCAGAGATAACGTTTTTAGCAGGGGATTGTAACAATCCAATGATGTCTCCAATAAGCTCTTCTCTAGACTTGATGTCTACAAGGGCGTCTAATTGATCATCACCTACGTAAATTGCTTCTTCGATGAAAGCTCCTTTTAATAATGGTTTATCAGATTTTTTTCTGAATTCTTTAATAACTTTAGCTGGCGCGTTGCTAGCTTCAGAAACCATTAGTGAAGTGTTGCCTTTTAAAACTCCGGATAATTCTCCAAAGTCTTTATCACAACTTTCCATCGCTTTTGCAAGCAAGGTATTCTTTACTACATTTAACTTAACACCGGCTTTAAAACAAGCACGACGTAAGTTTGTAGTAGCACCTGCATCCAGTCCTGAAATATCTGCTAAATAAATAGTAGCATTTTCGGACAACTGTGCAGTTAAAGTTTCTATTACCTGTGATTTTTCTTCTCTTGTCATATCTTAGAAATTTTACTGCTCAGTAAACCTTTTGGTATCAATTTCTACAGAAGGACTCATCGTCGAGGACATAAAAATGCTCTTAATGTAAATTCCCTTTGCAGCCTGAGGCTTTAATTTTACAAGTGTCGTTAATAATTCTCTTGCGTTTCCTGCAATTTTATCTGCATCAAAAGATGCTTTTCCAACTGCTGCATGCACAATACCGTTTTTCTCAACTTTGAAGTCGATTTTACCAGCTTTTACATCTGAAACCGCTTTAGCAACGTCCATAGTTACAGTACCAGTCTTTGGGTTAGGCATTAATCCACGAGGTCCTAAAACACGGCCTAATGGTCCTAATTTACCCATAACACTTGGCATGGTAACGATAACGTCAACATCTGTCCATCCTCCTTTTATCTTATCGAGGTACTCGTCTAAACCAACGTAATCTGCACCGGCTTCTTTAGCTTCAGCTTCCTTATCTGGAGTTACTAAGGCTAATACCTTTACATCTTTACCTGTACCGTGAGGTAAGGTAACAACACCTCTAACCATTTGGTTCGCTTTACGTGGATCCACGTTAAGACGTACCGCCAAGTCTACAGAGGCATCAAAATTTACTTTGGTGATTTCTTTTATTAAAGCAGAAGCCTCGGCAACAGTATAGGTTCTATCCTCTACCATTAATCGGGTTTCTTTTTGCTTTTTTGTTAATCTTGCCATTTTATAGATTCTTTTACTAGGTTAAAAAGGTGCAGCACCTTTAACTTTCACACCCATTGATCTTGCAGTACCAGCTACCATTTTCATAGCAGACTCTACGGTAAACGCATTAAGATCGGGCATTTTGTCTTCTGCAATTGCTCTTACTTGATCCCAAGAGATAGTTGCTACCTTTTTAATGTGTGGCTCACCAGACCCTTTTTTGGTCTTAGCAGCTTCAAGGATTTGTACCGCAGCAGGAGGGGTCTTAATAACAAAGTCAAAAGACTTGTCTTTATACACCGTAATCTGTACTGGTAATACTTTACCTTGTTTATCTTGAGTTCTAGCATTAAACTGCTTACAGAACTCCATAATGTTCACACCGGCAGCACCTAAAGCTGGTCCAACTGGTGGAGACGGATTAGCCGCTCCTCCACGAACTTGCAACTTTACTACTTTACCTATTTCTTTTGCCATTTTCTAAATTTTAATGTGGTCTTTTCTTGAGTGGAAGCCTAAGAAATCACCTATTTTATAGCGTGTAACAATTAAACTTTTTCTACTTGCATATAGCTTAATTCCAATGGTGTCTTTCTTCCGAAGATCTTAACCATCACTTCAAGCTTACGCTTTTCTTCATTTATTTTTTCTACGGTACCGTTGAAACCATTAAAAGGCCCATCGATAACTTTTATTGTCTCACCAATGATGAAAGGAATATTAACGCTATCATCTTGCACTGCCAACTCATCTACCTTACCTAACATCCTGTTTACTTCAGATTGTCTTAATGGTACGGGCTCTCCTCCTTTGGTTTCTCCCAAGAAACCAATCACTCCGTTCACAGATTTTATAATGTGTGGTATCTCTCCTGCCAATGTCGCTTGGACCATAATATAGCCTGGAAAGAAAACACGCTCTTTGTTCACTTTCTTTCCGTTGCGAATTTGGATTACCTTTTCAGTAGGAACCAGGATCTGTTCAATATAATCCTCAAGATTTAAACGTGTAATCTCAGATTCGAGATACTCCTTAATCTTGTTTTCCTGTCCACTTACTGAACGGACAACATACCACTTTTTTGTACTTTTTGTTTCAGTCATCATTACGACTTGATCCAGTTAAAATAAGCCTCAATAACACCACTAAAAACGGTATCTACACCCCATACTGCCAAAGCGAGTACTACTGAAAATACTGCCACAATAACGGTAAGACGTTGCGCTTCAGCCCAAGGAGTCCATGTTACGTGGTTTTTTAGTTCGCTATAAGATTCTTTTATATAATTTACCATTATCAATTGGTGTTTAATGTTTTTCTGAAGAAATGAATTAAAAAATACCTTTCTTAAAAATTGCACACTTCGACTTCGCTCAGTGCGGGCTTGTTGCGGGACTTACTTCGATACGCTTTTCAGAAAAATAAAAACCTACTCAGTATAAAATTCTCGCCTCGCCATAATTTAAAAATTGAATAACTGTTCTATTCAATTTAACTCTTGCACGGGTTGCGAGACTCGAACTCACGACACCTGGTTTTGGAGACCAGTGCTCTACCAACTGAGCTAAACCCGTATAGGGCGTTTAAAACACTCACTAAGGAGCTAAACCCGTTATAAAAGTCAAGGCGTCACGCTAAATAGCGCGACACCTTTACTTATATTTATTGACTTTAATTAGTCTAAAATTTCAGTAACCTGACCAGCACCTACTGTTCTACCACCCTCACGGATTGCAAAACGTAAACCTACACTCATCGCAATCGCTTGAATAAGCTCTACGTGAATTGTCAAGTTGTCTCCTGGCATTACCATTTCAACACCTTCTGGAAGAGAAATATTTCCAGTAACATCAGTTGTACGTACGTAAAACTGTGGACGGTAGTTATTATGGAATGGAGTGTGACGTCCACCTTCTTCTTTCTTCAATACATAAACCTCAGCTTTAAACTTAGCGTGTGGTGTTACAGAACCAGGCTTAGTGATTACCATCCCACGAGAGATTTGTGATTTTTCAATACCTCTTAACAAGATACCAGCATTATCTCCTGCCTCACCTCTATCAAGGATTTGACGGAACATTTCAATACCAGTAATTGTAGAAGTTAATTTTTGAGCTCCCATACCAATGATCTCAACAGGATCTCCAGTGTTTGCAACACCAGTCTCAATACGACCAGTTGCTACAGTACCACGACCTGTTATAGAGAATACATCCTCGATAGGCATTAAGAAAGGCTTATCGATTTCACGTTCTGGCTCTTCGATCCAAGTATCAACAGCTGCCATTAATTCTATTACAGTATCAACCCATTTTTGCTCACCGTTTAATGCACCAAGTGCAGAACCAGCGATTACAGGTCCATTATCACCATCATACTCGTAGAAAGATAAAAGATCTCTGATCTCCATCTCAACAAGTTCTAATAATTCTTCATCATCAACCATATCCACTTTGTTCATAAACACAACGATACGTGGAATACCTACTTGGCGTCCAAGAAGGATATGCTCACGTGTTTGTGGCATTGGTCCATCTGTTGCAGCTACAACTAAGATAGCACCGTCCATTTGTGCAGCACCAGTTACCATGTTCTTTACGTAATCGGCGTGACCAGGACAGTCAACGTGTGCGTAGTGACGATTTGCAGTTTGATACTCTACGTGTGAAGAGTTAATTGTTATACCTCTTTCTTTTTCTTCTGGTGCGTTGTCAATCTGGTCGAAAGATCTTGCTTCAGAATATCCAGCATCAGCCATACATTTAGTAATAGCTGCTGTTAAAGTTGTTTTACCGTGATCTACGTGTCCAATTGTACCTACATTTAAGTGAGGCTTCGAACGATCATATGTTGCTTTTGCCATTTTGTATTAATTTAATCTTAGTTATATAATAGTGTTATTCTTTGTCTAAACTGTTGAGCCAATGATGAGATTTGAACTCATGACCTCTTCCTTACCAAGGAAACGCTCTACCCCTGAGCTACACCGGCGTAAAGTATTCTATCTTCTCCTTACTAAAACAAGGAAGAGATTCCTGCCTTCACAGGAATTTATTAGAGCGGGAGACCAGGTTCACTTCGACTACGCTCAGTATAAACTTCTCACCAACCCATTAATTTCATTTAACACTATTTCTAAAATAAATAGTGTTTATTTGAATGAACTTAGAGCGGGAGACCAGGTTCGAACTGGCGACATTCAGCTTGGAAGGCTGACGCTCTACCAACTGAGCTACTCCCGCTTTTTATTAATTTTCAAAATTTCAATACGCTTTTAAAGTGAAATATGCTTCAAAAACGAGTGCAAAGATAATGATTAATACATGATTAACAAAACCTTTAACCTTCATTTAGGATTAACTCCTAATGGTTGTGGGGAGAGCAGGATTCGAACCTGCGAAGACGTAGTCAGCAGATTTACAGTCTGCCCTCGTTGGCCGCTTGAGTATCTCCCCTTTTTGCCAAATTTGAATTTAGAAATCTAAACTCAAAATAAATCAATTTGTCAAAATTAAAGAGCCGATGGAGGGACTCCCTTCGACTACGCTCAGGATAAACTTCGCGTCCCAACTAACTTTTGTCTTAACCTTAAAACTCAGTTAATTTCCTGATGCACTTTCAAAATTTCAAGAGCCGATGGAGGGACTCGAACCCACGACCTGCTGATTACAAATCAGCTGCTCTAGCCAGCTGAGCTACATCGGCTTTTTATACTTTTTTAAGCTGAATAATTCGGCATAAAAAAGTCCGCTATTTCTAACGGACTGCAAATGTAGAGAATTTTTGTTTTCCACAAAACTTTTTTCAAAAAAAATGTATAAAAATTATACTTTATTTTAAGTTCCTTGGATGCGTATTGCCATACACCTTTTTTAAAGAAGCAATACTGTTATGTGTATACACTTGTGTAGATGCCAGGCTCGCATGACCAAGCAACTCTTTAACCGCATTCAGATCAGCTCCTTCGTTTAAGAGATGTGTGGCAAATGAATGCCTTAAAATATGTGGGCTCCGTTTTACTTTCTCTGACGTTAAACTAAAATAAGAATTAATAACTCGGTATACGAGAGTCTCATAAATCTTATCTCCTTTAGAAGTTAACAATAGGGTGTTTTTATCGCTAATTAAAGTAAGCGCACTCCGTTCCTTTAGATACCGATTATATGTCTCCAGCACCGATGGAAGCAGGGGTACAATACGCTCTTTATTTCGCTTCCCTAATACCTTAACCGATTTTTGAGCTGCTGAAATAGAACGCAACGTTAAATTCACTAATTCTGCTCGGCGCATTCCTGTAGTATAAAACAACTCTACGATCAATTTATTACGCAATGCTTCAAAACCGTCTGCCGCCTCCAGCAAATCAATCACGGCTTCGATCTCTTTTTCAGAAAAAGGTATTTGTATTTTTTTTGCCGTTTTTAATGCTTTGTGCTTTGCTAAAGGATTTTCCTCAATCTGTTTTGTTTTTAGCAGAAACTTATAGTATGACTTTAAAGCTGAAATTTTACGGTTAACACTTCGGTTTGAAACACCGTTTTCAACCAGCGAAACAATCCAACTTCGTATCATGCTATAATTTACCCGAGAAATATTGGTCTCCTCAAAGGACGCTGCTACAAAACTTGAAAAATTTTCAAGATCATTTTTATACGCCGTAATGGTATGGACGGCATATTTTTTTTCTAAAGTTAGGTATGCTAGAAATTTTGGGAGTGACATGAAGCTGATTTCAATTTAAAAATACACTTTTTACGGCATAAAAAAATCCGTTAGACACTAAATCTAACGGATTTTTCTTTATCATTAAAGCATTAATTAGGAGCAATAGGCGCTACTCTTTCACACTTGCAGGACGCCTGCGTTAAAAAACTACTATTATTACAACATGCATAAAATCCCGCTCCGCATGAGACAGAACAACTAGAAGAACTGCCTCCTCCACTAGTTGAACAGGATGTAGCTCCTTCCCCACCATTGTCACATGATCGGGACTTAGCATGAGCGCTTGTTACAAAACCCAATGCAGATACTTCTTTTTTCAAATTTAAAAACGTAATATTTTCAAAATCTGCACTGTTCTTTGGAAATGTATAATGCATTATACCAGTACCCACTACATTCGACACAAAAGAAAAATTATTTTTCATTTGAGAAACTATCAACTCAGATTCCTCTTTTTTTAAATAAAACATAACATTATTTCCAGATTTATCTTCAAGATATAAAACATGGTCTAAAAAATAAACCTCAGAGATCGATTTTAGACCTGTGGATTGGCTTGCTCCCTGTACTACAAATAAATGTTTGTCTTGATCGGTTTCAGTATAAACATTAAAATTGTTTTGAGAGTCACTCCATTGTTCAAAATTTCCTCCCAAAATAATCGGATTCATAAATTTTGAGGTATCAACATTACTACTCATTTTTGTGGAAAAGTTGAATTCCTCAGAACTTACTTCGTTATCTTGAGAGCAACCAAGAACGAAAAAGGACAGAAATAAGCATTTAAATAAAAGCGCCCTAACATTTGTTTTCATAACATGATAATTAAGTTTAGATTAGAAATTATTAAAATATAAAAAACTGACTGCCAGTACTTAAATTTAAACAAAAACAGAATAGCTGTAACAACAGGAATGTTAAAAAAAAGTTAATTTACTCCATAAAAAAATCCGTTAGACACTAAATCTAACGGATTTTATATAATTGAAGGTAAATAGATTCCTGCCTTCGCAGGAACTTGCTAAATTTCTTCAGCGTCTCTAAGTCCTTGTATGTATTCTGCTTTCTGCACTTCTTTTCTACGAACTACAGATGGCTTTGTGAAAGCCTGTCTTGCTCTAAGTTGGCGCATTGTTCCTGTACGATCAAATTTACGCTTAAAACGCTTTAGCGCTCTATCGATATTCTCTCCGTCTTTTATTGGTATTATTAACATAGTACTTAACCTCCTCTCTTTTGGACGGCAAATATAAAGAGATTTTAGATACTAGCCATCAAATTTTAGTTTTTTTATTGTTTGATAAATTTCTTTACTGAAAACAAAAACTATTCCTTATACAACCCAGCCCGCCTACTTAAGTCTTTAATGAGCTTCTCTTCTTCTTCACTTTCGAGCAGCACATTATAGGTCTTCCAAAATTCTGTGTTGTAAGGACGCAGCTTAAAGATATCGTTAGACCATTCTGCAGTCAACGCCTGATTTACAATTTCTGGATCATTAATGGTTTCAGTAAAAAGAATTTCTTGTATTGTGTAGTAAAATTGTTCTTCTTTCTCTTTACGAAGTTCCTCGGCCGTTTTCTCTTCTTGGTCTGAAGAACGATCGCCAATATTTACCAACTTGGGCGTTTCATAATATATATAGTTGGGATACATTTTCTCGTCATATTGGGTATAGCTGATTACTAATTTATGATTCAACTGTGTACCAAAAAGACTTTTACTTCTTTTCTTCTGAACTTCGGAAGCAGCGACCAACTCATATTCTATCTTCTTAAACGCGTAGGTGTCCCAATGAATAAAGAGCCAGCCTTTAGGCTCAAAACCTTCGTTGTAAATTCCGTCGGTATTCAAGCCGACAAAATCTTTACCGGCCGAAATTTTTATTTTGTACAATTTCCTGCCATCATCCACCAAAACCGTATCTAGCGTAAACTGATGGTTTTCTAATATATTCTCACCAAATAATGCTTTAGAAGCTATCGAATTTCGCACCAAGTTGAGCTTTCCTTTAAACAGATTGTCCATCCCGTTGATACGTTCATCATTCCACTTTATGGCCTTGACTAAAGAAGTGGTTGCTATAGTATCCCGATCTAATTTCCGCGATTTTAAAGAAATGTTCTTGGCGTTGCTTTTTAAATAAGAATAATAGGTAAAAAGACTATCCACATCCCGTAGATCATAGCTTTTACGGGTTTCGTCCACGTTGATCTTTAAATTCTCTTTAGCACCCGAGGCATAGCTGGAATCATAAATTGTAAGCGCACTTTCAATAAGCCACTTGTACTCGTTTTTATTGCGTTCTCTATGTCTTAAAAAAGCTTTTTGAAGATAGGGCTCTTCTGGTAAGTTATTAGGCAATCTCTCGATCGCTCGCAATACAATATCATTGCCCGTTTTAGGGCGGGTTTCTGCTACGATCAATACTTCATCCAATGAAGCTACGTCTTCTTCTAAAAATATATCTTGTGTAAAATCAAAATCTGGGATGGCTGCTTTAA
>Ga0115567_10004166_pt1 | contig 14145 bp, 11 predicted proteins | sample COGITO_mtgs_1204_2_FD_88679 | JGI IMG/M metagenome (GOLD analysis project Ga0115567, IMG submission 88679) | Pelagic marine microbial communities from North Sea - COGITO_mtgs_120412 | ecosystem: Environmental > Aquatic > Marine > Epipelagic | place: Germany:Helgoland, sampling site Kabeltonne...
GGGCAAGGGCTTTAAAGCCTAGGGTTCGAGCAAAGGCAGTTTGTTCGCAACACCGTTCCACTTGTCGGCATCATCGGGTGCGGGTTTCAATTCTATAATATTCGGCCACTGCTGGCTTAAATCAGCATTAATCGCTAGGTATTCGTGTTGATCTTCTGGCAGTTCTGTATCTTGATAAATTGCATCAGCAGGACATTCTGGCACACACAATGCGCAATCTATACAAATCACAGGGTCGATGACTAGAAAATTAGGTCCTTCAAAAAAAGCATCTACCGGACAAACGGCAACACAGTCAGTGTATTTACATTTAATGCAATTGTCGGTTACTACAAAGGTCATGACGGACTAACTATTGAATTCTTAAGTATACCGACAAGTTTAAAGAACGCCGTCTAAAACACAAGTTCGTTTACAAAATTGTTAGGCCTTTTAATACTCACTCCGTCATCTACACAAAATTAGTACAGGTGACGGTGATTGTTTTCTGAGCCTATAGTTAATTCTTATGTGGCTATTAGCTTGGTATCGATTCTAATTGGCATAACAATACCCCTATACAACGATAGGTTTGTGTGGCAAAGCGCTCAACTATACCGCTTGAGCGGCTATCTAAAAAAACCCAAGTGATTTAAAATACCAAGCCCTGACAGAAAGGCTGTCTGGGGTTTTTAATGAGTGCCTCTAATATGCTGCGTTTAACCGATATAAAATTACCTCTTAATCACGATGAGGAAGCACTTGAGCTTGCTATTTTAAGCAAACTCAATATTGAGAAAAACCAGTTAGTGTCATTTAGCTTATTCAAACGCGGCTACGACGCGCGCAATAACAAAAATATCCAACTCATTTATACTCTCGACGTCGACGTGACTGAGCAAGATGAACTACTAGCGCACTTCGCAGATGACCAACATGTGCGCGTAACACCCGACATGCGCTATAAGTTTGTCGCCCAAGCGTCGCCAGAGCTTAAGCACAGGCCGGTGGTTATTGGCCTTGGTCCGTGTGGTTTGTTTGCCGCATTAATTTTGGCTCAAATGGGATTCAAACCTATTATTCTTGAACGTGGAAAAGAAGTGCGCGAACGCACCAAAGACACCTTTGGATTTTGGCGTAAAAAACCGCTAAATCCTGAGTCGAATGTGCAGTTTGGCGAAGGCGGTGCGGGTACTTTTTCCGATGGCAAACTGTATAGCCAAGTTAAAGACAGGAAACACTATGGCCGCAAGGTACTACATGAATTTGTAGCGGCTGGCGCCCCTGAAGAAATAATGTACGTAAGTAAGCCGCATATTGGCACCTACAAGTTAGTCAACGTGGTGGAGAAGATGCGTAAGCAAATTCTTGAACTAGGGGGGGAGTTTCGCTTTAGTACTAGGGTAGAAAAATTAGACTTAGAAACAAGCGGTACTAATCATAAAATCAAAGGGCTGCACTTATCTGACGGCGATTATTTAGCCTGCAAACAAGTCATTTTAGCTATTGGTCACAGCGCCCGTGACACCTTTACAGCACTTTACGAACAAGGCGTTTATATTGAAGCTAAACCTTTTTCCGTAGGCTTTCGAATTGAACATGAACAAAGCATGATTGATGCATGCCGCTTTGGCGAAAATGCCGGTAACCCAATTTTAGGCGCAGCCGATTATAAATTAGTCCATCATTGTAAAAACGGTCGTACAGTCTACAGTTTTTGTATGTGCCCCGGCGGCACTGTGGTGGCTGCAGCCTCTGAGCCAGGTAAAGTCGTCACAAACGGTATGAGCCAATATTCTCGTCATGAACGAAACGCCAATAGTGCGATTGTTGTGGGTATTACACCAAATGAAGATTATCCCGGCCATCCACTTGCTGGCATTGAGTTACAACGAAAATTAGAGGCATTAGCGTTTGAAGTAGGAGGCGAGAATTACCATGCGCCAGCGCAGTTAATTGGGGATTTTTTAACTGGTAAGCCTAGTGCAGAATTAGGAGAGGTAAAACCGTCGTATACGCCCGGCATTACCCTTACAGATTTGAGTAAAGTTGTCCCCGACTATGTTAGCGCCGCTATTCGCGAGGCTATTCCAGCTTTTGAGCGTCAAATTAAAGGCTTTGCCAAAGCCGACGGTTTACTCACCGGCGTTGAAACACGCACATCGTCACCTATTTGCATTAAGCGAGATAAAAGCTACCAAAGCGTTAATGTGCAAGGCCTTTATCCTGCTGGCGAAGGAGCAGGATATGCTGGGGGAATATGGTCTGCGGGGATCGATGGCATACGCGTCGCCGAGGCTGTTGCATTAGCAGTCGTTGAAAGTGAGTAGTACTAACGAATACATTCAACTATATAAATTACTTAGTGAAAATGAGTGACTCAGTGATTGCGAGCATTCGTGTTAATATAAGATCATCAATAGTGATTAATAGTATTGTAAGTCACGCGCTATAATATATGATCATTCAATTAGTTAGCAAAAGGCCTAATATGAAAATTCTTGTCGTTATTGTCACACTATTTTTAACTGCCTGTAACAGTACCCAAGGTTTATCGGTTTATTCATTTACCAATGCTGAAGCAGAGTCTGTGCTTACTCAGCAAATACCCAAACTTAGCCAAGAGGTGAAATTAATGGGTATACCCGTTCAGTTTGATGTAAAAGATTTAAGTGTCAACATTGGCCCAGACAACCGCGATATTGTTATATTAGGCGTTGATTCTAGCGCGATAATAAATGCTTTTGTTATTAAGTATCCAGTGGGCTTGAAGCTGAAAATAGAAGGTAATCCCTTTTATGACAGCAAAGAAAAAGCCGTGTTTTTGCGCAACATAAAGTTACTTGACTCAACGGTGGATGCTGGTGGGTATACCGGTAGTTTAGGGCTGCTTAACAACGAAGTTATGGGCGTTATAAATCGGTTTTTAGAAACCACACCCGTTTATAGATTAGATATGAACAATTCTAAAATAGCACTTTTGAGTAAATTACCGCTAGATATGAAGGTAGTTGAAGGTGCGATTAGACTCGTTCCGAGCTTATAAAACTGCGACAGCGATAATTATCATCAAGGGCACAGAATATTTTCCGTGCCCTTGGTGATACTAATATCCTTGTGCAACTATGGCGTCTGCAAGCCGTCTAAAACCTACTATGTTAGCAGCCTGCACGTAGTTGGTTTGTTTGTTACCTTGCTCCAGACTTTCACTAACACAAGCCGCGTGAATATCACTCATTTTTTGCTGAAGCCTAAGATCTAAATTTTCTTCGTTTTCATAGCGTAACGCCGTATTCTGTTGCATTTCAAAGCCCGATACAATAACGCCACCAGCATTAGCCGCTTTGCCCGGTGCATATTTTAGCTTACTACTCAGTAAAACAGCAGATGCATCTTTAGTGCAGGGCATGTTTGCACCTTCAACTAAGCCAAATGTAATATTTTTAACGATTTGCTTTGCAGTTTTCTTATCTATCTCGTTTTGCGTTGCGCAAGGTATGGCAATATCAGCTTCAATATCCCATGGAGTAGCATTGGCTTTGTAGGTCAGTTTCTCTTTTTTGCCTAATGCTTTTAAAGCGTTGTCTTCTAATTCACCCTCGTCAATTAGCCAATTAACATGCGAAAGTTGCAGACCCGATTCGCACATAAGCATACCCCTACTATTTGATAGACTCAATACACATGCGCCTTGTTCAATCGCTTTTTTGGCCGCGTGCAGTGCTACATTACCTGCGCCTGATATTATCAATGACTTGCCTTTTATGCTGTCGCCTTCTGCTTTTAGCATTTCGGATAGAAAATATATAATACCAAAGCCTGTTGCTTGGGTTCTAAGCGCAGAACCGCCAAGTGTGAGTGGCTTACCCGAAATCGCGCCGTCAAAAGACTGTGTTAAGCGAACATATTCGCCATACATATAGCCTAGTTCTGTGTCGCCAACATTAATGTCTCCTGCAGGTACATCTGTATAAGGACCAATATGTCTTTGCAAGGCTCGCATATAAGCTGTGCAAAACCGTCTAATTTCGTTTTCAGAGCGGCCTTTTGGATTGAAGTCGGCACCACCTTTCCCTGAACCTAAGGTAAGTTGCGTAAGCGAGTTTTTAAGGCTTTGTTCAAGGGCTAAAAATTTTAAAATGGACACGCTCAATGTCGGATGAAATCGCGTGCCGCCTTTATGAGGACCAAGCGCATTGTTATGTTGTACTCGCCAGCCGGTATTCACCTGCGGCTTGCCGTCGTCGTCTTCCCACGTCACCGCAAATTCAACTATTTGCTTGAAAGAAAATAAGCGCTGAATCACATTATGTTGCTTGTATTTCTTGTTAGCATTAACGATAGGCGCTATATATTCACATACCTCTTTTGCAGCTTGGAGAAATTCTGCTTGGTTTGGATTTTTCTGTTCTATCCAGTTGATGGTATCTTGCAATAGTGACATTTTAGGCTCTCTTTTTATTTGCTTAGCACGTTCTTTAATCATTGCGAAGTCATTACGTGATGAGTCAGATCTCGCAAAAACAATGTATTACCTAAACGGCTTGCTGAATAGTTCGGATCAAAATGCTGCAAGGACGCGGCATCCCACTAACTACTCTTAGTCGTGCCAAGTTGCAGCGCTACCCTTGCTTTACATTGTAATCATCAACATAACTTGGTATTTTCAAAGTATGACGTATTAACAGTTACAGAGTAACACAAACATTTTATGCAAAAATTACAATTAGACATCGTCTCTGACGTATCCTGTCCTTGGTGTATTATAGGCTACAACAGCCTGCAAATAGCCTTACAGAAACTCATTGGTAAGGTGGAAGCCGATATAACATGGCATCCCTTCGAGCTTAACCCACATATGCCCGCCGAAGGCCAAGAAATTAACGAGCATTTGGCGCAAAAATACGGCATTGATGAACCTCAAATTACCCAAAACAGAGAGATGATTAAACAACGAGGTTTGAGTGTAGGCTACGAATTCGGGAATAGGGGCGGGGGAAGAATTTACAACACTTTTGATGCACATCGACTATTGCATTGGGCAAAGCTCAATGAGCGACAAACTGAACTGAAACTGGCATTATTTGATTTGTACTTTAAAGAGCAGGGCAATCCGTCTGATCACGATCAGTTACTTAAAACAGTAAGCAAAGTAGGTTTAGACGAGGCTGGAGCTCGCGAAATTTTAACAAGCAGCCGTTATACCCAAGAAGTACGCGGGGACCAACAGTATTATCAAGCTCAAGGCATTTCGTCAGTGCCGGCTGTTATCGTCAATAATAAACACCTTATTAGCGGCGGCCAACCGCCAGAAACGTTTGAGCAAGCTTTCCTGCAAATTCATCAAGATAGTTAGTAATGCTAGGTGTCCAAAGCTAAAATTTGTATGTCCTGAGACAGATTTTATCGCTAAACCTATAAACCCTGCTTTATTAGAAGTTAGACTGAACACTCACATAGCGCTTATTAATAAAACAAAGTAATTAAAAAAGTCCCATAACGATTTAGCCACATTAGAATTTAAATCGCTAGAGAGGTCGCCACTATTATCAACAGCAATGTGCGTGCAAGCGATACGCCGCCGCGGCAAGGAGGTGATACTTTTGGCTTGCTTGTGTCTGCGAAAAAAGATGTGCAGCAGTTGGCCGACTGCTGTGAACAGACTGGTAAAGGTATTTAATCGCTAGCAAACGCTAGCAGGCAAAAATGCAGGATTTTCTTTATAATCGACCAAGGTCTGCAGAAGAATTTACTTCCTTTTTGATGCCCCAAAGCAACAGTTGAGAGCCCAGAATAGACACTAAGCAATATCCAACAAAAAAGTAAAACCCACTACCCACCATCGAAATAGTCTGACTGCTTATTTCAAAATTGAAGCTCATTCCAAAAAAGGATAATTGTTGCTGTTCGACACTCTCAGCGTGGTTGGTCGACAACACAGCTAAAAAAATGGCTACCACAAACACATCGGCCATAGACCATTTACCAATAGCCGCAATAAATCGTCCAAGCTTTAGCTGAGTGCGCTGGCGTTTTGTAAAAAAAACGAAGGTAAGCGTACTGGTTTTAACAACGGGAATAAGTATTGAAAACACAAAAATTAATGTCGAGACCAAATATCTATTTTGCTGCCAAAGCTCGGTCACAGTATTAATAATAGAAAGTTCTTTATCAAGTAACGACGAATTAATGTCGGCACCCGATATTGCTACCATCATATTCATGCTCAGATTAAACATTGGCAACAAGATACCCGGCACAAACAAACCTAAGGCCACTAAACTTAAGCCAAAACCTATATATTTTTGATACAAATGTTACTCCAATTTATGTCAAGGTGAACATCTTCGAATCCTAATACAAAACGCAGACTTTAACTACATTCCACCAAACCTGTGGTGCTCTTTTTTGCTATTAAGAAGGCCCGACTGCTCTTTTTCCAATCAAAACAGTATACTAATAGACACTGCCCGGTCTTAGGAGTTTCAATGAGCGTTTGTTCGTCTGCGTCATCTTTACACTTTGTTCGAATATTTTGTATTGTATTTTCATTTTCGAGTTTCACCGTTTTTGCCACAAACGATAATAAAAGCGACGAGGGAGAGTCTCCCGATCGTGATTTGACTGGCTTTGAGAATCTTAAGGAAGCGCAGCCTTTGTGGGAGTTTGGGCTTGGTGGTGGGGCTTTAAGCGTTGCTAACTATCCAGCGTCGAGTGAGCGCAACTTTATCGCCTTGGCGAGTCCTTACCTTGTTTACCGAGGCGACGTGTTTAGAGTTGGTGGTGGCAATGGGGTAAGGGCCGTGGTGGTGGATAAAAGTGATTTTGAAATTGACTTTTCTTTTGGTGGCGCGTTTGCGGCAGACAGTGAAGATAACACTGCGCGCGAGGGCATGCCCGAGCTAGACTTTCTATTTGAAGTAGGACCGCAGCTTATTTATGAGGTAAAAGACTACACCTTCGAGGGAGGCGGCAACGCACGCTTAAATGCTCGGCTGCAAACAAGAGCGGTTTTTTCTACCGACTTTGGGCGCCTTGATGAACGTGGCTTCGTAATTGAACCTACCTTATCCTACCAACAGCGCGGCGTGTTATTTGAAAAGACAGGCTTAAACCTTTCATTCAGCATGACTTACGCTAGTGAAAAGTTACACGATTATTTTTATGAAGTAGATGCACGTTTCGCTAACAGCGCACGCAATGAATATGACGCGAAGGGTGGCTACTTAGGAAGCGAATTGTCAGCGGGTTTATCATTTCCTGTTATGGAAAATATTCGTGGCTTTGTTTTCGGTAGCTTCCAGTTTCACAAAGGTGCTGCAAATGAAGATAGCCCTTTATATGTAGACGATATCACCTATAGCGTCGGCGTGGGATTTGTGTGGAGGTTGTATGAGAGTGACGAAAAAGCAAGCTGGTAGCTCGTTCTTCATAAGTAGCACATCATGTATATAGTTACTAATTTCAATTCAAAAACATTTTTGAAAGAGTATTGGCAGAAAAAACCGTGCCTCATTAAACAATTTGTGCCTGGTTTTATTGACCCTATAGATGAGCACGATTTGGCAGGCTTGGCGCAAGAAAGCGATATAGACAGTCGAATCGTTAGTAACAAGAACGGTAACTGGCAAGTTACGCAGGGACCTTTCGAAAACTTTGAATCTGTGTGCAAAGGCAACTGGTCATTGTTAGTGCAGGGCGTCGACCGGTATATATCTGAAGTTGATGTGCTTTCAAAGCTTGTGAACTTTGTTCCGAATTGGCGCTTTGATGATGTAATGGTGAGTTATTCAACCGAGAATGCTGGAGTAGGTGCACACACCGACGAGTACGATGTTTTTATTGTTCAGGGGAAAGGCAGTAGGCGTTGGCAGGTTGGCTTACCCTCTGATTCAAGAACAATCATTCCCCATCCCTTACTCAAACAAATTGAAGGCTTTGAAGCGGTTATTGACGAAGTACTAGCTCCTGGGGATGCAATTTACATACCGCCTAAACATCCTCACAGCGGCTTAGCACTTGAAGCCTGTCTTAATTATTCTTTAGGTTTCAGAGCCCCCACCAACTTAGAAGTATTAACTGGGCTGTTAGATGAGAGTGACAATATTAATGCCGGTGAAACTCGCTATACCGACGCAAATATTTGCACGCTGCGCGAATCTTGCTTGTCGCCTATGGCCGTGTCGGTGCAAGAACTCGATAATCTTAAAATTGGTATGGTGGACTTACTTAATAGTCCTCAAGGCGACGAAGCAATGTTGCGATACTTATCGCGGCAAGGTTTGGTATTAGAACAAGAGTTGCCACAATACTCGTTCGACGAAATACAAAGCGTACTTGATGAAGGCCATGAACTCGTCAAGCTTTCGGGCCTGAAACCAATATTTAGAAACGCACAAACACAGCTTGGCATATTTTCGTTTTTTATAGACGGTAATGTCTTCGATGTAGATGAGATATTGTGCGAGCAAATAATCGCTTCGTTTGAAGATGATTCAATATCAGGTTATCCAGCCACTTTAGTCGGTAAAGAAAGCGAAAAAACCAGTTGGGCAAGGCTTATCACGCAACTAGTAAATGCAGGCTATTGGTACGAAGTAGACTAATTTCAAATTGCGGTAGCAAGCAAGTCTTTGTTATGCGACTTTTCTTGATCGCTTTGAGTGCTCCTGTTGCTTGAAACGCCGTAAGTACAGGCTGATTTAATCTCGGCGCGGGGTAACTTAGCCTTATTATTGTTGGCTAATGTGGCTGTGGCCGGTGCCCCTGCGTTAATTGCTCGCAGTAAAAAGGTTACACCTACCACCGAGGTATCATAGTTTAGAGAAAATCTTCAGGAAAGCGTGCACCCAAATGAAATATTCATCAACATAGAAAATATCGTATTGGCAAACAGCCGCTTCAAAGAAATTCCAAACAAGGTGTACAGAGAATTCGACCCGAACCTAGTTGAGAAGGCAGCAGGGTTCTTGACAAACAACGCGAAAGATTAGAAAGATTAAGATAGGCTAATTAAGTAACCTTAAAAGCGTGATGATAGAGTCCTGACTAACATTAAGAGCTGATCAAAGCGCTTTCTCACTTGCGTGAAACTCTTCTGCTATAGAGCCTAGTCGACTTGTTTGATGCCAAAATGCCTCGCTGGAACCAATTGAACTTTGCATTGGATCGTAGCTGTGTTCTCTCATTAAATTACTGTTTGCAAGCTGTGCGTCTGTATTCATCCGTCTATAAGTAAGCAGTGCCCCATTTATGTGTGTGCCGCCGTCTCGTATATCCATGGCACAAGAAAAAGGACTTGAGCAATGACCATGTTTACGACTACCCACATATCTATTGTATTCAGTATCGCCAGAAGGACCAACGCGCACCCGAGCCGACTCAAATACTTCCTTGCTTGCCGTGCGAACAGGCGTCGTTTGTTCAACAGCAAGCCAGCACGTTTTTGAGTCGTTGATTATTTTGGCAAGTTGATCTTTCGCTATTTTGCCGCCTTCGCGAGTTTCAGCATCAAGTCGTGAAATAACGCCTATCAGTAGATCGGTCCATTCCAAGCCTTGCCCAGAAATGTGCTTAGAAATATTAGTGCCGCTATGCATAGACTCCATATCGTCCCATACATCCATACCCGGCAAAGCGAATCCGGGAGGAGCAGTACCAAAAATGGTGTCTACCGCAGAACACAGTGCCTCGACAGCACCCTTAGAATATTTTTTCAGAGCACGCCCCGATTGTTTCTTCTGAAACGGGATGAACCATGTCTCGACAAAAGGAGACATACCAGCGCCCGATTTAAAATGGTAGCGCGTGCCGGGTAAAAAGCTAATCTTCTGCTCAACCCAATCGCGGCCTACCGCCGCTGTTTTGTTCGATAGATTATGGCTTGCCTGCCCCAAATATTTAATTGCTGTGTCATAGGCGAAACGCTTGCCTAAATCACCAGCGAATGGGGGCCATGTATATATCATGGAGTCAAACCTCTATTTCAAAAAGCAATTGAAAAAATTGTAAACGATTAGTTACGGTATACCTGCATTGTTTAATAAGCAACCATTTTTCACAATTTGTTAACAATTTTTTATTTACCAATTTTTGCCAAGTCACTGCAAAATAAGCCATAACAAAGAATTTGCCCCTCTAATGATGAAGTTGATTGCAGCAAACGACCGCAAACACTTATTTGACAATCTTTTTCATATTTTATGTACACAGCAAATGCTGTCCTAAATCAGCTCAAAGCTGTGATAAATGTTAGGTTCATACAAGACGACCATGCTTTACATAGTCATGCGTTTTTTTATTTACAACATCGCCGTATTTTTTGTGTGAATCTCTTGCAATAAAAGCTAATTAAATCAAAACTACAAGCTAAGTTTATATTTGCATGTATTTGTCACATAGCAATGAGAAGCCTAAAGTATCGGCTTGACGTTTTGCAAGCCAGTATTAATTCATTAATTTATACAAAAGCCGCTGAACTGATGTCCTTCGTTTTTGTATTTGGAGTATTTAGCACATGAAAGCTACCGCAGTTTTGCCCGCAGGCAACGCCCTTGAAAATAATCGTAACAAGACCATACTGGCAGTACTAATTGCTTCGGCATTATCTTCTACCTCTTTGTTGGCAAACGCTGTTGTTGCGCCCGCCCAAGATGCATCTGCTGAAAATGAAAGTATAGAGCGCATTGAAGTAACGTCACGTAAGCGCTCGGAATCGATGAATGATGTGCCAATTAGTATAAATGTTGTGAATGAAGAGCTTATTGATAACTTAGGTGCAGCAGATTTTTCTGATTTACTGGGTGTTGTGCCAAGCTTAACCGCCTACCAAAATGGTCCGGGCCGTACGAGGCTATCTATTCGTGGTGTCGCCAATGGCGGGGGCAACGACAATGATACTCAAAATCAAGAAACCGTGGGTATTTATTTAGATGAAATTCCTATTTCTATGGGCGGTATGAACCCTGAGTTCGCGCTTTTTGATTTAAAGCGTGTGGAAGTGTTACGCGGGCCGCAAGGTACATTGTTTGGCGCAGGATCAATGACGGGTACTGTAAGGCTGGTATCGAACGAACCTGACTTATCAGAATTTGGCGGTAAGTACGAAGCAGGCGCATCTTCTATTTCCCATGGTACACAAAATTATTCAGCGAAAGGTCTCGTTAATGTTCCCATTATTGAAAATGAACTTGCCGTGCGCGCAAGCGGGTATGTATTAGATAACGGCGGTTATATTGATAACAGTTTAACCGGCGAGAAAGACGTAAACGATGGTCAGTCCAAAGGAGCAAAAGTAGGCGTACTTTATTATCCAATGGACGACTTACGCGTTGAGCTTACCTACCTTCACCACGATTATTCAGACAACGGGCGTCCGCAAGATATCGATTCAACGCCCTTATTTACCAGAGACTACCCGTCATTCGACGGCTTTGATGATGAAATGGACGTTGGCAACCTTACCTTGAAGTACGATTTAGGCTGGGCAGAGTTGGTTAGTTCGACGTCGTATTTCGACCGCTCCATTATCAATCGTAGGTCGCTCGATTTATTGTTTGAGTCGGCATTACCGCCGGGTATAGTGCCCCACGAACTCATCGATTTCACCGATTCAAATGTGTTTGTACAAGAATTTCGCTTAAGTTCTACTACCGACAGTGACTTACAGTGGACGGTAGGCGCTTACGCCGATAAAAAGAATGTGTTTTATGAAAACACCTTCCCCGTTCCTGGTGCCGATGCTGTTTTAGGCACGCCGTCTTCGTTTTTTGGCGCGCCAGACGATCATTTATTTTACGGCTTCGACGATCTTACGGTCAAAACCTATGCGTTTTTTGGCGAGCTTTATTATGATATTGGCGATTTTTCGATAACCGCTGGACTGCGTTATTTTAACTGGGAACAAGAAATTGAGTTTTATCAGTCGGGATTGTTTAACGGCGAAGCAAACAGCGATGATAGGCCAAAAGAATCGCTTAACGACATAAATCCAAAATTGAACGTTTCATATAAAATCGATGACAATACTCTTTTGTACGCGCAAGCGGCGAAAGGTTTCAGGTACGGTGGCATTAATGGCGCAATTCCAGAGTCTGTTTGTGCTGACGAACTCGCCGAGGTAGCCAGACAAGGTGGTGATACTCGCTTTTTCGACCCAGACGAAATTTGGAACTATGAGCTGGGCGTAAAAGGAGTCTCGCAATCAGGTAAGTTTAGCTATAACGCGACTTACTTCCACATAGACTGGAGCGATATGCAAACTAGCCGCGCATTTGAGTGCGGATTTGGCTTTAAAGAAAACGTTGGTGAAGCGACAAGCACCGGGATTGAATTTGAAGTCAGTATGAAACCTATGGACGCGCTGACTATTTCTGCCGGTGGTGCGTACATAGATACCTCACTGGACACCGATGTACCGAACCTTTCAGCGCAGAAAGGCGACCCAGCACCTTTCGTTCCGAAAGTTACCTTTACCACCAGTGCTGAATATACCCGCATGCTAAGCGACAACTTGGAAGGCTTTGCGTTTGCTAATATTCAATATACCGATGATCGCCGCACCGAATTTAACGAAAACAACCCGAACTTTCGAGAAATGGACACCTACACTATCGCGAATGCACGAATTGGCGTGCGCTTTGATGTTTACGAAGTGTCGCTTTTTGCCAATAACTTGTTCGACGACAATGCCGTAGTGCGCGCAATTGGCCGCCCGCCATTTGATCCACCTGCAGCGATTCGCGTTGTGCCGCGTACCGTTGGTGTAACTTTCCGTGGAACGTTTTAAGCAATAATACAGACTGCAGGCACTCCTTGCAGTCTTGACTATTTATTCGTTATGTTAAAAGTTAGGAAATACAAATGATGAAATTACAAAAATGCTTATTCATTGCCTTGTTTAGCATCGCTGGGCTATGGGCAACGGTGCAAGCACATGAGCACACCGCTAGCCCTGAGCAAAAAGCGATAGCCAAACTTGTTGATGGTTTGCACGAATCTGCCTCAAAAGCAGATTTAAAGGCTTACTTAGGCGCTTTCACTGAGAATGGCGTATTCATGGGCACCGACGACTGGGAGCGCTGGACACGTCCCACAACATTAGACGAATATGTTAGTGAACGCTTCAAAGGTGGTACTGGCTGGACTTATAAGTCAGTGGAGCGTCATATAAAGCTTAACGAAGCAAAGGACATAGGCTGGTTCGATGAAATAATAGTTTCCGAAAAGTGGGGGCGTTTTCGCGGCACAGGCGTTGTCGTAAAACAGCAGGAAGAATGGAAAATAGCGCATTATTCAATGAGCGTTTTGGTGGCGAATGAAGCATTCTTTGATATTGCAGAAATAAATAAGAAGGCGTTTGTAGAGCGCGCGAAGAAATAAAATGCATTCCTAAGGGGGTCTCGCAAACTGTCAACAATTTTTACAATTCAATTAAAAATAAAATACATAAAATATAAGTTATTGAATAATAACAATAAAAAAAATGGAACAAAAAATGCTTGTAGACTTAAGGTTAAACTCGTGGATGATAAATCTGCAAACTCAAAACAATAACTAATAAAAACTTGGATTAAAAATTATGATGATGACGACTAAAAATAAAAGTTTACGCGGTTTTAAATGGGCAGCTTTATCGTTGTGTGTGGCATATTCGTCAATAGTAAGTGCAGGCGTAGTTGTATCTGACCCATTTGATACTTCGCCCGTGTTAGCAGACACCCAAGGAGATGGCGTTTATTATACTGACCGATTCGCACCAGCTGGATTCGAATCAGTAAACTTCATGGGCGACAACCGCCTGGCGTTAACCTTGTCTGAAGACGACGGTGCGTCAAATAGACCCACTAATTTCTCAACTAGTTTCTACAACACGCAGGGTCGGAAGTATGATGTTGCAGGAGCAACATCGGCCTCTATTGATATGTACATCGATAGCAACCTGACCGCCGACACGAACCGGGTTGGTGGATTATGGGGTACATCAGTTGACGCAAGTGACGCAATATCTGCTTTCCCGATAATCGAATTCGCAAATGGTGTTTTTCAGGTTTGGAATGGTGCCGGTTTTGACGTTATCGGCTTACCAAGCGATTTTATGACAGACACCTTCGTTAATATAGCTTTCAACATAAATAACGCAACAAATTCATTCGAATATTTTTTGAA
>Ga0115567_10004168_pt1 | contig 14140 bp, 12 predicted proteins | sample COGITO_mtgs_1204_2_FD_88679 | JGI IMG/M metagenome (GOLD analysis project Ga0115567, IMG submission 88679) | Pelagic marine microbial communities from North Sea - COGITO_mtgs_120412 | ecosystem: Environmental > Aquatic > Marine > Epipelagic | place: Germany:Helgoland, sampling site Kabeltonne...
ACCAATTCTAATTCCTTGATCAACTTTTCTAGATAATATCAGCATTAGTCTCGGTCAGGCAATTTAGAGACCTTCTCCGCCAACATCTAAAACATGGCGAGCTGAAAATTCTTCGTGGTTATTAATGATACATTGTTTTCCGGTCAAAGTCCTTCTATTTACAATAATAGGACCGACTAAATTAAGACAAATTTTCCCACTTTGATCGGGAGGTAATGTAACAATATTTAAAATCATAGTATCCTCAGAACCTGTAATCTCGAGCAACTTAACATCAGCATCAGATATTTCTACAGAATAATTGGGGATAATTCCACCCGGCTCAATAACGATGAAAGCAAGGCCGTCTTGCTTCTGCTCCCGTACCCACATAAAAGGGAGTTCATCTTGATCAAAGACTAGTTCCATAGATCTAATTTCGGAGAAACCAAATAGTCCTTGAGGAAGAACTATTTCACTCCTTGATTCAGAATGAACCATATCAGGGACATTTGAATCATCATCTAATTTTAACTTCATGCGAAAGAATTATATTAAGAGATCAAAGATAATTTAATAGTGAAGTGTTAAGCAATTGCGAACCAATTTGCAATGCAGCTTGGTAAGAAGTGTTAACTTGGGTCAAGCGCATAATCGCCTCAGAAAGATCGATATCAATATCCCTCGAGATTCTTTGATCAAGCTCCATAAAATATTCTTCGTCGTGAGATTTTGCAGTGTCCATTCTCACAATATTAGATGTAATTTCGCCCATTTGATTAACGAGTTCATCTTCGTGAGCAATTAAAATAGTCTCAGCCAATTGAAAATCATCAGAAAAACTGGATGGGTTTGCACTGAGCAAACTATCCCTAATTGTGACTAGCGAATCTAGAGTTTGTGAAAGTTGTTTTGTACCATCATTTTCTGCTGATAAAAAAGCAGAAACTTTACTTTCTTTCCCAATAAAAAATTCCGAATCTTTACTGGATCCATTGTATGTCACGCCTACAATATCACCGTTTGCATTCCTATAATCTAAGAAAGTTTTGGATCCGGTGGAGAAAGAGAATGTATCCCCCTTTTCGGAACCATGTGGGATTGCAGTAACGAAATCTACTAATTCTGGAATCTTATCAATCTCGATATTGTTATCATTAATAAGTGTGTTTAAATCATCAATGGTCCCTGTTGCTATATAGTAACGATCTTTTTCAATGTCATGAATTTTATCGCCATTTTCAATCTTAAATGGAGACGGTTGGCTTTCAATTCCTGAAAAATTGTGGGTTATTCCTGAGGTTTGATTTTGATTATTTAAAGAAAACCCTGCTATTTTGTAGGCTCCAGGATCAGCACTATCCTGCCCCCACAATATAGTTGCTTCAGTTTCCCGACCATCGTCGAGAAGTATTGAAACTTTACTAAAATCGGGAGGAACAGCACCATCACGATTAATACCAAAGAAATACCTACCAGGGTTTTCTACTTTAATACCTGCCACATTTCCATGAGCGTCAATTATTGGTCTTGCTTCGGCACTTGTTCCTGCCCTACCCGCGTCAGGTAATACTAAAGTTGGTTCGGATTCTAAGGAAGATTTAAACTTTAAAACATGATTTAAAGGTTTCCCAAAATCGTCTATTTCACGCCATCGATTATTGGGGACCGATTCAGATCCATTTTTAATAAATGCATCATTGGGTTTAAATGGGAATTTTGTCCCTTCGGGGAAATCAAAAGATGGTTCGGGTGAAGTAAAGTTATCTCCGGTATAATCTATCCGCTCAAAATACTTTCCTTCGAAATAAACGATTTGTCCGTATTCATAGTTTGAATCAAAAGACCAATCATCGCCTTGCTCAGCAATGGAAACATCTACTTTTCTAAACGAAGATGGATCGCTAAACTGAGCAAAGTCTATGGGTCCCGCTGAATCCTTTAAGGCAACATAATATGCAGGATCCACAGGAACAGGAGGCGACAGATTCATACCGTCATCACTCGGCATAAAGACATATTGCCCTTTTCGGACAGAAGGGAGAGGGGAATTATCATAGTAAGTTTCTTCTCCTTCTTGCGGCAATTTTGATAATAAAAAAGTAGCGTTATCTGTTTGCTCAGTTATTTTCTTTATCTCTGGTTTACTAAAATCATCACTCGCAACAACGTTGGTTGCATTGGTTGCGACATAATACGCACCTTGATTCAAAATGTACTCTCCCGGTCTTACATCTATAGATTCCCCCTCTGTAAATTGATGAACAACACCGCTAGGCGGAAAACTTTCCTGGAGGTAAGGCCAAACCGAAATATCTACATTTTCAGAATCTGTGATTAAATAATAACGCCCCTCATGTTGAACGACTTGGTTGTCTTGAAGATTTGCCTGCCAACCATTATTATTTGGGTTAGATGTATCAACAGCATTTCCCTTGACGAAATTACCCTCGTAAACATTGGCACCATTTGGAACTGATGACAGTCGATATTCTAAGGTTTCAGGGTCGAAGGTAACTAATCCGTCATTTAGAGACCCCATTGCGCGAAACTCATCAACAGGTAAAAACACTCTTTCTACTGCTGGTGGTGTAGTGGACATGAGTGGAGCGATATGGCGAGAAGAGTGTGTTTCCGCATCTTGCATCGAAGAAAATAACTTTCCATCGGCAGACATGTAGTAAGGTTTTGTTTTCTGTCCAATATTTTCGATTTTCCAATCTTCGCGCTCTCTCGAATAATCACTGGAAAGTTCTCTCCAATAATCTGAGCCCGAAGAATCAGGACGGTGATTTCGATTATTTTCAATCTTAGACTCAAATAATTTTCCCTTGTGACTGATAACATCACCTAATTCATAAATATTTAATCGGCGCCAATCTCCTGCATGGTTAATATCGATTGTGGAATTAGACTTAACAGATGCGGAATCTATTTCAATTTCCCGAGGAATAAAACCAGAAAGAATACTAGCTCGTAGATTTTCTTGTTGGTTAGATGTTAATTGGTCAAAGGTTTTTGTGTACAAAAGCTGTGATTCTCTGTCTAATTCGTCAGCGATCCAATTTTGAGAAAATACTTTTGATTCCACGATTAGTCGTTCATCAGGAGTCAACTCGTTAAATTTCTTAAGATTAGCTGAAGTGGATTGGTTTTCTGGAACTGAAAAACCCAACACAAATAAATCATTCCTGACTTTCTCTTGGTCAGCGGCATCTAACTGATCATAACTCAAGTTTGCATAATCAGATTGTGTTCGAGATGTGTTTTTGAGAAACTCATTAAGTCTAGTTTCATCCGCCAAAATATTTGATAACTCAAGATCCAACGCAGCAACATAATCAACAATAGAATTTGCTTCACGGTCCAAGATTTCTTGCAACCGATCACTTGAAAAAACGGCAAAACGAACAAGTTCTTGATCAGATTGCGATAATTCGTTGAAAGGCATACCTGGAAAACGATTTTCAGTTTCTTTATTAATTAAATTATTAACTTGCGTTGGAAAATAAAGATTGGGGTTCCATTTATGTATGTAAGTTGCAGAAGCCTCATAGTCTTCACCTGTTGTTCCTACTATCTGTAAGTTACCATTAATAGAAACTTTCGAACTTAATTGAACATTACCATTTCTCAAAGACAAATTTTGATGAGAACCCCTAATGTAAGCCTTCAAATTATTGTTAGGATTTTCATCAGTTCCAATAGAAGGAGATTCACTAAGTTCTCCATTGTCATAATTAATGAGATAGGAAAAAGCGTTATTAATATCTTTTGAATTCAGATTTTCTCTTTTTGATTCAACAATGTATTCCCTACCATTAAGTTCAAGAATTATTTGTTCACCTAAATTAATGGATCTTGTGCCATCATTCTGGACAAAGCCAATTTGGTTATCCTCATAGGAAAGCTCTTTCTTTTGCTGCTTACCTAATTGAACTTCAGAGTTACCAAAATTAGGCTTTATTTGTGTGCCACCAAAAAGTGAGCGTTTGCGATGTGAGGCATTTAACCGGTTAGAAACTTCTTCGATTAATTGATTAATTTCTTGTGCATAAGTTTGGTTAGCAGTCCCATTCAAACCAGTCGATGCACTTCTGGCAATTTCTTGACCACGCACATTAATTTCTCTCAACTTATCGAGGTTCAAATAGCTAGAGTTAAGAAACTCAGAGGCATAAGAGGAATTTCGTTGGTATTGGGTAAGGATACTTTTTTGAGTATCTAGCCCGATAACTCTTCCCATTATCATTCCATCATCTTCAGGAAGTGCAATTTTCTGCCCAGATGAAATCTGTTGATCCAAACTAATGCGTTGCTGACTCAACTTACGAATGGTGTCCGTAATGTTGTTAGAAACGCTAAGGTCTGGAATTCTCATAAACTAGAAAGTGGCATTTATTTGATGAGTCCCATTACAACCAATTCCAACATTTTGTCGAGCGTATTTAAAACACGGGATGAAGCTTGAAATGACCTCTGAAACTGCATTAAATCAGCTACCTCCTCATCAATTGAAACTGAACTTACAGCATTTCGTTGATCAACTAATAGGGTTTCAACCGTTTTCTGATGCACCAAATTATCGTTTAAATCTTCTAAAGAATTTCCAATCTGAGTATTAATAGTGGAAAGCTGCTCAGTAAAATCACCATTGGCCATATCTGCGATCGATACGGCAAGTTCATTTGACCCTTCCGCAAAATCAATGGATGCTTTCAGACTGCTTGCTGTCAAATCACTATCTACATTTAAGCCCTTAGCCAAATTCCATGAATTTCCTGTAATAACATCAAAAGAAAAGTTATCTCCCAATATCATGGCCTTAGTTCCTTGATTGAGCTTAAAAGGGACATCTTCATAAGCCAACATGATCGATCTACCATCGTCCCCATTCCCTAATTGCCGATCATTTCCCGGGTATAGGCTATCTTCTTCCATGCTAACGAATTGCATTCTACGGGCTGCCCCATAAATTGTGTAGTCTTTAGGGTCTAGTTGTAATTCTGTAAGTGACTCTCCTCTTATCGGCACTTGCCTTAACGCAGAAAGTATTTCTTGTGCAGCAACAGGGTTTGAATCTTTAAGGGCTTCATACTCGGCACGAAGAGACGAGTAATCCTGTGATATTGTAGCATACTGCTCAGGAAAAAGGCGCGTAGAATTAACCACCGTAAAAGTATCAGTCTCGGGGTATGGAGACGTCATATTGACCTCATTCCTGAAAATCTCCATTTCAGCGTTGCCCTCAGTCCCGTACAAAGGAGCGGCAAAACCATATTCAGCATAATCTTCCTCAAAAATTTTGTTGGGTCCCTGCGTAGGTCTGCTTATAAATGCATCAAAACCGAAAATATAGCCTTCAGGATCATCATCAGGATTGTAAACCTGATTAACTTGGGTGGTAAAATCTGTTACTAAATTATTTAGAGAGTTCCGGAAAGACTCCATCTCAAAATTTCGGGCATGTTGGTAACCATGAATTGCTCCAGATTCAATCTTCAATTCAACACCTTCCACAAAGAGTGCATCCGATGAGGGAAAAGAATTACCTTCGTTAATAACATTGAAACCTACAATTTCACCTTCCGAAACAATTGCTTCCGCTACTCCTATATTTAGCTCCTGCAAATTCCCATTCTCTAATTTAAAACCTGTCGGAGAACTACTTCTTATAATTGAAGTGGGTTCAGAACCATTAAGGGTTGCCTTAAAAAAATGAAAGTTTGCACTTTTGGTAGGATCAAAATTTTCTATTTGCTCCTCAGGTACAAAAGTAGTGGCATCAACATAAAAGTGGGTTTGACTGGGTTCGTAATAATATATCTCACCCGAGTTCAATGCAATTCCACTAACATCATCAACATTGTTTATTCGATCTAATGTTTGTGCACCAATATCAAAAGTTTTTACACTGTTATCGATGTAAGCTCCAAGTTCTAGGGTAGAATTATCTGATTTGTAAAGTATTGGCTTTGTTCCATCGTAAGCTATGTTTTCATTAGATTGATTCGTGGATAATGTGGCTTTTTTACCATTTACAAAATTAGTAGGTAATGAATCTCCGATAATATAAAAATTTTTGTCCTCTGATAATTGCCCTGTAATTGGATTGAAATTTTCTTCCTTAAAGGAAGTAAGATTCCCTGAACCTTTTAAAACTGTCTTAGCAGCTTGAAAATAAGATCCGTTAAATTTAAATACTTCGCCGGCAGAGAAGCTTTTAGAATTAACGGTCTCCTCTACTCCCGCAATTTGTACACTCTTACCAGTTTCTTCTACGATAGGACCAAAATTGGAAACCGCTTGGTAAACTTTACCGTCAATATAAACTTGATCGCCTTCTGAAAAACTTTCTAAATCCGAGTACCGAAGCTTTTTCTCCTCTACAACTCCGTTGATTGTTGGTTGGGTAATTTTGAAAAATTTATCCGGATTATTTTCTAAAGAATCTCCAACCTGCGTAGAAGTTAGTGCCTGGTAGTATTCACCACCTTGGTAAAAAACTTCTCCCTCCTTATGCTTTACTTGAGCAGTAGTTGCCGCTGTGCTGACTGGGTTGCCAACATTTGCAGCAGTCTCATCTCCTCGATCAACTGCTTGGTTTGCAGCAACACCGTTTTGAGCATTATCCACAATCGCAGCACCCGCAACATTTTCTCCTGCGGCAAAGGTAGAGGCAGGAGGCAATAAACTTACCAATAATGGACCCTTAGAATCATCATATTTGGATCCTCCTTTAATAACTTCAACTCTACCTAATTTTCCTTCGGCATCAATTTTTGCCCTGATGGTCGCCGAAGAGGCTCCAACTGTTGCTGATGAAGGGATTACAATTTCCTGCCCCCAATCATTAGTCATTGTTTTGGCACCTTTAGGTGCAAGTAAGTTGATTTTTTCACCATCCACGCCATCCACAAAAATGTTTACAAAACCAGAAGGTTTGCCGTCCACAACATCGTCTTCTGTCGTAAAATTGATAATTTGAGACAATTCTTCCAACAATGCTTGCCTACGGTCGATGTAAGATACTGCGGCACCCTTGTCTTGCAGTTGAAACCTTCTTACTTGTTTATTAACTTCGTGAATCTGTGTAAGGATTCGGTTAACATCATCAATCGATCTTTGCACAGAAATCGTTAGATCTTTTTCAATTTGCTCAAAACTAGAACCAGCCTCGTTGAATCTACGGGCAACTGTATCAATAGAATGATACAAAGCTTGCTTAATTGTTGGTTCGTCTGGAGATGCCGAAAGCTCCTGAAATGCATTGAAAAAATCATTGAGAGCTCGGGTCAGGCTACCTGCGGCAAGATCGCTTTCATGCGAATCGTCGAGCCCCACATTTAACCCCTGCCTATCAATTTTTTCACCCAATGCACTTTGCAATAAATCAAGTACTTCTTTTCGAGCTTCAAGCGAAGCAGTCTCGCCGAGTTCGTTTATCACACGAGAATCCAAAATCTCGCTACGGGCATGATCAAGTCCAGCGGATTCTAAACCGGAAGTGCTAAGACCGCCCAGATTACCGGAATGCATAACACCCTCGCGAGCGAGAACACGCTGGCGAGCGTAATCTTTATCATTTACATGAGCTAAATTCTGACCAGCAATTTCAGCACTTTTTGAATGATATCGAAGTGCTTCTGAACTCTTTATTATTTCGCTTAAAAGGGCCATTTAATAATTATCTAGGCAGACTCGTTTAAAATGGAACGACTATTTTTAGATAGTCGTTTCAAAGAACCACTCTTGTTGTAAGTTTTAGAATGAGTTCGGGGATCAACAACACTCAGTATTTGGTCAGTAACCTCGGACAGTCTTGAGAGTAACCTTTGGTTTTGTTCAATCTTCCTGCGAATATTTGTAATTAAATTATTAATTTCCTCGATGATACTTTCAAACATTGGTCGAGTTACATCTGGAAAATGTGGTACTAATTGAGACAAACTTGCTTCATTCGACTCGCCAAAAGAAGAGGCTAGTGACGATACAAAACCCAATCTTCTTTTATGGAGAATTTGACTAGATTCCATTTGAGTCTGAACCGACTGATTTAATTGGAGCAAATTATCGGGCTGCCTATTTAGAATACTCTGCTGTTGGGCAGTTAACAAGCCTACAAGTCCTCCGTATTCCTGAAGCTCATCTCGGAGCAAAGACAGTAAATCCTCCCAAGTAAAGGATAGATCAATATTAGGTTTATGTGAAAGGTTAACCATATCTTAATTTATTTCTTTTCATCATCCAAATCGGGCGATACATCGTCGCTATCGTTTTGAAGTTGTTGCTGAAGAATAGTAGACACCCCAAAACCTCCACCGCTAGCGATACTCTCTGATATAGCATCAGTAAAAAAGTGCCGATACATGCGATGAGCACCACCATCTTCGTTAAAAACACCTTTAAACATTGGTTTTAGGGCCTCTTTCAAAAACTGCTTAACTAATACTGACTCAAATTGATCACTAACAGCTGCGACCTTTTGGTTGTGTGTAGTATTCTTAGAATGGGCCATCTCCATCAGCATGGATGAATCCATTCCAACATACTGATTGCCTAAGTCTTGCGTTTCCATAATTAGTTTATGATGAGTTCGGCTTGGAGTGCTCCAGCATTTTTAATGGATTGTAAAATGGATGTCATTTCACGAGTAGTTAATCCCAGTTTATTTAATGCAGAGGCGAGTTCATTTACAGTGGATGCACCCGGGGGATCTAATTCGTCAAGTGACTCGAACCGACCAACCTCTTCAATCAAATCAGCGTTCTCACCTTGGAGAATTGTAGTTGCACCTTGCGAAAACGGCAAAGGCTGACTCACACCGGTAGTTGGATTAAGGAAAATTGTAACATTGCTACTACTAACGGCCACTGGAGAAATTCTGACACTTTCGGTCGCCACAATAGTTCCAGTCCGTTCATTTATAATAACACGAGCAGGTACATCGGGTTTAACATCAATTCCACCAATGACTGCTAAAAAATTGGTTGTCTGACCGCGAAAATCAACAGGAACCTGAATATTCACGACTCCGGCATCAATTGCTATTGAAGTACCGAGGTAAAATTTGTTAATCGCATCGGCGATTTTGACTGCAGTCAATGAATCTGGGGATCTCAAAATGAGTTCAATTTCGTTACCACTGCTCAGAATATTGCTCTCGATCTCTCTTTCTACCGATCCACCATTACTCACAATTCCAACAGTTGGATGGTTCACCTGCACATTAGCACCTCCCCCTCCCCCAGCGGATAAACCACCAATAGAAACTGCTCCCTGTGCCACGGTGTAAACTTTACCATCTGCGCCATATAATGGAGTTTGTAGCAAAATCCCCCCCTGCAGGGAATCCGCGTTTCCAATCGAAGATACCGTGACATCCATTCGGGATCCCTCCTTCGCGAAAGGACCTATATCTGCTGTGACCATAACAGCGGCAATATTTCTAGACTTATCGGCCTTGTCAGCACGTATACCCAAAGTCTCAAGTGCATTCAAAATTCCTAACTCTGTGTATTCAATTCGAGAGTCTCCCTGTCCAGCTAAACCCGTGACTATACCATATCCATAAAGTTGATTGCTTCGACTGCCTCGTACATCCGTTAAGTCTTTAATCCGAGCACCATAAACTGAAAGGGATGCGAGAAAGAAAAAGCATCCAAATATGAAGTTTTGTAATGTTGTTAGATTCATTAAACTAGAAAGGATTTATTACTGAAGCTATTTTTTGATACCAACTCTCTTTCTGTGCATCATTTAAACTACCTTTTGAAACAAATTCTATTTGAGCGTCCGCGATGTATTGAGAGGAAACAATATTTCGATACCTCAAACCTTCTCTAAAGCCAGCACCTATATCCTCTTGCCTCACCATACCTTTTAAAACGGCATAATAGCTTTCACCGGAGAAGGTTACCATGCGAGCTCCCTCTAAAACAAGGACTCCATTCGGTAATACATCAATTACTACGACACTAACTCGACCCTTCAAATTTTGAGTATTAGCAATAGACCCACCTCCCTTATTACTACTTTTCGATTCGATTTCAGTCCCAGGAAGACCACCGTTGTGTGTTCCCATTTTGCTGTTGGCAAACAGAAACTGCTTCACTGCATTTTCAACTTGAGACTGTCGATTTCTCACAGAATTTTGTGAGGCGGCTAAGGAGGAGCTTTCCCCCACATCGATTGTAATTAAATCCCCTACCGAAAACGAACGCTTATCACCATAAAGTCCGCGTTGGTTATTGTTACTTTTCATCCAAAGGGAGACACCAGACAGAGAACCACATGTAAAGAGTAAGAAACAGACTTTTAGAAAAATTTTCATAATTTACAAGTGAACCTTTACGCTATTTTCATTAAGAACTTTAGCTTGAAATTTCTTATCAGAAGAAAGATTTTTTATAGTAACATTGCCTCCTGCAACTCCGTTCTCAAGAGCCATGCCTTTCATAGTGACATAAATACCGTTACCGGATGCAAACACATCAACAATCTGTCCTTTTTTGACGAGAGTAATTTTAGATAGAAAATTCCATTTGATTGGAGTATTTGATTTAATACTAGAAGCAAGTTGATAACCATTGAGATTCGAGTTGGCTGGAACCGTACCAGCATGTTGTTTCAAAATGTCAACTGGTTTGGATTCGAATTGGGTTGAGTCTAGGCGAACACCACGGGTAAGAGGAGTTTTCGAAAACAATACATCGATAAAATGACCTATCCTTAGCGGTTCGGCAAAATCACCTACCAACTTGCCACCGTCCCAAATACTAAAACGAGCAAATATGCTCGAAGATAGCGTATCGGGGGAACAATCTGAAATTTTAATCAAATAATTAGGGCTAACTTTTACAGAATTCCATTCCCGTGAAAGGAAAGCCTTAATTATTCCTGTAGTTTGAAAACGATGCGCAATGCTCTCTCCTAACCTTTTCTCTAAAGTTTCCCGGTCAAGCACAATTACAGAAGATTTAGTAACAGTTGAAGACTCGTACGAATCGGAATTACTAAGTATTGGGGAAATGAATGCTGCTGATTTTGTGAAAACTTTTGTCTGGCTTCTAACTTTTGGAAAGTCAATAGATTCAATAAAACGGCTCACATCAGCGGTAAGCTGGTAAGCCATGAGAAATAATAAGATAAACAAAAGCCTCATTGATTATCTCTTCAACTGATTTACCCTTGAAAGCATATCGTCAGATGTTTGGATTGACTTAGAGTTTATCTCGTAAGCCCTTTGAGCGATAATCATGTTCACCATCTCCTCCACAACATTAACATTAGACATTTCTAAATAACCTTGTTGTAACACCCCAAAACCATTTTCACCAGGGGCTCCGATCTCTGGGGCACCACTGGCTTCAGTTTCGATAAATAGGTTACCTCCGGTAGCTTTAAGACCAGCAGAGTTAGGAAAACGAACCAATTCCAATTGTCCAATAATTTGAGTGCCATCAGCAGTTTCAACAGAAACCTCACCAGTTGGCGAAACGAAAACATTTGTTACTTCTGGATCAATCTGCAGTCCGGCAGCCAAAGGAAGTGCATCGGCAGTTGTCAATTGTCCATCAGGGCCTATTTTGAAAGCACCGTCTCTTGTGTACGCTTCCGTACCATCCGCTTTTTCGACTTGAAAAAAGCCGGTACCATCAATGGCAATGTCCATTTTTTCACCACTTTGAGTAAGCATGCCCTGAGTGAAAATTTTGGCAGTAGAAACTACTTTTGTTCCATTTCCCATTTCTACACCAGTTGGAACTACATTGCCTGCTCCAGTCTGACCACCAGATTGTCTTGGATTTTGATACAACAAATCTTGAAACTCAATTTTATTTTTCTTGTATCCAGTCGTGTTAACATTGGCGATGTTATTGGAAATCACATTTAAATTCATTTGCTGTGCCTGCATTCCTGTAGCACCCGAGTATAATGATAAGTTCATAAAATATTGATTAGTGTAAGATTAACTTGTTTGCCCTAAAGTTCCGATCGCCTTCCCTAAATTTTGATCAAATGTTTGAATCATTTTTTGATTGGCTTCGTGTGCACGTGACACCTCGATAAGTCCAATCATTTCTTGGATTGCCGAGACATTGCTTGATTCCAAGTATCCCTGCATAACAGTAAAATTGGTAGGATCTGAGACTTCGGGGACCGTTTCAGCATCTTTGGCCACAAAACCTCCACCTACCTTTTGTAAGTCTAAAAGTGGATTTTCGAAGGTGAAGATTCCCACTTTTCCAATATTCTGGTTACCTTGAAAAACTTGCCCCTCTTTGTCTATTGTTAAAGCACCACCACCCGGAATTGTTTGGATATTGGCACCGCCATCATCCGAAAACTGATGACCCATACTGTTGACCATTACACCTTGGGAATCTACATAAAATTGACCATCTCGTGTGTATACAGAATCACCATTCTGATTAAGTAGTGCAAAAAAACCATCTCCCCGTAATGCCATATCCATCGGATTACTAGTTTCTTTCATCTCCCCCTCGTTGTAATCGACTTGGTTTTTCATTACTGGGAATGAACCCGGCATTTCATTCCTTAGCCGGTCATGCGTGCTTCTCGCAATTTCACCTCCTTCTACTGCCTCAAAACTTACTGCAACTTTTTTAAAACCTGCAACATGACTTGCTGCAATGTTGTTTGCTATCACGTTTTGGTATTGCTCAAGTCCTCGGAGAGCGGATGCGTTTTCGTAGAGAGATAAATTCACACATTTGTGAAAGCAAAAAACATGCCAAAGCATGTTTCGTAATCACAAATCTACTAGATTCTCGGTCAGTACTCGCAACTTAGGTCAATAATACGACCATCAGGTATGTGGACTAATAAGTTCTTTGGAACTCCATCAACAGAAACTACCTCAATTTTTATCCCACTTTCATCGGTATGGATAACTTCGCTCTCAGAACTAACTTCACTATTACTAGATTCATTGGCAGGAAGGTTCGATTGCTGCTTGTTGGGATCAGATAAATAAGAACTGAATGCACCATCAACTTGATCAGATTCAGAATCATCCACATTTGCACCCCTGCCTGATAAATAACTTTGCATAATTAGAAGTAAGCAGTTTACGTACCGATTATTCTCTATTTGTACTGAGCCAAATCTTTCTTGCTCATATCCAACACAAGGCTCAATTCAACTCTTCTGTTTTTAGAAGGTTGATTGGGGTATCGAATATTGTTCGGCTTGGTGGAACCATGCCCAGTTATTCTCTCAAGCTTACCATCTAGTTCTCCGGCAGAGTAATGAATAAGTGCATCAGTTACTTCGGCCCCCTGCTCTAAGGACATTGTCCAAGCGTTTGAACTTTGAGAATCTCTTTTACCACTATCCAAGTGATTCGAGTGAGAATCTACTCGGTAGACTAAGACATGCTGGGAAAGCATCCATGACATTCTTTGCATCACCTTTCGGCCATGATTGGTAAGTGCAGAAGAAGAATCTTCAAATAATGGCTTGTCGTCTCCATGGAAAAGAGTGACCCTCAAACCCTCAGATGTGGCTTCAATTTGCATGGTAGAATCATCAATTTCGTGTAATTTCAGACGCTTGAACCAATCTTGAGCAATCCTATGCAACACATCTATATCAATAGAAGTCGTATCATTAGTGTTTCTCATTGTGGTATCTGAGCGGCCCACAATTTGATCAACCATACTCCCTGGACGTGCATCTTTCTGCTCAACAGGAGTAGATTTAGGGACACCCGCCTTGTAAGGATCTCGAAAAAAGCGTGTTGTTGCTATGATTACTTCTTCGTCTTGCGATAAAATCCATAGCACGAGAAACAAAGACATCATACCAGTAACGAAGTCGGCGTATGCAACCTTCCATGCTCCACCATGGCTTCCCTTAAAGGAAAATTTTCGCCCATGCCTTGATTTGAACATTTTAATAAAAAGTAAAAAAATCAACCACCCTTGGCTGCATCTTTACATTTTTCCTCTAATTCATCGGCAGATGGTTGGATAAGGTTATCTAGTGAACGACGACCAATTTCAACTGCCATAATTGGAGATAAACCAGTTGCGAAACCCGAAACTGAGCGCTCTACAATATGATAATAGAGAAATTCCTGAGTTTGATTCAGGGAAACTAGTCGCCCCAATGGGATACCGATTCCATAGGCAAG